>Ga0247841_10001930_pt1 | contig 43534 bp, 37 predicted proteins | sample LaCruzMarch2015__2_FD_192410 | JGI IMG/M metagenome (GOLD analysis project Ga0247841, IMG submission 192410) | Freshwater microbial communities from meromictic Lake La Cruz, Castile-La Mancha, Spain - LaCruzMarch2015_18m | ecosystem: Environmental > Aquatic > Freshwater > Lake | place: Spain...
GACGTAATTGACCTTAAAATGTACCTCGGCGATCCTGACACAGTTTTGCAAGCCGATATAACCGATTGTGAGCATAATCACGACGGTAAAAAGAAAAGCCCCACTCCGGCGCAATGCCGAAATGGGGCTTCTGTAACCGAACAGGCGGTTGTTGCGTCTGTTCGTCAACAATGGCTCCCCCTCTAGGACTCGAACCTAGGACCTGGAGATTAACAGTCTCTCGCTCTACCAACTGAGCTAAGGGGGAATAGTGGTGGCATTTTAACACTAAAGAATCTGATTTTCAAGCGCTTTTATCTGAGCATCCATCTCCTGGAGCAATTTTTCTATTTCCTTCATCCTGCGTCCATATTCTTTAGCTGTTTCTTCATCACGATAAAAATGGGGATTGGATAAGGCCCGCGCCTTAGCATAACTTTCCAGCTCTAATTCTTCTTTTTTCTTTACAATTTTATTGATCTTATCACGGATTACAGAATTATTGGCTTTACGTTTTTTCTCCTGGCTCTTAAGTAACTGCTCCTCTTCTTTAACTTTTTCTTTAACCATATCGACCTGTTTAACGGGCTTTAGCTTGGATTTAACCGTACTTTCTGTATCCGTTAACGTATCCCGTTTCTCCAGATAATAATCAAACGTACCGGGAAATTTCCTGATTCTGCCGGATTTAACCTCAAAAACATTGTTGGCTACCGAACTGACGAAATAAATATCATGACTGATAAATACAATCGTTCCTTCGTAATTTTTAAGCGCCCGCACCAAAGCATCCACTGCATCTACATCCAAATGCGTGGTCGGCTCGTCCAAAAGTAAAAAATTCGGCGGATTAATTAAGAGTTTAGCCAAAATAAGCCGGCTCTTTTCTCCTCCGGAAAGTACCTTAACCTTTTTCTCTGCGTCATCGCCGCTGAATAAAAATGCGCCTAAAATAGTCCGGACTGATTCTTCCGCCATATAACCCGGCGCAGCACTATAAGCTTCTTGTAAAACAGTATTTTCAATATTTAAAACATCGGTACGCGTTTGCGAAAAATACCCGATATCCACATTATACCCAACAACTCTATTGCCGCTATCTATATCCACGATTCCGGCCAATATCTTTAATAAAGTAGATTTACCTGCTCCGTTTTCTCCGGCTAAGACTGCTTTCTCGCCTTGGGTTATTTCAAAATCCAACCCTTCGTAAACCCGGATATCTCCATAAGCTTTAGAAATTCCTTCTAGCTTAATTACCAGATGTCCGGAGCGGCGCGTCTGAGGAAAAGTAAAACTACTAATGCTCTGCCGGGGATCCGGCGGTACAATAACTTTTTCCTCATCCATTCTTTCTAAAACCCTGCGCTTGGCGCGTACAGAAGCGGCTTTATTCGGCTGAGCGTGAAATCTAGCCACAAATTTTTCTAACTGCTCTATTTTTTTATCCTGCTCCTTGGATTGTTTAATCAGGTGCGTGCGCTTCTGCGCTTTTATTTCTTCATAGTGCTCATAATTACCATGAACCTTGGTAATTGATCCATTTTCTAAAATCAAGGTATAATTGGTAACATCGGTCAAAAAAGCCTTATCGTGAGAAATCATAATAAAGGTACCCCGGAAACCCGCCAAATAATCCTTCAGCCATAAAGCAGCATTCAGGTCCAAATAGTTAGTCGGCTCATCCAGAAGCAAAAGATCGTAATGATACGTAAGCAGTTTGGCTAAAAGAGCGCGCATCTGCCAGCCGCCGCTCATTTGCACAATCGGGCGATTAATATCTCTTTCCTTAAATCCTAGTCCGGATAGAATTTTTTTAGCCTTATGCTCCAGTTCAAAAAAACCTAGAGTTTCCAAATCATGTAAAATCTCGCCATATCGCTTTGACCCGGCCTCATTAGCCAACTCCAAAGCTTCCTTTTCTTTCTTAAAACGCATAATCCTTTCGTCACCCTCGGTTAGTTCTGCGAGCACGGTCCGTTCAGAAGTAAAACTTGCCTCCTGTGGAAGATAGCCAATATGCACACCCTTGTTTAATCGCACCTCTCCCTCAGAAGTTTCAATCTCCTGCAAGATTAAAGAAAATAACGTACTTTTACCTGTACCATTTGGCCCAATCAAACCAATCTTCTCTCCCTGGTTAATATTCAGGGAAACATCCTTGAAAAGAATTTTAGACCCGTAATTTTTTGAAAGATTCGTAATGTTAATCATAAGGATTAAATTGTGCGGCGAGATTCTATAGATTTTGAAAGGGTAGTAGCATCAGCATATTCCAAATTCGAACCTACAGGTATGCCTAAACCGATACGGCTTAAATGCACACCTAGCGGCTTAAGTAATTGCGTCAGATACATGGCGGTAGTTTCGCCCTCCGTGTCTGCATCGGTGGCAATAATTATTTCTTTAAGACTACCTTGTTTTATTCTCTGGATCAGCCCGTCAATTTTTAAATCACTAGGCCCCTTTCCTTCCAGTGGAGATATTGAACCTAATAGAACATGATAAGAACCGTGGAAATTACCCGCTTTTTCGATTGCCGTAACATCACTAGGTTTCTCAACTACACAGACCATATCCTTCTGCCGGCTCAGATCCTGGCAAATCTTACAAGTCTCTTCTTCGCTTAAATTATTACAAATCTGACATGAACGTACACTCTCTTTTACTCTATATAAGGACTCGGATAAGTTTTTAATTTCTTCTTTCGAAGCTCCTAAAACATGGGCCAAAATGCGCTCAGCGCTGCGCCTACCAACGCCGGGAAGCTTAATTAAACATTCAATTAATTTTTCTATGGAAGCCGTATAATTAGCCATTAGTCTTCTTTAATTACCCTTCCTCCAAACATCTCCAATGCAGATTTAACAAATGGGTTACTGTGCGCATCTGTGTTGTGCTTCATATCCGCAACTAAAATAAAATTTACCCTTAAATCCGCATTACATAATTCAGAAACGGCTTTCTCAACTATTGCCTTATTTTCTTTTCTATCCAAAGATTCTTTGTGTAAAGAACAACTCTTAGGAAAGGCTACCGTAACCAAATTTCCCTGCACCTTAGTCGGTTCTCCTTCGCTTAAATAGGTAGATACCGACATTTTAATTTTGGATAAATTATTTACGATACTGCCCCAGGCATCTTTTACGCTCTCTAAAGAAACTAAAACGATCTGCTTAGTAATATTTTTAGCTGTTTCTTCCTGGTCCTGTATAGACTGCTCTTTTTTTTCAGGAGGAAAATCGGTTGTCTTTAAGTTAACAACGCCGGATGAATCTAGTTGACTCTTGTGGCTTTGGCTATCGACAGCTAAACCCTGTTTTGCCGGCAGGCAGGGACGGCTCTCTAATCGGCTATGTGCTAACTTGACTAAACTTATCTCCAGCGGTATGCGCTGAGAATCCAAACGCTTAGTCATCTCTTGCGTAGCGATCAAAATATTAAAAGTCGTAAAAATCTCCTCTAGGCTCATCGACTGGCTCTGCTTAAATAAGCGGTCGCAGATCTCCTGCGGCAAATCCACCAATTTAGCGTCACCGCCAGAAACTTTAGCCACCATTAGATTACGGAAATGCTCGATAAGATTAACCAGAAACACACCCGGATCTTTACCATCGTCAATAATTTCATTAAAAAGTTTTAAAGTCGCCCCGGGGTCTTTTTGGATTATCTTATCGGTAAGCGTAAACAAAACATCCTGTTCCACCATACCTAAAACAGAGATAGCATCTTTTAAAGATATGTTTCCTTTAGAAAAAGATACCAACTGATCTAAGACAGATTCAGCATCCCGCAATGAACCGTCGCTGCTTCTGGCAACTGCCGCCAGCACCTCTTTATCCACAACGATATTCTCCTGACGGACAATTTTCTCAAGCTGAGCGATAATTTCAATTACCGTAATCCTACGAAAATCCATGCGCTGACAGCGGGAAATAATTGTCGGCATAACCTTTTGCGGATGGGTAGTAGCAAAGATAAATTTTACAAATTCCGGAGGTTCTTCAAGGGTCTTAAGCAAGGCATTAAAGCCATCAGGGGTGATCTGATGCACCTCATCGATAATATAAACTTTATACTTGCCGTGCGTAGGAGAGAATTTTACATTCTCGCGCAAAGCCCTGATCTCGTCGATACCGCGGTTGGAGGCACCATCAATTTCAATCACATCAAGGGCGCGGCCCTGATTAATCTCTAAGCATGAAGGACATTTCTGGCAGGGTTTTATTGTGGGGCCATCTTTACAGTTAAGCGCCTTAGCAAGAATTCTAGCAGTAGAAGTTTTACCCACTCCCCTTGGACCGGCAAAAAGATAGGCATGAGCAAGACGATCTTTTTGAATGGCATTCTTTAAAGTGCCAACAATATGATCCTGTCCAATAATACTTTCAAAATCCTGAGGGCGCCATTTTAGGGCAAAAACAGTATAAGACATATTATATTAAATATTTAAACTTCGATTTGACTAAAGAAATTTCCACTGACGGAAAATTTTTCGGAGAGACTGGGATTCGAACCCAGGGACCCAGTTACCCAGGTCAACTCATTAGCAGTGAGTTGCTTTCGACCACTCAGCCATCTCTCCAAAATTTACAACTACATTACTTTAAAATACCTGCGAATTGTTAATTTCTTGCTTGCTTTCTGAAATTTGCTCTAGCATTTATTCGCTTATCTAGAATATCAACTGCTCGCTTCTTATCGTCTAGAGATAAATGGCTATATCTTAAAGTCATTTTCAAAAACTTCCAACCTAATAACTCCCTTATCATATTTAAATCAATTCCTGACATAACAAACTAAGAAGCAAGGGTATGTCTTAAATCATGGAAGCGGAAATTAACTATACCAGGTTTTTTTATTGCTGTAAAGAAAGAAGTTCTAACATTTATATTACTCACTATTAACAAAGAGCCGGTTTTAACTTAAAACCTCTTAACTATTGGGGAGGATTATAATAAACCAAAATTTAGATTCGGAGGCCAACCCGTCATTATTTTTTCCATCTTACGTAAATCCGCCTTAGTAAAAGGTGGCTGATACGTTTGCATATCGGTACAAGATATAAGACCATTATGGTCTTTAGAAAGCTTCGAAAATTCCGGGTTGCTAAGATCCTGCATCTGATTATTCCACTGGGCAAAACAATTAATAGCACTAAAGAATACAATACAAGGAATTATCATTCCAACCTTAGTGAAATTTTTCATTGTCCCTTCTTTTTATAGATACATTATCCTACTCCAATTTCAGAATTGCAAGCAAATTAGTGAGCGAGTTTATGGCTATAACAAGGGGTGGCTTGGGGTGATATGGATGTTCTGGGGGTAGAAAATTAAGTGTCCACTTGACAAAGAAAATACTAGAAAAATCTAGAAGTATCCAAAAATAAGAAAACTCCGTAAGTGTTTAACAGAGCTTGTATTTACAATAGAATCAACGGGTTATGATATTAGCTTTAATCGCATAACAGTGAGTTGTTTTCAACCATTCAGTCATCTCTTCAAAAAATTTTTTGCTAAATTTTTGGATCCTGAGTCCCATTTTTTGGGGCAAGAGATCTTTACCTATACCACAAATTTTACTAGCTATTTTTTGCGTTTCTTTTTAAAAAAATCCTTTAAAATACTGCTACATTCTTCCTGCAAGATACCACCAGCAACCTTAATGCGATGATTTAATTTTTTATGGTTTACAATATTAATTATCGAGCCACAAGCACCGGTTTTAGGGTCGCTTGCGCCAAAATATAATTTTTTTATGCGCGCCAAAACCAGTGCCCCTGCACACATACTGCACGGTTCAATTGTAACATAAAGACTAGCCTCGTTCAGCCACTTTGTCCCCAGATAATTTGCAGCGCTGGTAATGGCAATTATTTCGGCATGAGCAGTGGGATCTTTTAAACGCTCAACCTGGTTATGGCCTCGAGCAATAATCTTACCCTGATGAACAATTACTGAGCCAACAGGCACTTCCTCTTCCTGGAAAGCCTTCTGAGCCTCTTTCAAGGCCTCTTGCATATATAATTCGTTAATCCTATTATTCATAAATTTTAGGGACAGTCCCCTTCGGGGATAGTCCCTATTTTATTGCGCCCAGCTGGGGTCGAACCAGCAACAACCAGCTCCGTAGGCTGGTGCTCTATCCAATTGAGCTATGGGCGCAAAATCAATTTATCCACTTGTCCCGTCGCCAAACGCTTCGTCGTACCTTAGCGACAAACGCCATAATAATACCAGATTTATTACAAGCTGTAAAGAAAGAAGTTCTAATATGTTATAGTAAAGTTAGAATTTATTACTCGGAATCAGCAATCAAGAATAAATTTTTTTCTAAAAAACAGATTTAATCAATATAACTTGTTTCCTCTTCTGCCTATTGGATCAAACCCGAACAATTTCTCCAGTCGATGAGGGATTTTCTCAGAAAGAATTGCCAAACTTGCAGTAGCTAAAGCTAATTTTTCCGCAAAAAGAGAGCAACTTTTTTTATGAGGCACGGCAGGATCTTCATTAAAAAAATAGTTAACATTCAAGCAAGAACCCGTTGATCGGCAAAGACTGAATAAATCGCAATCTTTCTGGCAATGCTCAAATCGCCTGTTCGTGTTAGCAATAAATCTTTCGTATTTTCTTGCTTCAAAACCATGGTTAACATTGCCCAATTCAAAATCTTTTATCCCAAGAAACGAGGTACAAGGATATATCCCGCCATCAACGGACACAGCAATTTGCCCTTTAGCAGCAGGACAGCCTCCTGAGATTTCCTGATTATAATATAGCCTCTGCATTAATTTAAAAAACCGGTTAAAGAACGTTTTGCTATAATTTAAATTTCCTGAAACAACATCCTTAATATACCGCAATGCTAATCTCTCATACGCTTTACATAAAAGTTTATAATTTTCTTCTGTGCTAAAAAAACTTGATTCTTGACTGGATGAAATCTTATGGCATGCATCTTCACTTTCGAAAATTTCAATCCGCTCAAACCCTAGCTTCTTTAGATGTTCATATAATTTTACCATATCAGAAAAGAATGGAGTTACTGTGGTGCGGCCCACAAGCCTTTTCATAATCGTTTTAGGCATTTCTTTAAGATTTGAGGAAATTGTATCAAAACTTCCTTTACGATTAATAAACGGCCGGTTATTGTCATGTACGGTTTTGGGTCCGTCAATACTAACAGCAACTTGCACCCCCTTGTTAAGTAATTCTTTAGCTACAGACGGGGTTAAGAGGGTACCATTGGTTGCCAATAAAAAATGAAAGTTAACTTTCCATTTTGATTGATTTTCTCTACAATAATCCACTGTTGCCATAAGAGTTTCTATATTTAACAGGGGCTCGCCGCCATAGAAATCGACTACCAGGTCTTTATCTTTGCCGCGCAATTTTACCAAGGTATCCACTGCTCTTAAAGCAACTGCCACTGGCATATGGATACCTGTATTGTGTTTTTCAGAACTCTTAGTCTTTCCTTTTAGAAATATAGAATTAGAGTACCGGCCATGATCATTCCAGCAATAAACACAACGAAGATTACAACTTGATGTCAAATTAAGAGTTAAATCAGTAAGGCAGGCAGAAGATATCTTATCCAGCTTTAAGTATATTTTTTTATCGCAAACAGGGAAAAGTTTTGTTATTTCAAGGGGAATATTTAATGTTTTTGCTAACGCTGCTACTTTTTGTTTGGAAGGAAAACCCAATAAAAGAGAAATGCCTTTATTCCACTTTTCTAATAAATTATATACTTCTAAAGATAGGTCGTAAAAATCTCCCGTGAATGTAGAGATACCAATATGCCGGCCTAATTTATAGAATAAAACGACTGGAGAAATTGTTTTAATATTAATCAACCTCTAAAAATTACAAAAGATATGCTTGGTTTGACGCACACCTAGGATTATTGCAGAATGCAGACGCTAAGACTACTACGGTTAACTAATGAATTTTTACCACAAAACCCTGCCAGATCGGCAATAGCGGGAAAGTTTTTTCTTCGCTTTTGTGGTTTTATTTACTTTTTTTACCTTTGCTTTTTTAATTGTTTTTTTTGCTTTCATTATTCCCTCCTATTTGATTAATATTATCCTGCAAAATTTACAAAATTTCAAGAAATTTTCCAGATTTGCTGCTTATACTGTTCAAGCATGCGATAGGTATTAAACTGCCCTGCAACACAAATACACTCAATCATCATATCTATCCAACCGGAATTGATGTCAATTTTTCCCTGGCTATTGGTTTTATAATATAAGCTAACCATGTTTTCTAGGGCGCGATACAACTCTTCAGAATCATCATTCATATGCAGATCAGATTCATTGCCTACGCTACCTTCGCTATTCTTATATCCAAAGAAGGCGCCCATCTTCCTATCGGTTGTTTCAGCTACCCAGCCGTCAACCGTGCTCATTTGCAAAACAGCATTCAAGATCGCCTTCATTCCGCTGGTCCCGGAAGCCTCAAAAGGTGGCAGGGGATTATTTAGCCAAACATCAACACTAGAGCTAAGCAGCTTACCCAACGAAATATCGTAATTCTCCAACACAATAATTTTTAATTTATCATAATCTACATTTAACTTATCCACTTTATCCAACATCTCACTGATATAAGTAAAGCCTAAGTTATCATTCGGATGTGCCTTACCGGCCAGAATTATCTGCAAAGGCCCGATTTTCTCAGCAATACGTACTAACCTGCTAATATCATGCAAAATAAGGCTTGGCCTCTTATACGCTGCTACTCTCCTGGCCCAACAGATAGTAAAAATATTTTTATCCAGCTTCCATTTCTCTAAAAATTTACACAAATCAGTTTTGTTGAATTGATGCGCCTGCCATAACTGCGCACGAAAATCAGCATCTGCCTTAAGCTTTGTGGCCTTGGATAAAATCATCGGATTGGCGCCAAAATCAGGAAAGGTTGCCGGAAATTTATTAAAAAGTTTCTGGAATTCCTGTGACATCCAGGTATACGGATGCACGCCATTAGTAACATATTGTATTTGATCTTTATAATCAGGAAATTGAATATGCATTACTTTCTGATGGTTATGAGAAACTGCGTTTATCGCAGAAGAAATATTCATTGAAAGCAACGTAAGATTAGCCAACCCCGAACGCTCTTTTCCGAATTTTTCAATAATCTCCGTGTCCTCTTTTTTAAGCACCTTATTCAAATCATCAAAAAAGAACCGATCATGACCGGCCTCAACCGGGGTATGGCAGGTGTAAACAAATTTACTTTTTAAATCTTCCAACTCATCTTTACTCATACCCCTAGCCTTGGCAACAAAAGCAAAAACCGCATGCCCCTCATTAAGATGATAAGTATTGATATTATAACCTAAATCATTTAAGGCGCCTACCCCTCCAAAACCCAACATCACCCTCTGTAATAACTTTAAGAATACATTGTCGCTGCGGTAAAGCTGATCCGTCAAATTCCTGGCACGCTGGCTATTAGGCTCGATATTAGAATCTAATAATATCAAGGGCACAACCGCATCATGCGCCTGACTATAAACATAATATTTCCACAACCTAAGATAAACATCTTCAGATTTAAGAGAAACCTTAACTCTATTTTTTAAAGGAATTAATCCTGGATAGGTATACGGATCCCAGCGCATTTTTTCAGGAGCCTGGCCATATTTAAACCAGAACTTCTGCCTAAAATAGCCTGAACTCCAAAGTATCCCAATGGCCGCCACCGGAAGCTTGTAATCCGCCATGGTTTTAACCGTATCCCCGGCTAAAACACCTAAACCTCCGCTGTAAATCGGCAGGTCAATAATATTATTCTGATGCAAAGCAAAGAAATAATCCGCCACGCGAAAATTTGAAAAAACCGCATTTTCAGGAACCTCATTAGAAGGATTAAGCGGTAATTGACTGGATAATTTATTATAACAACTGGTAGCCAAACCATACTCCATCGAAAAATAAGCAATACAGCGCTCTTTCTTTAAACGCAATCTTTTTTCCGCTTCAACAATCGCCTCCAGAGGCATCCCAAAATAATCGCTATTCTTTATATCCTTAGCATAATGGCCATCACTGTCATCAACCTGCACCAATGAATAGAATTCATCAATAAGATTATTTTTTTCCATAATGTATTTTACTTCCACCTAAAATGTAGATAAATTCTTCCCCAGCCTTTATCGGTTTTCTCTAACCTAGAATAAAGCTGACGGTTTTCTTTCTTGTTTAAAAAATTAAGGATACGTTTCTTTACACTTTCCGCAGCTGTCCCATAAGCAATCTCAACAATACTGGCGCGGCCATCCACCGCCTCCTGCAGGATAGCCGCCATCTTCTCTTCCATATCCGGGACTACCGGAAAAAGATTGAGTTTTAATTTCATTTCTTATGCCTTGCTAAAGCGACCAGGTTTTTTAAATCCAGATTGCTGGCGATCAGCGCTACTCTTACGCCAAGGCTTAACTGTACTTGCGGTTTTTTTCCAGGGCCTAGATACGCCACCTTCGGTTCTCTTCCAAGGCTTAGTTTCGCTGCTTTCACTCTTAATCCAAGACCGAGATCCACCTCGGCTTTTCTCCCAGGGCCTAGATACGCCTTGGGACTTCTGCCAGGGTTTAGATTCACCTTCAACTTTTTTCCATGAACCTGTTTTAGCTATAGGTCTTTTCCAGGGATTTGATTCAGTTTGAGGCCTTTGCCAAGGCTTAAGTTCGCCTTCAGGTTTCGTAAAACGTGCTTCCGATCTTGGTTTCTTGCGCCAACGCATAGGATTAGATTTATATCTACGCTCAGGAACTAACGTAGTAATTCCGGCATCCATGCGTTGCTTTACGTAACTCAGCGAACGTCTTCCTTCTTTATATTTTCCTGTTCGTTCAAAAGAAGGGTCATGCCTGGAATTACTTTTTTTATATCCTTGTCGAAGACCATCCTGATGATCATCCCTAACTCCGCTTAAGTATTTATTTCTTTTGCCGATAGGTTCACTTTTTGGCTCCTTAGATAAAGCAGGCGTAACATTAATCGGCCGGCCTAAAATCTCTTTATCCTGCAACTGAGCAATCGCAGCAAGCGCCTCCTGCTCATCAGGCATCTCGACGAACCCAAACCCCCGGGATTTTTTGCCTTTTTTCTCCATCACAATAGCTACAGACGTAACTACGCCAAAAGCCATAAAAACCCTTTGGACATCTATTTCTTTAGCTTCAAAAGATAAATTACCTACAAATATGTTCATCTAATCCCCCGGATTGCATCATTTATTAAACTAAAACATCCCCCTGGTTATTATTTACCAGTTACCTTAACAAAAATTATTTATATCTTATTTTAACTGCTTTTCTAACTTGCCGCTTATACTACAATAGCCTTCGACAGAAAACACATCACCAACTTTAGCATCAGGGATAAGATAGCTAACCGTCTGACTATTAAAATTATCTTGCCGGGAAATACTCTGCTCAATTATTTCTTTCCCGTTTAAAGATACGTCAACTTTTTTAATATAATGCGCGCTAGGATTGCTTACGTCATGAATAATAACCGCACCCAATATTTTTGTTTTTGGATCAAAAGTTATTTTAATATCCGAAGGTGGGTGGGCATAAGCTACCGCACTTAGTACGAAAAAAGCAAAAAATCCAAATAATAATACTATTTTTTTCATCACGCCACTCCTTTTTTAAAGGTTACTTTATTAATCAACAGAACCGCCATATTTAAAATCAATAAACTAAACAACTCTACATCAAATTTGACTCCAAACTCCGTGAATATAAAAATTAAAACAGCAATTCCTACTCCAAAAATAATCTTTCCTCTGGGTTTAACCGGAGATGTTTTAGGCTCTATAATCATAACAAAAATATAAAAATAACTCAAATAACCAAAAATATGCCCTAAGGGAATCCTATATATAATGGCTTGAGTTCCAAATAAGACAAAAGAAGCCAGAAGATAACCGATAACTATTTCTAACTTCCCTATTTTTTGCGCAAAATAAATGCCACAAGGTAAAAGTATATACCAGGCATATGTCCCTTTCCATTGGGTAGAAGCGCCAAATAAAATAAGAGTCAGGAAAATACCAAAAGCAGCAGGATTGAAAATATGCTTTTTCTTAAAAACAATTAGATACTTAGAAGTTATAGCCAGTGCGCCAGCAACCAAAAACTTCCACCACACCTGGTCACTGGAAAGCACATAGCCGATAATTAAACCGGTGATAATAGAGCTAGCAGTTACCTTCCAAACCTTGGTTCTAAAATATAATATAACGGATTCAACGCATAAAGCCGAGAACACGGCTAAACCAGTAGTCAACAAAAATATAATGCTCTTATCTTTGATTGCTAAAAAAATAGCAAAACAGGTTAAATAGATAGCTAGTTGCGCTTTAATGGATTTTAATATTTGCATACCTAATTATGGTTATCTAATGTTGGATATATGCGTTTTCTAATTCTCGTCGCTACAACATAATATAACATAACTGTTTTATTGTCAATAAATTAAGCTATTCGGTAGGGACTCTCTTAATACAAAACTATTCCACTGGAATTCATAAAAAATCACTCTGTCAAGAGTGAAAAAGGTTATGTTATTTATATAAATAATAACAATTTACTTAATTTATTTCACTTGTAAATAATACGTTTTTCATTAAATTCCACACCCCCTTTTAAACATCCATCGGGGATAAGACTATACCTGACAGATATACTTAGGTTCCTCATATTTTTTCCAAATGGGTTGCATTAACGTAAATTATTGGGTATAATTGAGTGGTAAGTAGGAGGGTTCCAATTCTTAGTTTTTTGCTAGAAATAATGATTTTAACCTTGTATTTATCCGCAGGGCAAAAGGTTTATTTCTAGGCCGCTTAAAGAGAAGGAGGTGATAGAAATGGAAGAATTCGCTTTGTTTCAAGATTGGACCTTTTTCGATGTAATGCGCGAGTTTGTTTTTTGGTCTAGCCCGGCAGTTTTTTTAATGGGCGTAATTCTGTTGATGTATGGCAATTACAGGAATTTTGAAAACCTTATGGGCAAAGAATTTGGTATACGCAAAAGAATACTTCCGGAATTAGAAAAGAATATCTATTCTTTTCATGAGTGGTGCTTGAAAAAACACACATTGATTGGCCTGATTTGCATAGTTTACGCTTTAGTTATGTTTCAGCTTTTGAGAAGATTTTCTTCTTTTAAGGATGGTTATTAAAATCGTACGTTTTTTTAGATTGTTTTCACTTGGATAAAGACATTTTAGGCACAAGATCAAGCAATTAAACATACCTATCTAATTGCCCGTTATCTATCCCAATATCTTTACTACGTTTAAGTGATGATGAACAATGCAGCAAATGGATTAAAATATCAAAATTTCTCTCTACCGTATAAACCTTTGAAGAATAATTCCTGCCCCCAAGTATATCAGAATCAGGCTAGAAGCAATTCTAATTAATGTCTTAATTTTGTTATTACTCGATAAATTACCGGCCAGCTTACCTGATAACCCAACCAATAAAATAACCGGGGAAATACTAGTCCCTAGCCCAAAAATAAAAGCATAAAATAATCCTTCAAGAGACGATCGAGATATAATAACTATATAATTTAAGATACCTAAAAGCGGAAGACACGGAGAAAAACCTGCCAACAGGCCTAAAATACTTGCATTTGTTAAGTTTCCCTTAGAAAGAAACAAGCAATACTTACTACCTAATGGTTCTTTAAAAATGAAAGTAAGTATCCCGATAAACAAAATAAAAAAACCCAAAGTTATATTTACAATATTAAGGTAGCTCATAAAAAAACCACTTTTTAATAAGCCTGAAAATGCGCCGCATAATGCTCCGATAATCATATAACTAACCAGTTTAGCCCAAGAAAAAGACAAATAAGAAATTAGTGCTTTTTTTAACGACGGCTTATAAGTAGCAATAAAACCAGTCAAAATCGGCGCACAAAAACCCAAACAAGGCCCTGAGCCGAGAATCAAACCACTTACAAATAAATAATATAGACTTTCTTTCATCTTAGGATTAATATAATAACAAAAAGAAAGATTGTCCATGACTATCTTCATACCCTTAGGGATAATTGCCTCAATATTTCAGCTTGTTGTCTTACGTGAATTCAGCTTTTCAATCGCTAAAAATGAGCTGGCTTTTGTGGTGGCCACGGGTATATGGATTGCCTCATGCTCATTAGGAAGCATCGCTAAAATTCCTAATAAACTCCGGGAATTACCGCCTTCCATTTTATCCTCTCTAGCCTTCTCTATTTCTATATGCCTAATCCACTTAGCAAAATCTTCGATAGGATTAAAATATTATGAAGAGGCAAGCTTAGGCTTTGTATTATTACTAAGTATTATTTCGATTGGCCCAACTGCTTTTATTATCGGCCTTGCATTCAGGCATTTTGTGCAAGGGTGCGTTAAGAACAACTTCGATCAAAGAAGAATTTACGCTAAGTTCTTTGCTTTTGAGGCTATAGGTTTCTTCTTAGGAGGCATAACTTTCACTCTTTACTTTATCGATTATGCGAACCCGATGATTTTCTCCTTATTACCATTGATTTTATTACCAGACATAAAAAATCATTATAAAAAAATACTCTCGGCTGCACTCCTAATTATCATCACCATAATCTTTACTATAAGTTTTAGTTCTATCCTTAAAAAGGAATTTTCTAACGCTAATATTCTTGCAAATCTTGGCTCTCACTACGGCCCGGTTATTATCGCAAAAAGTGCAGGCGCAACAACATTATTCTCAGGGGGATCTTCTTTAGCCACAAGTGAAGATAAATCCGCAAATGAAGAATTTATCCATATGAGTTTGTCGGCAACTGACCCCTCGGCTAATAAAGATATCCTCTTTATTGGAGCAGCCCTCTCCGGACAGGTTGAAGAAATAAATAAATACCGGCTAAATTCCTTAGATTGCTTGCAGATAAACCCCCTGATCTCAAAGCTTGCCCAAAATAAATCTTCTTTCGAGTCAAATAATAAGGTTCATTTTATCACTAATGACCCCCGGATTTATCTTAGAAACACAGTTAAGCAATACGATGCTATTTTAATGAATATGCCAGCGCCAATTAATCTTGCCTTAAACCGCTATTTTACTGAAGATTTTTTCAAACTTATTATCAGCCGCCTAAAACCTAAAGGCATATTTTCATTTACTATGCCCTCTAAAAGAGAAATCCTAAGCCCTCAATTCCTCAAATTTAATTCCAGCATAATAAACGCTATAGACAGGGTATTCGTAAATAGATTAATCATCCCGTCAGATACTATGATCATAATTGCTTCCATTAGAAAAAAACTTGATAATTATTATTTACTTGATAATTTTGCCAAAACAAAGCCAAAAACTACCTTTTTCACAATTTATCATTTTAAAGATTACCTTGAGCCATCAATAAGAAGTTATGCGGAAAATATGCTAGATAGAAAAATCGCGGCAAATTCAGATCTTAATCCTTCCGGTTTCCTGAATTATCTTATCTTAGAACAAATTAAGTTCTATCCTAACCTTAAGATAGACTTCAAAAAGATGCAGTCAACTTTAATAGTATTTCTTTTATTTTTTGGGTTGCTTATAGTAATTATCAGCTACCTATCAAAGAAAACTTCCTGCCTTTTAAATATTGGAGCAATTGGCTTTACCTCGATAAGCTTAAGCTCAATAATCTTTGTGCTATTTCAGCTTTATTGCGGATCCCTTTATTGGAAATTGGGCTTATTAATTGCATTATTTATGGCAGGGCTTAGCATTGGGACATTTTTATTAAATACAATTAAAAACCATCACAACCATCTACTCTCAGGTCTTTATTTATTGTGGATAATTGCAATTTTTATTTTATTTTCGAATCTAGGAGTTATCGAAAAACTCGGCCATGCGGAATTTGTTTTCTATCTATACTTCTTAATCTGCGGATTACTTACCGGTAGCTCTTATCCGATCTTAACACAAGAGCTGCTCAAAAATAAATTTAATGGCAAAAGCATTACTATGATTATTTACTCAGCGGATTTAATTGGAGCTTTCCTGGGCACGCTAGCGTGCGGAATATTACTCATACCATTCCTTGGAATATCCTACAGCCTCTTAACTTTAATACTCCTTAACGCAATTTTTGCTTTAAAAAACCTGCGTAACTAATCCCATACTCCATAAATCACAGCTCCACAGAATTTACACTTATGTTTAATAATATTATTCTCCAGTACGGTATATCCTATACGCTTAACCAGAGGCTTACCACATACGGGGCATATCGTATCCTCCCCTGTATTTTGCGAGATATTACCTATATACACGTAGTGGAGCCCAGTTTTTTTAGCAATCTCTCTTGCACGAATTAATATTTCAAATGGAGTGGGAGATAAATCCAATAACCTATACATCGGAAAGAACCTCGAAAAATGTATCGGCGTGTCCGGCCCTAAGTTATCCTTTATCCATAAGCAAAGATTATAAATATCTTCATCAGAATCATTGGCAGTAGGAATGACAAGATTAGTTATCTCTATCCAAACTTTTTCCTCTTTTAATATCTTGAGAGAATTAAGAACGCTCCTTAGGTTGCCTTCACAAAAAGAAGAGTAATATTTATCACTAAAACCTTTTAAGTCAATATTTGCAGCAGTTAAGTATTTAGCCAATTGACGCAGAGGCTTTTCATTAATAAAACCTGCTGAATGCATAACGCAAGAGATTCCTTCTTCCTTAGCTAACTTTGCTATATCAAGCACATACTCATAGAAAATCGTCGGCTCAGTATAAGTAAAGGCAATTGTCTTTGATCCGGTTTCCTTAGCTTTTCTTACGATATCCTGCGGCGAAACAAACGCAACCTTAACTGATTCTGGATCTAATTGAGAAATCTCCCAGTTTTGACAAAACTTACATCTTAAATTACATCCAGCAGTAGCAATGGAGAATGATTTTGTGCCCGGATAAACATGGAAAAGCGGCTTTTTCTCTATCGGATCAACATGCATGGCCACGGGCTGACCATAAGTTATGGCGTAAAGTTTACCTTTAATATTCTTTCTTGCCCGGCAGAAACCACGCTGGTTCTGAGGTATTAGACATTCTCTGGGACATAAAAAGCATTGTACCTTGCCCTCTCCTGCATCAAGCCAATATAACGCTTCTTTTAACTCTGCTGGAAAAAGCTCATCTTTAGCAAAAGTTTCTGATAGATTAAAAATAAATCCTCTGAAAAGAAAAAATGCGGCTATTACAAAAGTTGTAAGAATTATTGGTAGGAGTATTTTTTTAGGTATCAAGGAATTGAATGAGCGCATTTTGGATATAAAGAAGGACTATTCCCCTAATAAATGCATTTGTTGTAACTTCTCCGCAATCTCTTCAGCAGCAATTTTATGTCCAAAAACGTTTGGATGAGTTATATCTTTGGGGTTTGCTTTAAGTGCTTCCAACCCATAACGTTCATATTTTTCTAACAGGTCTAAATATCCAAAACCCAGATTCATACACCATTTTTGTATTAAACTTGGCATTCTAATGTTATACAATTTTGCAGTTTCATCAAAGCGCGGGAATACTACTACAAGAACCGAGGCATTGGTATCTTGTATTAACACATGCAATCTATTAAAAGCTTGGTATATCTTTTCATCACTTATAAGACAATATTTAATACCAAGAGGTATATGACACCATTGTAAAAACTTTATAAAATATTCATTTATGAATCTCGCAATTAGCAATTTTTCCGTAAAATATCGGTTAAAAGGAACCACGGATAAATACGGTATATTTGTTTCGTAAAAAACTAAGTTAAGCTGACCATTTATTTTTCTCATCTTTTGGTAACATTCAACAGTATCGTTTTCGCAATAGGCAAGAATTACTAAATTGGGGTTTAACTCCTTACAATACTTTTCATAAGCGGAAACCTCCTGAGGAGTACTCCATCCTCCCGCAGCACAGACAAGAACTTCAAAGTTAATGCCCGGATAACTCTTTTGTAATATTTTTTTGAGGATCTGCGGAAACGCCAGTTCCCAATTAATCAATCCCCCTCCAGCGATAGAATCTCCCAGAACAATTACTCTATATGTATTAGCATTGTTTTGAACAATCTCATTTTCTATGTTTTTCCGCTCCTTAAGTAATCTATCTAAGCTATGGATTGATATAAAATTCAATTCATTTACCGTGTCTTTTTTGATTTTAGAATTATCAAGTTGGATAAAATACCTTATGCCATAGAAACTAAATTCCCTCAAATAAATTTCTCCTGCAATTATTGAAATTAAAAGCGTAAAAGAAATAACAATAAAAATTTTTACAGAAAATATACAGCATTTACATAGACGGGGTCTTTTATTCATTGAAATCTTGTAAAATTGAGGATTTGACAAATAATTATATTTTAATATCCTTCACTAAAATTATACCATAGAGATTCTTCCGCTCTTTATCTTTTTACCCTAAAATTAGTTCACTCCCATTTCACAATGCTAAACAAAATCCTATGTGGTTATTTATTAAGGAGTAACTTCGAAGACGCTCGAATAAACCTGATTTTACTCTTTTGTTTAGCTTTAACAGCGGTAATGGCAATGACTAATATGTTGTATAAGATAAGGTACAGTAATTACTGACAGCATTTAGACTGGCAAGCATAGGTCGTTGCATAGAGAAGTCAAGCAGGCGAGAGACCCCCTATGCTTATATCTTTTTTTAAAAAGATACTGCCATATTTTTCAAAAAGTTTCTTCACCAAAAAACTATTTTGTTTTCTTAATTAACTTATAATATCTTAATTCACCTTGAATATTATTAAATGAAATTAATGTTGAATAATAAAATTGAGCATAAAAATTTCGGAGAAACAGAGATTCTGTTAAGCATATTCCCCTAACTCTCGTCGCTACAAGCTATTATAAATCTAATACCTTTATTGTCAATAAATTATACTGTCCGGATGTTTAGTGTTGTTAAGGTTTGTTATAGAATGTTTCTGTATTAGATGGGCACAAACAAAAAAAGCCGAATATTTGCCTAAAAACGTTCCTGAGCTTCACTTTTGCTTCATTTGTTCAGCTATCTTTTTCACATCCGAGATAGCCTTTTTCTCATTTATGGTCAATAGCTTATTTTCGCGCAAAAGCACCTTGCCGGCTACCATTACTATACTGACATCTGCTCCGTCGGCTGCATAAACAAGAAGTGAATATACATCATAAAACGGCACAAGGTGCGGCTTGTCCACATCCACAATAATAATATCTGCCTCTTTACCTTCCTCCAAAGACCCAATCTTACCCTGAAGCCCCAGCGCATTTGCGCCGAGTATCGTAGCCATTCTAAGCGCAGTACGAGCATCCAAAACTGTCGGTGTCAAAGTATTGACTTTATGTAAAAGTGCAGCGGTTTTAGTCTCCTCAAACATATTGAGATCATTGTTGCTAGCCGCTCCGTCTGTTCCCAAGCCGACATTAACTTTTGAGGTTAACATCTTGGGTACCGGAGCAACCCCTTCGGCAAGCTTCATATTGCTCTCAGGATTATGCGCCACTCCAGTCTTTCGTGCCGCAAGAAGCTCTACCTCTTCATCTGTAACCTGTATGCAATGCGCAGCTATCGTCTTATCAGTCAACAAACCCAGACTATTAAGATATTCAACAGGCCTCATCTTATATTGCTCTGTAATGCTCTTTACCTCATACTGTGTTTCTGCGAGATGGATATGCAGAGGAACATCATATTTCTTTGACAAACTCTGCGCCTTTTTCAATAAATCACTTGAACAGGTATAAGGCGCGTGAGGCGCCACTGCAACCGTAATTAAACGATCCCCTTTGTATTTTTTAATCAGCTCCTCTGTATATGCCAGGCCCATATCCGGATTCTTACTATTAGGAGTCGACGCATCTAAAAGACCCTCCCCGACAACAGCCCTGATTCCCGCTTCTTTTGCTGCCTTGGCAACCTCATCCTCAAAAAAATACATATCATTAAAAGTAGTTGTGCCAGAACGGATCATCTCAGCTATAGCAAGCCTTGTAGCAATGCGCACATTTTCCTTGTTCACCACCTTAGCTTCAGCAGGCCAAATATATTCGTTAAGCCATGTTAGCAATGGCAGATCATCTGCATATCCTCTCAACAACACCATGGCAGCATGAGTATGCGTATTAACTAGCCCAGGCATAACAATTTTCCCATTTGCGCGGATTATATTACAAGCTATAAACCCCTTTTCAATAACACTCTTTTCCCCCACACCAACTATAACTCCATTTTTTATTGCAACAGCTCCATCCTCTATAACAACCATATCGTTATTCATGGTCACAACTGTACCTCCCAAAATTAAGGTATCGACAACCTTTCTCTTCGGAGCAGCATAAATCGTTGAACACGTAATAACAATAAATAACCAAGCAAAAATAATTTTAACACTAACTCTTTTAATCACAGAATTTTTTCTCAAAAAGAACATGGACTTCTTTCCCTGGCTTGTATTATGGTTAATTTTGATTAGATTAGACATAACCCTACTTTAAAGAGAAATTGATCACAAAAAAATACGGAGAAGCTAGTAAACCTTTTGTGCTCAAAATGCCCCTTTCACCACCAAAAATCACCTGAACTGCTCATTTACTTTGCTGGGTTGCTGACTCTACCCAAAAATAGAATATTGCCTGTTTCATTATCGTGGATTAAGAATATGAACGGGTGATCTGCTTTAAATACTTTTCTTATTTTTGCTGCTTCGATACCTGTCACGCCCATTCTAACAACGGTTGCGGCGGCTGCTTCGGTGCCTTCTTCATTTACATTCACAAAAGCCTGATGAATCACTTGGCTTATATATAAATCCTTTTCCCCTGTCATTCCCGAGAAATCTGCATTTTCCCCAAAGGCAGTCGGCATACCCATCGCAACCAAGTCTGCAGACATAAAATACCTGGTTTCAAGCTTAAACTTAGGCAGGTAAACATCGACTTCCTCCCGGCTAAGCATCCTCTCCAAATCAGACAGCTCTCTTGAACCCAAAGATATTTCCACAGTTCCTAAATCATCGTCTTTTGGTAGAATGATAAGCATGGATAATTCCTTGCCCTCATAGGGCAATTCCAGAACCTGAAGCCTGTCTGTCTCCGCGTAATAGAATTCTTTAGCAGATAACCGCATCGTTTCTACCTTAATTATACTCTCCAGGCTTATCCTGAAATCCCGCTTTTCAGTATCACTCTTTTCAAACTGCTCTAACCATTTTCCCTTGAAGTAAACCGCATTAGTAATAAGTAAACGGGTTTTCCGGTCAAGAGAAGAGATCATATTTCTTATCTTATAATTTGTCTGCTCCTCAACCCAACTATTTATTATCCTGCACGATTCGCCATTTTCATTTATAAAATCGAGGTTTCTTGTTTCCCCGCCGTAATAATCTTTTATTACCTTAAGATATTCTTCCAAAAAAGAATATTTTTTCTGTGCCCATAAGGCATTTGCCGTATGGAGTTCGTATTGCTCGTGCTCTTTGTTGATCTGATTATTTATTGCCAGAAAAGAATTCCTGCGTACAGAATCATCTTTAGGGAAATGGAAGACTGACTGGATTTCTTCTGCTGTTTTTCCTTTTGCTCCTTCATATGTCATGGCTAGCGCCGAAGAGATACTATAGGGAGAGAAGAAAATGTTACCATCATTTGATTTGTATCTGGAATAAAGATCAAAAGCAAATTGATTATTAGTATTAATAACATCTCTTACATCTTGGGCGAAAACAATGGGAAAGAAAAACAATACGCCTAGTGCTAATAGAAGCAACCTACTCCATAGATTTTTTTTCATCTTTCCTCCTACTTAAACTGCACCTTTAATTTGGTAATTTTTCACTACCAAAAACTATTTTGTTTTTCTTAATTAACTTGTGATATCTTGATTCACCTTGAGTAATATTGAATCTGCCCAAGACAAAACGGAAAAATTGAGCACAAAAAAATTCGGAGAGGCAAGAAGTCTACCTAAACAATTCCCCTATTCAACGATAAATCAATGAATTATATAAATACTATTCTTATTCTAAAGATAACTTGGGTCTGGATGTTACCCGATTATCCCCATTATTTCCCGATGTTTTTTACTTAGATGGCCACATTTTGGGTACACAGCGGTCTTAGATAAATATTGAACCAAGGATAAATCTTTCGTTATATACTAGTATTAATTATAGCCAAACTAGAGAAAAGGTTTACAGATAACTTTGGATTCTCTTTAAAAGCTTTTCCGCAGCTGCCTTATCCGAACTGACTCCTCCCACGCGAACCTCTACTCCTGTAGAAGCATCGGTAATTCTCCTTACGTCAATCCAAATCTCCTTGCCATCGGTATAATGACTTCTAAACGTTGTAACATTCGCTTCTTTCGTTTCCTTTGTTATTTCCAAATCAAGGGACCTTAAAACTGATCTGGTAGCATTTACTGTTCGGTCATAAGAAGCATTAAATTGCTGCGTCAATTTGCCAGAAAGCCAAACCGCTGTTCCGGTGCCACCTACAGCCCCTGCTAACAAGAGAAAACAACCGTACATATTTAAGAGTAGAAATACCGAGAATACAAAAAGTACCATTTTCTTAAACATATCCCATCCCTCCCCATTTTTAATCTAATTATTATAATAATAATCTAATAAAAATATCCTTGCTATCTTCTATACTGCAAATAGTAAAAAGAGCAATAAATTTTCTGTCCAGTCCAAGAAACGAGTTGGAACGCCATGATGCCACGCAAGTGTATGCAATTCCCAACGATTTAAAAATGGTTTATTTGTAAAGGCGCGTGCACGTCTTTCAAATTCATCTAATATTAATTTCTCGTGTTCGTTTCTCTCAGCGCCCTATCCTTGTTGGCGGAGAGGCAGGGAAATTAACCCCACTATTTCCAACGCTATTATAATCAACAACTTACGTTTACGCAACTCATTTGGTATACAGAAATCGTACAGTTTTTTCAGATTACTCTCACTTAGATGGACACATTTTGGGTACTATGATTTATTTGTGGAATACCTCCTTCAAAATAGTATTTGCGATAGTCACAGCCAAAAGCCTGTTGCCTTTTTCTGTACAATGGCCAAAGTCACCGCCGAACATATCCTGGAAATATTCGTTATAACCTTCTTTTCTTATAGCTTCCTTAAATATCCTCTCATTGTCTACAAAGATTATATCTTTATCTTCCTGGAATATCTTCTTTAGTGGCGCTATGCTGCGCACAGGATACTGCACACAGACTAATTTTATTCCCCTTTTATCTAGGATTTCTTTTAGTTTATGGTAATTGCTAACCGTAATAGGGACATAATATTCTAATCTCAATCTATTTACCTTTTCAGTATATTCTTTTGCCAGCTCTAGCTTACCTATTTCTTCGTATAAGACTGAAATAGCTCTATATGCCTTATTGTTTTTAGGGTCAAGTTCTATGGCTTTCTTGAATATGTCTTCAGCTTGGGGGAATCTACCTTGTTTTAGATAAAGCCCCCCTAATTCAACATAGGCATTATAGTTTTTAGGGTTAAGCTTTATGGCTTTTTTGTATACGTCTTCAGCCTGAAGTAATTTGCCTTGATTTAGATAAATAAATCCTAATCCAACGTAGGCATGATCGTTTTTAGGGTTTAAGCTAATAGCTTTCTTAAATAAGTCTTCAGCCTGAAGGAATCTGCTTTGGCCTAGATAAATAAATCCTAATCCAACGTAGGCATGATCGTTTTTAGGGTTAAGTTCTATGGCTTTCTTGAATATGTCTTCAGCCTGGGGGAATTTTCCTTGTTTTAGATAAAGCTGGCCTAATACCATATACGTAGAATCATCCTTAGGATTAAGTTCTATGGCTTTCTTGAAGGATTCCTCAAACTCAGCAGGATTACTGCGGCTTAAGTAAGAGCTTCTTAATCCGGGGCTATTCTTATCGTCTTTAGAATTTAATTTTGTGGCTTTCTCTATTGGCTCTTCATTCGAAAGATTTATTTTTTCAGCAGCAGTTCCTGTATTTTCTGGCTTAGTTTTTCTGCCTGAAGCTAATCTATCTAATCCATATATATCCTCTTGCTTTATCTTCTTTAAGATATGCATGTATGTGATCTGGCTGAACCTATATACCCGGCAATGCTTAAATAACCAGGCATCAGACTCAGGTATATCCTGATAATACATTATACTGCTATCATTACAGCCCATCATCGCAACTACCGCATCCGGATGATACTCAGACAAATAAGACTCTACCTGGCCTAATATAGCTGAGGTATTCGTACTTACTCTACCTTTATCTATTACGCTAAAACGCACTCCTATATTACGCTGGTTTAAGGCTTCTTCAAGAAATTGCGGGTATTGTCCTTGAGTAGTAGACTCTCCTAAACAAAGAATACGATAAGCGCCTTTTTGTTTTATGGATTGCAAGTTCCTGTGTTCTTGTATAGACAAGAAGATAAATCCACCCAGGCGCAACCCTATCTCTAGAAACGCGAGGAATAAAAAGAGTCCAAAGATAATTAGCATTATCTTTGTTCTGAAGGTTACAGCTATTTTGACGGGATTATTACGCTGCATGACGTTTATTATACCATTTCCGTTTCAGAATCGTAGAAGATACCATTAACAACAGAAAAAATTAAACACTACCATATAAAAACAAAACGTAGACTATTAATTCATCAAATAGGCTACGCTAAATATAATGTTTTCAATATGATCACAAATAATAAAACGGACCCGTCTGCGACCAATTCGAACCGCAGGCGAGATCCAAGTAAAGATCATAATTCAAACAAACCAACGAATGCCATTATACCAAAAAATAGCAAAAAGAGTAGAAGAATTATCCCTGCTTGGAATGTCGCTTAGGGCCATTGCTAAAGTTTTAAAGGTAAGCAAGAAAACCGTAACTAATGCTTACTTAATATTACAGTAAGAATTCCCCTAAACGACAATCTAGCTAATAGTTTCCTAGTTCTGTCGTTTTTGTCGTGTTTTCAGGGCAGCTTTTTATGTATCATATTGATAAAAAACAAGTTGTGTAATTAATTGCACAATACAGCGACACTACAAACAAGTTGCAATACGCCCCTCTTCCGTTTTTCGTTTTCTGCTAAGAGTTTTTCCATGATTTTATCAATTTTTTCTCCTGCTTCTTCTTGCATTGATTTCCAATATTCAAGGGCCATATTTTTTTGTTGCGCACTTAATGAATCGAATTTCTTTCTTGTAGATTCCTTTAATCCTATTCTTACTTTTTCCGCCTCTTCCTCTGCAAATTCAACATCTTCTATACCCTGCTCTTTACTTAGATAACCTAACTGAGTTAAAAGCGCGACCCCATCCATTTCAACCTGTTGACACATAAGGACTATTCGTGCTTTTTCATAGTCCGACAGATCCCATGAATATGATAGTCGTAATAATCGTTGGTAACGTAATTTTAGATTGTTCAGCACCCCTCCCAATAATTCTTGTTGAAAATTTGACCCAATCTTTAAAGAATTTTCTTCTCGTATATTTTTTAGATATCGCTCTGTTGTGCGGATACTCACTTTCAATATCTCTGATATTTGTTCATTTGAATACCCCCTACTCTTAAAAAATATAGAGCATTTCTGCAATATTCTTCTATCTAATGTTCTAGGATCAAGAAGCTGGTTCTCCATCTTCCGAGCCAACTCTGGTATTGATAATTTATTACTATTATTTTCCATGGTTACCTCCTTTTATTAAGATTGGTTAATAAACAAAAACGGCCATTGAGATAAATTCCAATACAAATCTCAATGGCCGTCTGTTATTTTCCGGCAACTACTATGCTACTTTTCGCTAATCATGCTGCAGGATCTCAAATTCTGATTAAATTATAACTCTCTATAAAACCCCGTCAAGTAAAAAATGAACCTCTAGCTAAATAATCATAATCCTAAAAGGCCCCATCGATTGAGGAATTTTTCTTCATCATCCCTAAAAGTTCTCATTGAAGTCTGATTATGTTTTTGGCCTTTCTTCCCAGGAGTCTTAAGCCATTTCCGATTATGTTTTTTTATTGATTCTGCAACAACTTTACTGGGAACAATATAAAAATCTGCAGGCTTTCCATAGTTTAAACTGACGAATGCGTAAAAAAGATTTGCGGCATAATACTTTTCCGCTTTCTCATTAAGCACCCATGCCGATCCTTTACTATACCGAGTCTTTACTTGTATGGCTACGCTTCTTTCGGCTTTCTCATTTGTTGCAAGAATATCTACTCCCTTTGAATTCCGAAGCGTTATTGAAGCAATATACCCACGCCTAGAAAGCTCACCAGCTACTAAATATTCCCCGGCCACTCCTGATAAAACTGAATTCAATTTACCATTCTTCATAGCTCAAATATAACACCGTATTCATACGGTGTCAAGATCAATGAAATTTTGGGATAATACACCGTATGGATACGGCTATTAGATTAAAGTTGGCTAAGAGGCTAAGGGAATTACGGAAACGAAAGGATTTAACCCAAGAGCAATTATCAGAGCTGTCTGGAATTGATTATAAACATATTCAACTCCTAGAAAGCAACAAAGCATCCGCTGCTAAACTTGATACAATTGAAAAACTCGCCAAAGCCTTCAATATAACTCCTTCAGAGTTACTAAAATTCTAGTTTATACCTTAATCCAACATACCATATAAAGTTTATTTTTCCGCAAAGCGCGCATTAATAAATCCCATGTCTTTTTGTATTTCTTCAATTTCTTTAATATTAAATTCTGGCATTTGTGATCCGTAATATGCTTTATAAAAATCATCAAATGAAATAATGGTGGGGTATTTTTCAAGCCATATTTCAAATTCTTGTATACTTAAAATAAGTAGCTTTGAATAATGCGAAATGATTTCTGGGAAACGAGATACTACAATATATAAATAGTTATCTGGAATAGAATATTTATTATGATAGTTATTTAAATGCTCAATTCTCCTTTGAACTTTTTTCTCCCAGCCATTTTGTAAGTAAAGTAGATGCTCCTTTGTTTTGGTAACGTCTTTGAAATAGATGTCCATAGGCAATGCATGATTTTTTGCTTCAACCAGCAAGTAATGACCTCTATCATTTCTTAGAATTAAATCAATATCCCCGATCGACTTCTTACCATCATATAAATCCTTGTTCCGTTCTACTTCGTGGAATCCAAATTTATCTGCAATGCTGCTTATTTTATTTAAGAATAAAGTCGCTTGTCGTGTAATATATTCTTCTTTGACATTAGGGGATTCAATTAATGAATAATGAATATTAGTAAATAAACTATCCAATATTAATTCTGGCGAAATAATAATAAACTGTTTATGAGATAAAATAGGCTGCCGAATAATATGATGAAATCTTAGTTGTCTAGAATCAAAATCATTGACATTAAAAGTAAGTCGATTTAGAGCCGGATGAAACCGGCTATTAAATTCAGCATATAACTTAGATTTATCGTACATGAAACATTTCGAAAGTACAAGAAATGTGATTTGGTTCATTATATCGATATTCCCATTTGGTAACTTCTCCACTTCATCTGCCTTCGCTTGCATACAATTTATAACCTTTTGCAGAAGCTCATCAATAAGCGAACAGAACTCTTCGATGGTTATCCCCATTTCTTGTTGAAATAAATCAGCGGACGAAGAATACTCGTTCTTAAAATCCTCTATTAAAGTATCTTTATTTTGTTTAGAATTCACTTTAATATTGTTGTCTTTATCAATCCTAAGGAAATAATTGAAAAAATTCCGGACTTCTGGATCACTATCTATTTTAGAAAAATCGATTCTAACTCTCTGGCCACGCTTACCCGAAACTTTAACTTCAAATAACTGGAGTAGAGACTCTGTTTCATATTTTGAATTGATATAGTTACTATGTTTAATTAAGAACTGAACGAGCTTAATATTAAGTACGGGGGCTTTTTGCCCTTCAGGAATTACAAATCCCCAGTGGCCATATTTTGCAGTTAACGATATCATATATTTGAAAGAATCATCTAAATGGTTTGAATATAAATTAACTAATTCTTTTTTCTCATTTTTAGCATTTGGAAAAAGAGGCAATAATCTTACCCAATGTAAATAATATACAAAATATAATAATTCCAGCAGGCCACAACCTTTTGACATTCCAACAGCCATATCAATATCTTTATTAATCTCGATTTTTAATTTGTTTAATGCTCTTTCTCGTTGAGTCAACTTGATCTCATTTTTTTTAAGACTGCTTATAACAAATCTTAATGCGCTCTTAACTTTTCCATAAATCATTTTTCATCTAAATTAGTTTTAAGTATATCTCGCATTAGGAGATCTTCTCATTCAGCTTTGTATTTAAACAGTCCACCTTATTCTACGTTTATTCCTTAGAGGCTAACCAAACAAAAGCGACTATCCCTACTATAAATAATAAGGCCTTGTTACGTTGTTCACTCTCTTGTTTTATTTGAATAATACCTTTCTCAACAGCTTGAATAGCTGGTCCAGGATTATTGCGGTCAATTGGCTCGTAAGTAGTCCCGCTCAAGAAACCTAACTCTTCCCTCGGGACTTCTGACCCCACAATTGGAATTATTGTTTTATGTTTTGCCTTTGCACGTCCAATCTCTTGACCAACAGCCATTGCGCGATAAACTGTATTACCAGTTATTACAGCTAGTACCAAATCAGCTTGGTCAATCCAATTAAATATTGTATTCCACGCCTCTTCCCCAAGAATTTTATCCTTCTTCCAATAGAAGACTTCGGCGTGTTTTCTTAAATAGTTTTCTATTTCAAAAACAAGATTCAAATCTTCCGTGCTATAACTAATAAATATTCTCATCTTATTACTCCATCCGAGCCTAAGATATAGTTGCCACAACTACTTTCTTTACTAAATTTAGCAATTGTTTAATTTCATTAGCATCCAAATGGACTTCTTGACCAGCAGTCTGCCAAGTAGATACTTGGTCTTTAAATTTTTCATCTACCAATCCTAGATTATGTGTGATAACATGTCTCTTTGCGAATTGATACTCTAGGAAAATCTTATCCTTATCATCTATACTTGAAAAAATGTCTAGTTGCAAATTTGCTTTAAAGATTTGTTCTGCTTTAGACGGCTGTTGGAAAGAATTCCTTAATTTGCTTAATTTATCTTTACGATCATCCTCACTTACCTTTCCCTTTAACTTATCGGCATATATTATTTTAAAGAAACCTTCAAATAGACTCACGCAATCCTCCAAGCTGTTACCTAAAAGATGGTAGCCAGCTTCCTTGCCTGCCTTATTCACAATGGCATCATAACAATCGATTAGACTCATTATAATATCTACGCTCTTATCCAGATGAAGTGCTAGATTTCCTTCACCGCAGAACGGGCAGTGCATCGAGATTCCATAGACCGCATATCTTCTCTCACACCTATCGCAATCTATGATCCGTTTTAACTCATTTTCTGCATAGTGCCTAACGCTAGGAAGCGAACCTGGCTTATACTGTAAACTGATACTAATAAAACCCTTGTTAGAAGACGGTGTACTGGATTTAAAAGTATCTCCAAGCATATCTTGAATCGTCTTCGCCACATCTCTATATATCATTGATTCTATCCACTCAGACTGGCCCTTAGTGATAAATTGCTGAAAGCCATCTTTATAGCCACAATAAGGACAATATAAATATTCGAGCGACGTTTCTTCTTGGTTAGGTTCTGCCTGTTTTTCGGTTTCATGTTTACGGGAGGCTATTTTGAAATATTTTGGCTGACACTCATCTTGATGACATTCACGACCAACCATGCCATCTTCGTCTGGTGACAAAGGTATGGCAAGCTTATCATGCCCTTCGGGAGTCTTGCCTTTATGGTACTTTTTCATATCATGCCACATATCCATATTTTACTCCAGAGTCCTCTTATGTTTTTCTCGTTCCTCTCTATCCCATTCCTGTAATATTTTAAAAAGTCCGGTTAGATTAATAGTGATTTCTCTATATTCTTCTTCGGTAATCTGCCGGCCGTATAATCGAGACCAGTCTTTAATCTGTTCTCGTTTATCCATTGCCTATCCCTTAGGAGGATAGGGATCCTTACCGTACGTATATTCAGTCTGAATGGTACCATCCATCTTCTGGATAATAACTTGTCCTTTGGACACATTCTGAGCAATATCTTTGGCTTTTTCAATAGCATCGCTTTTATCATCGAAATTTGCCGCAGCCTTACTTTTTCCTTGAGTTTTTACGTCCCACCCACCTTCCCCGTCAGGCGATACCCATACACGTTTCCTATCAGACATCTCACCCTCCTTTTTAAGATTCCGAAGAATCATCTTTAAGCCATTCTTGCGTCTCAGTAGATTCTTCTTCGTCATTTACTGGTAGTTCCAAAATTTTTATGGATGGTAAAGCTTTCCCAGCCATGCCCTCTAAATCTCCATACATACCGCTGATATTATCTATGACGCGATCAATTTGTTTCTCTCTTCTTGCCCAAAGCTTTTGCATTGCTCTTTTTTCAGCGTCTAATACGCTTTTCATAGAGACAAAAGAACTAACTATTACCTCTATTCTATTTTTAAATTCTGGGCCAGTCAGATAATTATAAACCAACTCCATCTTACCCTGTTTGCCTGCTTGTAATTCACGCTCTCTGGCCACTTGAATCATTCCTGTTCTAAGTGCAACTGCTAAGTTAATTGCTGAAGGGATATCCGTTACCCAAACACCGTTAGCTTGCTCAAATTGCTGAACATCTTTCGGCAAAACCTCTGTCATAATAACAACCAAATCAGCTTTTGCAGCCAGCTGGTCGTCTTTGGCTTTTTGTATCCAAGAATCACTCCAAGCTTTTGTCCGCTTAGACTCCCATAAGATTTTCCCACATGCTTGTCCTAATTGCGACTTTACTATTTCAAGAGTATCACCGCCCCTAACCCCTTTTTGTATTGGTTCAATATCATCCATCGGAAATCTTGAATGCAATCTACTCTCCAAATCAAGCTCAAGAATCTCACCTTGTGCTTGTTGCGACCCTTGCTCTGCCTTACGCTTAAGTTCATCTATTTGGCGTGTCATATCAGCTAACCTCTTATCCTTTTCAGCATCCTTAAGCCGGTGTTGCTCATCAAACTGGCGCTTGGCTTCTTCAGCAATCTTATCTTTCTCTGCATCAACCTTTCGCATTGCTTCTAGCTCGAGGGATTTTTCTCTTTCTTCCAGTTCCCTTTGTCTCTTACGTAATGCCAACTCCTGTTGCTGGCTTCCTTCCAATTGCCCTGTTAATTCCTTTAATTGCTCTCGGGTATCTTTTAGTTCTACGGAATAAATCTGCTCGGCTTGTTTACGTGCTTTCTCCTCAATAACCCTCTTCTCCTCATCCAGTGAAGCTCGAATTTCCTTTTCTTTAACAGCAACTCTCTTTTCAAAATCGAGCGACATTGACCTCTCTTTTTCTTGTAAAGATTGCTCGCGCTTTATTAATTCGAACTCCTTTTTATCAGCGGCTTCTAGCTTCTTTGACTTTGTAGCTAGCTGGGATTTTGCCGTTTCAAGTTCAATTTTTAATGTTTCTACAGCATCCTTTTTAGCTTGCTCTATTATCTTTTTTTGTTCAGACTTAAATTGCTCTTTTAACTGCTTTTCACGCGCATCAGCTTCCTCCTTCAGAGTATTTATTTGTTTTGCGTATTTCTGACTTATGGTTGCTTCGATTTCTTTAGAGATAACTTCAGTTAGTTCAAAGTGAGCTCCACACTTGGGACATTTAATTTTTTCCTGTGTCATAACACACCGCCTTTTTACTAGTTTAGTTAGTGTTCTAAATTAATATTACAAAAATAAAAAACCCTCGCCAGTCATAGTTTGACCAACGAAGGTTTTACTTTTTTAACGTCCGGGACTTCCCCCTTCAAACACGGGACATACCAAATTGTTAAATCTATAATACAACTTTTTATCAAAAAGTCAAGATATATGATTATTCATTTTTGCTTAATTTAGCGATTCCATCCTTAAGAATCATAGTTGCTTTACAATCATCTTCATTGTACTCAAGTATTCGTTTAAGCAATTCTTCGGAGTGATCTTGTAGAAAATCATTATACCAACGGATAGACAATGCCCCGGATGGACTCTCGTCTCTCCATTTAAACCCAAGATAAGTAGCAATCTCTTTAAGCGAATAACTGGATAAAGGCCAATCAGTATACTTTTGCACTATTTGATATAGATCAACTGTATTGGGGTTATCGAAAAAAGCATCAAGCTTATCTTTTGCAATAACCTCAGGATACCTACCGCTTAGTCTTTTATATGTTGATTTCTCATGATGAGAATAAAGGTAGACTGCAAAATCTCCAATTGGTAAAGTATCAATATAGTCCCAGAACTCCTGCCAAGCCTTTTTTTCTGCATCTCGTGAGTTTTCTTTAGCCAAGAAATAAATATATTCTTCGCCCTTTGCATCCCTAGAATAAATTCCATGTAAATAGACAAAATCTTGCGTAGGATCATCCTCAATATCAAAAAACAATTCTTTAGTAACTTGAGGAAATTGTATTTTTTGATGTAGAATCGGCTTTTTTGTTTCATCTAAGATTGTTGCGCGAGCCATGAACTTAGTTAAAAGTTGCTCACCAAACCCTTTAAGGAAAGTCTTGTCTTTTTTCTTTTTAGCTAGAATATCGGGAATGTTTAATTTCCTAAATTCGCTTACCTTCTCTATGCCTAAATCCTTACTTAGTACATCCCTCAAGTTTCTCCCAAGATAGAAAATCTTGGTTAAATCTTCTTTTTCTAAACACCATGTTTTACAACTATTATACCAAGGACAAAGCTTACAAGTTCCGGATATTGCTGGCCTATCTTGGATTGTGTTTGAAAGTAATCCTACTATACTATTTTTTATGTCTAAATATAGTTCCCACCATGTCTGAGTATTTCTTACCCCTTGGGGATTTTCTAACAAATACGTAAGTTCCTTGCCACTAACATCAACAATTGCCCCCTTCTTTTCATCTGCGAAAGATAGGTTTAATAAGATTTCTACATATAGGGAAAGCTGTACTGCATAATGCTTTTTGGGCTTTCCCTCCTCTTCATCAAAATCATCACCTTCAAAACCTTTTCCTGATTTAATGTCAATTGGGAGATATTTCCCAGGAGAAGTCACCCTAAGTAAATCTGGTATTCCAAGAAGATTATTAAATTTAAGGACACCTTGATATATTAAAGGTGTCCCTTTCTTCATTTCGGCCGATGTCTTATCTATACGTTCTTCAATTGTTCCTTCGCTCAAGTCAACAAACGCACCAACTTCAGAAATTATCTCTTTTTCATGAAGTACGCCTTTTTCCCAGAGTAATTCAACAAATGGATTCTTTTCATCAATCTTTTCTTCTTGAGGACCATAAATGTCTCGCCAAACCTTATGCGGACATTGCATAAAATCATATAATCTGGATGATGTTACAAATAAGTTAGCCTTTATCAACTTGCCATCCATTCTTGTCTCGTTTTCCTATTGTAATTTGACCAATAATGTTTTTACTTTGTGTTGAGTATATAAATCCGGCGTAACGCACCTTTAACCCCAACCATGTACGGATTTCAAGACAAACAGCTAAATGTTGCTCATCAGGAGAAATCTCCGCTATCTCAACTTTACCTCGTTGTTTTATAAATGAAAAAGCACGAGTCACGATTTCGTCCCACAGATCTTCTCTTTCAGTCTTCCGATGCATTCCATTTAACATACCCACAAGGATGTTTAACCGTGTTTCTCCGGTTGATGTCATATATTCGAAATGTGCTGGAACATTAGTAAGCTTACAGATACGAAGATCATCAAGATGACATTGGCGACCGCTCCAAGTACAACACTTAGCCTCACTTGGGAGACAAAATTTTCCCTCATTTGATTGAATCGCCTCTTGTTTAAGTAGGCGTGTTCCTGAAAGACTGCTTGTTACAAAAAACTCTTTTAAGGCTTTTTTCCCACTCACAACGCTCTTTTCGAGTTCAGAAGACAAAACCTTCTTCCCGGATATTTCACACCGCTCTAGAAAACCTGGCCTGACTGCTTTACCAGTAAGCTCACAATATTCTGCTTCATTAGCCAAAAGAGGTTGATTTGTCACAAAACAATTAATAAATTCCCTTTGATGACCAGTCTTGCCAGAAACAATCGAACGCGCCTGCTGATCGGAACGATAAGGTTTTCCTGAAACCTCACTAATAGCCAGCTCGGCCTTAAGGACTTCACTAGAGGTAAAATCGCATAAACCGAAATGTTCAGGTTCTGCTCGATTACCGCTTAAAGCAGAAGTCTTCAATAAAACCTTTGCAATAAGCTGTCCTGTTACGGAAGATTTCTCAATTTCATCAGATAGCACTCGCTTCTTACTTAAAGAACATAACACTATATGCTCTGGCAAAGCCGATCTCCCGCTGATTTCTGAGCGTACGAGCATATGACGTAAAGCCCTCTGACCTGTAATCTCACATTTAGCAAGACAATCTTCTGGGGCAACTGCTCCGGATACATCACATCTAGCCATTACGGGCTGATTTAATATCGTATTTTTGAAAGGGACAAAAAATAGTCGGGTTTCATAGGTAGCTTCATTTCTTATTTTATACGAAACAGAAACTAGTAATCTCCGATATACTATTCCTTCTATCCCAACTAGTTCTATATCGATCCTTGGAGTAAAATCATCTTCGAGTTTCTTTTTCTTCTGCTCATTATCACCTGTCGCCTTAATTTCTTCCTGTAAGCGTTCTTGGTAAAAACGACAAAATTCTGCCACAGCTTTATCCTTTATTGCTTTAGATTCAAAGATTTCAAGAGGCAGATGCAAAGTTTTAGGATCTTCAAAGATATCACTTATTGACTCAAGTAAATTTTGAGCACTAATAGGTGGACCTTCTGAATTACACTCAAATTCTATTAGACGCTCATAACTATCATGTGCTACTGTAGCACGAACGCGCAAAACAACTTTACCTTCAAAAATATGTGCTCCTTCAGCAATATTACAGTCATTGAATAATCCATTAAAACTACTTACCCATTTTGTCGCAGTCTCTTTTGTAAAAGATAAAGGATTTATATCGACATCTTCTATTTGATGGATACCAGTGCTAATCGTTCTAGTAACAAGGCGTTCAAAAAATGCTGAGCCAGGCCTACAAAGCGTTCCCTCACCTGATGATGGTGTAGTACTTTCATCAAAATAAATCAACTCATTTCTACCATCTAAAGAAACCTGGCAAGAAATTATTGACTGCTGCGATAGCCTTGCCCCTAAGTTTTCAAGTGCTTTAAAGGAAAAGGTTTGATAATCCATAGAGTGAACTGCTTGTGGAAGCTTTGGGCTACGAGGTCCTAAATCAATAGCTCCATCGCCGCCGGCTAGCATAGTATTAATATTTCTTTCTTCTCTTTCCAACTCAGTTTTTGCTTCTGAAATACTATTCTCGGCTAAACTCGTAGCTTTCTCAACATTCTTACCTGCCAACGAAGCAATTACTAACTCTCTAATCTTTTCTGCAAATCCTTTTGAATCTTCACCTTCTTCATCTAATCCTGCGACCTCAAGCAAAGCCTCTACATCTCCTATCGCATGAGAAGCCATTTGTAGCTTCTCCATTAAGCGTCCTACGATGTATTCTTCAAAAGTTCCTGACAATATAATATTGAATATACAAACACTTTCGTGCTTTGATGCTAACCTCTGTATTCTACCAATACGTTGTTCTACGATCATTGGATTCCATGGTAAATCAAAGTTTACTAGAACATTTGCCATTTGAAGATTAATACCTTCAGATCCAGCCTCAGTTGACACAATAACATGAATGCCCGGAGGTTCTTGTTTGAATTTTGCAATTGTCTCTTGATTACGCGGACCAGAATCTCCATTAATTAAACCGCTGGAAATTCCATGCTCCTTAAGAAAAATTTCTATTGTGGTTTGGGTTTCACGTCTGCTAGTAAAAATAACCATTCGCCATTCTTGAGGCTGTCCCCTTTTCAATTCTTCTACTAATGATCCAAGGCCTTTAAGCTTAGCTATTGTCCCTATTTTATTAACAATGGCTCTAACATCTTTTGCTAAAGAAACAGGGACAGTCCGGTTTAAAGCCATTCTCTCTAATTGTGTCGCTAAAGCATGCGGGCTGCTAACTAAAGCCTGAAGTATAGATATTTGAGCAAGCCGATTTAATCCTTGAATAGGTTGGCTAATAGCCTCTATCAACTCCTTTTCTTCTGTTGTTGGCTGAACTTTATGCATCTGTACTTTACGAGTTGGAAAATGTAATTTTGCATCTATGCGCCTAATTCGAGACATATAACTATAAACAATAGACCGAAAATCATCTCGTTTGTCAGGTCTCAATTGACGAGCTTCTGTTCGACTATCGGCAATAAAATTACGAGCAAACATACCTTCACTGCCAAATGGATTTTCGTGCCCACGAGCAACTGTAAGCAGATCAATTAATGAATAAATATCCCATAAACGGTTTTGAATAGGAGTCGCGGTAAGCATAAGAACATACCTAAACTGCCTATCAGCTAATGCTTGTCTAATACGTTTTGCAACCTGTGGTGTATTTTCTACACCATATAGGTTGCGAAGTTTATGCGCCTCATCAAGAATAAGCATTTCAAAACCAGCCTTAGTAATTGCATTAAAATGAAGACGCGCAGAAGCATAGGTAGTAATAATAGCCCCTGCTGGTTTTGAAGGTTTAGCTGAAATTAAATCTTTCCCCACAACTTCTTTGGCTGGGATACCGAACTTTGCATCTAATTCTTCTCGCCATTGCGGCATAAGCAATTTAGGGCAAACAACAAGAAATTTTGACACTCTTCCACGCGCAATAAGTTCGCTAACAATTAAACCGGCGCTAATTGTCTTTCCTAAGCCTACATCATCGGCAAGTAATGTCACAGGAAGTCTTCGACAAAAAGTCATAAGATTTGTAACTTGATGATAATAAGGCTCAACACGATTTTTCCAAGCGTGTTCAGACTTTAAATCTTTCCGATCCTCTATAACAATTGGCTCTGTAAGATCCCATTCAAGAGCAGCCTTATAAAGTTTATAGGCATCGGCTGTTGCAGATTTTTGAAGTCGCTTAGTCTTTAGCTTACGAGATAGAATACTCATTATCTTTTTTGGGAAATAAAAAACCTTCGTCGCTTAGGCGAAGGTCTTCATTATTTTAGCGTGGTAGTTTTTCTTTTAAACGATACCACTTCAAATTATTAATTATCTTATGCCTGTCCATTTATTCATCCAGAAAGTACGCGGTGTGCTTCTTAAGAACCTTAGCGATCTTTACTAAAGTATCTAAGGAAGGCAAAGAGATCCCATTCTCATATCTAGAAATACTCTTTTGCTTAGCGCTGATTTTCTTAGCTAGGCCTATCTGTGTTAAATCTAGCTCTACTCTAGCTAATTTTATTTTCTTACCTAGCTTCTTGGCGTCCATGTAACCTCCTAAAATAATACTTGACAAATATACCTTTTAGGGTATAATTTAGTCATCACAGGAATATTGATATTTTATACTTCTTAAGGCTAATATATACCTATTTGGTAATAAAATCAAGTCCTATGGCTAACACGATGGTAACTGAAATTAACCATAATATCATCAAAAAAGAGCACTTTCATCTCTGCTGGAAAGATTCTCTTCCAATCCAGCACTTGTTAGATACAATCTCTTCTATTTTAGCCGAAGAGTACATTGCGGTAGCCAAACAGAATCCTGATGTGTTTCTTAAAAACGGGAGTACCAAATGAAAGCAGCAATATACGCAAGATATTCTTCTGAAAATCAAAGCGAAAAGAGTATTGACGACCAAGTAAGGGTATGTAAAAAATACTGTGCGGAGCATGAATTGACCGTTTGCGAAGAACATATCTATGTCGATGAGGCGATTTCCGGCTCTCTAGTCAATCGGCCCGGGCTTCAAACCTTAGATAAAGCCGCTGAAAATAAGGAATTCGAAGCTGTTGTGGTAGACGACCTTTCCCGCCTTTCAAGAAGCAACCACCAAATGCTTACCTTGGTGCTTAAATTCAATTATTACCAGGTCAAATTGATTTCTGTATCTGATGGCATAGTTACTGATGACGAAAATTCGAAATTAGGCATCCAGATGCGAGGGTTAATAAATGAATTGTACCTGGATGACCTAGGAAAGAAAACTATGCGCGGTTTAGAAGGTCAAAAACTGCGTGGCTTTAGTGCTGGAGAGAATGTATATGGCTATTGCAGTAAGCCGGTTGGTGAATTACGGCTAGACAAAAGAGGCAAAGCCAAATACGAAGGCAAAGTTCATAAGATAAACTCTGAAGAGGCTGAAATTATTCGAAGAATATTTAACGAATTTATTAATGGAAATAGCATCCATAAAATAGCTTCAAAGCTAAATGAAGATAAAATTCCTACAAAGAAAGGTATGCATGGAGGATGGAACATATCAACCGTAGCAAGGATACTTAAAAATGAGAAATATGTAGGTAAATGGGACTGGAGAAAATTTAAAAATGTCAGGGATCCGATGACAGGCAAGAAAAAGGTCATCCCCCGCCCTACCAAAGACAGAATTCCTATTTATCGAGAAGACTTGGTGATAATTAATACAGATGTCTGGGAAAAAGCACAAAAACGATGGCAAGAACTTAAGGGAACTTGGCCTGTCAGTAAAAAGAAAAAAGCCTTCTATCAACAAAGAAGCTACGTACATACTAGCCCTAATCACTTGTTTTCCGGGCTTATGAAATGCAAAACTTGTGGTGGGGCCATCGTTCTTATTAGTGGTAAAGGTACTGGTTATTACGGATGCTACAATGCCAGGCGTAAAACCTGCACAAACATGCTCGCTATCCCACGTAAAAGAATTGAAGAAATCATTATAAACGAGCTTAAAAATAAGATATTGACCGCCGAAAACTTAGAATATGTATATAAAAACGTGGAAAAGCTGGCTGCTGAAGGTTTCAATGAAATGCCTGACTTAGTTAAGAAGAAAAGAGCTCAATATGAGAAAATACAGCAGGAAATACAGAATTATCTCAATTTTATTAAAATAGGCAATCTTTCGAAGGCTGTATCTGAGGCTTTAACTGAAGCAGAAAAAAGAAATGAAGAATTAACAGCAGAAATAGGATCTTTAGAGTTCCAGAAAGATAATAGCTTTAAGGCACCCCCTAAAGAATGGATCAACCATAGACTGGAAAACTTACGCGAGACGTTAAATAAAAATACCGTCTCCTCTTCTCTGGCGCTTAAAGAGCTACTAGCGCCTATAAGCTTGGAGCCGGTATTAACTAAGGAATCTGATTTTTATCAGCTTTTCGAGGGAAATGAGAAGAATTTTAAGCCTTATTATGTAGCCCATACCAAAATTCGAACCTTAGCGCTCCTAGATGAGGAGCAAAAAGGTTCGAATTGGTATCAATGGCGGTGGTTCTTTGATACTGTTCGAACGATCTTTGTTTAATCCACCGCGCCTGTCGGCGCTCCCACATTTCCCGTGCACCGTTCCCCCTCGCTGGGGCTCGGGGTCACTTGGCGGCCGCCTGGGCCGGCGGCCTTCTTGCTAATGCAATGCGTGTGCGGCGCAGCTGGATGCTGCAGCCGGGTGGGGGCGGCTGCAGCATCCAGCGTCCTCACCGAGCAGTTATTACAAGTAAAAACTAAAGTTTATAAGGGTTCGGCCGCTTTGCGCCTAAGCCTTACTAAAAACTACTTCTAACGGCGCTAATGCCGCGCCTCTGGCGAACAACACTTTAAAGCCACTACCGGCAAAATTTTGGTGCGGGCAAAATTTTGCCTGACCTATCCTTTTAGGCCAAAGCATAGAAGAGAACAACAGTATCAAAAGGGTGGAAATTGGTTTGAAAAGAACGTTTTTAGTGGTAAAATACAACCAATGTATCCTTAAATTAGATATTATTATAATAATACTATCATATTCTATAGTCAAGGGAAAATATGTTAGCAAAAAGAGTAAAAGAGCGTCGAAATAAGAAAGGTTGGACTCAGCAGAAATTAGCTGAGAAAACAGGCCTTTCTTTTAATACGATTACTAAAATTGAGCAGGGGATTGGAGATTCCCCTACTTTGAAGACTTTAATTAAATTAGCAGATGCTTTAAGTGTTAGTTTAGACGAATTGGTTGGCCGTTCTTAAAAATATTTATGTTAGAAAATGCTCCTTTCTTCGTCAATTAATAGTAGAAGGTTAGATATGAGAATGATTAAGGAGTGGTTGGTATCGGATAGACTGAGAGAGAAGCTACTCAAGAAGGTGCAGGCGTTTTGAGTAATTCCGGGCTTCTAAATCTTAGGAATTCTGATAATAATACTTATTTTCTGGAAGAATAATTATTGACTAAGCGCGATAACATGATAATATTAGAAATGAAAATTAGGTGTGGTATGTTTGAAGGGGGAATCTGCCACGTTAAAATAACCCAAACCTTCGCTTAAAAGGCGGAGGTTTTTTGTTTGTATAATAACAAGGAGAAAGATGAATTCTATACCTAAAGAAGAGACAATAAAGATTTTAGTTCGTACTGCTGTTGAATCCTATGCTCAAGGTTTTGGAGCTAGACATGGAGCGGAGGTTGATAATCCAGATGGAATTATCAATATGAAAATACATAACGTTTTTATTGAAGCTTTGGGGAAAGAAATTCAGTATTATGCTGCTTTAGTGCGTTCGTTAGATAGTTCTTTAGGCAATATGCTTGAGTCATTAGCTATAAACATTGCGGGATTGTCTTTCGAAGTAAAAAATAATGTTCAGGGTCCGCTTAGCGCAGAACAAACAGGAAAGATTGCTGAGTTGTTGGAAAAATATAAGCGTCACGAGAAGAAACCAGAAATTATTGACTATCAATTACTGCGTTCGGTTACACAAAAAGAGGCTACTCAAATCAAGCGACATGATAGTGATTACTATTTAATTGATAAACTAATAGGTAGTCACTATTTAATTGAACTTAAAATAGGTGGAGATTTGGATAATAAAAAGGCTCGATCTGAAAAAGAGGCTATCTTAGAACAGTACGCAATTTTATCTAATATACTTCCGTCTGATAGAAAGATAACTATTTATTTCGCTACCGCGTATAATCGATTTGGAGAAAATAAGCCTTGGCGGCAAGAGCGGGTTAGACAATTTTTCGCTGATGAAGAGCTGCTTATTGGAAAAGATTTCTGGAATTTTATCTGTCAATCTGAAAAAGGATATGAAACAGTGCTAGAGGCATATCGAAAAAGCGCCTATTTGATTAAGGATGCTTTAGATTCGATAAAAAAGATATATTTAGGTTAAAAAAATATGCAAACACTAATTAAATGGCCAGGTGGTAAATCAAGCGAATTTACCTATATTAAAGATTTAATTCCTCGATATTCTAGATATATTGAGCCTTTCTTCGGAGGTGGTGCTGTATTTTTCAATTTACAACCTAAAAAAGCCGTTATTAATGATGCTTGTAAAGAATTGACGGATTTTTATAGGTTTATAAAAGGTGAGTACGACCGAGAGAAGTTTAAAAAAGAGCTTTTTGAATATGTAAACAATTGGGAAAAAATTCCAAAATATCTAAGTCTTTTTGAGAATAAGTTTTTTGAACTCTATTTAAGTTATAAAAAGGGAAAATTTGATGTTGAACAATTAAAAAAAATAGTTGGCGATGAAATAATGGAAGAGGTTATGGCATTTAATGGTTTATTTGATAACGATTTTTGTCTTGATGATAAGAATTTAATGCGACAAATAATCGCGAACCTATTTTCTAAGATTAAAAGGATTAAAGAGGTTGAAAGAGACAGGGGAGAAATCCCGTCTGAAGATCTCCATAAAAATATTGAAACTGCTTTTAGAAGTGGTTTCTATATGCATTTCAGGGATGTAATGAATCATGATGGTACTAAATATAAGGTTAGTCATGCTAAGAAAATAGCAAATTATTATTTCGTTAGAGAATTTTGTTATGGTTCGATGTTTAGATTCAATTCAAATGGCAATTTTAACATCCCCTATGGTGGTATTGCTTATAATTCAAAAGATTTTAGGCGGAAAGTTGATTTCATTTTTAGTAAAACCGTAAAGAACCTATTAGAGAATGCAGTAATTAAAAATGATGATTTTGAGAAAGTTCTTGATTCTTCCAAGCTAGGAAGAAATGATTTTATTTTTTTGGATCCTCCGTATGATACTGATTTTAGCGATTATGAGAAAATGGCATTTGATAAGAATGACCAAGCAAGGCTAGCAACATATCTTCAAAATATGAAATCAAAGTTCATCTTAATTATTAAGAAGACCCCTTTTATTAATAATCTATATAGAGACAAGAAGGGGATTAAATTAGAAAGCTTTGAGAAGCAATACTTATATAACGTAAAGGGTAGAAACGATCGAGAAGTTGAACATTTAATTGTCTATAACTATTAATAAAGATTATAAGATGGACATTAATTGTGTTATACATGGAGACTGCTGTCAAGAACTTAAGAATTTTCCTGATAATACCTTTGATCTGATTTTTGCTGACCCCCCGTATTATCTGCAGTTACCAAATAATAAAAGACTAAAACGTTTCGATGGTTCAGAGATAATTCCTGTTTATGATGATTGGGATAAGTTTAAGGATTACGCGGATTTTGATAATTTTACTTTAAATTGGTTAACTGAGTGTCAGAGGGTTTTAAAGCCTACCGGTACAATTTGGGTTATTGGTATGTATCATAGTATATATAGAGTAGGAAAAATTATGCAGGATCTCGGCCTATGGTTCTTGAATGATGTTATTTGGGTAAAAACGAATGCCTTACCTAATCTTAATGGCAGACGTTTTACTAATAATCATGAAACTTTAATTTGGGCAGTAAAAAACAAAGATTGTAAAGGTTATACTTTCAATTATGAATTAATGAAAAAAATTAATGGTGGTATGCAGATGAAAGATACGGATTGGGTTTTTCCTCTTTGTACTGGTGCGGAGAGATTGCGTGATAAAAATGGAATAAAACTTCATAATACTCAAAAACCATTAAAACTTATTCAAAGAGTAATATTGACTGCAAGTAATGAGGGTGATTTAATCTTAGATCCATTTCTAGGAAGTGGAACAACAGCTGTGGCCGCGGAAGAATTAGGAAGAAAGTGGGTTGGAATAGAAAAAGATAAAAAAAGTGTCGAATTAGCTAAAAACAGAGTTAGTGTATTTCGTAATAAGTCCGCTCATTTTTCTATAGAATGTCCATTGATACAGAATGATAAAAGGGAGACTTTATGACGAGGGCAGAAAGAATAGCTGAAAGAGAGTTAATACTGCCAGCTCTTTTTTTAATTGATTTAAGGAAAGGGCTTACTACTTCAGATTTGATTGAAGAACTTACGGATTTAATGCATCCGAGTGGAGAAGATGCCGAGATACTTGAGGGAAGGAAAGAT
>Ga0247841_10001931_pt1 | contig 43516 bp, 40 predicted proteins | sample LaCruzMarch2015__2_FD_192410 | JGI IMG/M metagenome (GOLD analysis project Ga0247841, IMG submission 192410) | Freshwater microbial communities from meromictic Lake La Cruz, Castile-La Mancha, Spain - LaCruzMarch2015_18m | ecosystem: Environmental > Aquatic > Freshwater > Lake | place: Spain...
TGTAAAATTTTTTGGGGATCCGACAAGATCCCATAAAAATAAAAACAATATATGTTGAAAAAATTTATAGCGATAATGTCGTTGTTAGCCATTGTTGTCGGACCTAATGCCGCGCTGGCACAATCGACTACCACGGTGACCACCGGCCTTGAACAAGATGGTGGAACGCCGCAAGCGAGTGCTCCGGTCGTAGTTGCCAAATGGGAAATGGATGGCCCGACCGCGCCACTGTTGGGCACTGATGCCCAAACGGCTGCCGGTTCTCAAATTATGCCTAGCGGCCAATGCGGGCAAAATAAAATCGTGAGCATTTGCGGTATTGTCACCGATCCCAATGGAAAAAACGACATCCAAAATGTTTATGGCGATGTTTATTATCCCGACGACGTAATGCTTGGCGATTCGCATATTGACGCGGTAACCGGGCAGCCCAGGGAAGTGGAAGAATGCGGCGAAATGGTGCGCGAATGCACCATGACCAAGCTGACGGCGGCAAACGCGTTCAACCTGTTCTGCAACAAGATCAGGAACAACAACGCCAACCTGCCCGTGTTCGCGGCAAACTTCAACTACGCGAATGTTTGCGATACCGCCAATGAAGGTATACTGGCTAAAGAAACCGGTTATCTTTATTGCTGCGATTTTACGATGTCCTACGAGGATCCCAATGGCGAATACGAAGTGGACGTCTGGGCAAACGACACCGCCGATTACAACAGCCAGCCTTTGTCAAATACAATGAATTACCTGGCCACCAAGGCATTCGATGTTGATTTCAACAACATCGGCTATGGCAAGGTAAAGACCGGTATTTGGCAGGAAGTGCCGGGCAACACCATTTGGGCCACGACTCCGGGAACAAATGGAGCAAGCGTAAGGAATTGCAGCAGCACTAGGTTGCAAATTGGTGTCTGGCAAGACGATATGGGCATCAAGGATCCCGATGGCACGACTTACGTCAAATATAAGGCGGCGGTCGGCAGCACGGCAAATTACCAGGAATACCTGCCTAATTTGAAAAACACCGATGGTACACATAAGGCAACTTGGTTGGAAGACACATTGGATCTGTCCGAACTGGATGAAATGGATTTTGGAGTGTTGGTGTCCAAATTCCCGATCCAATTGGAAGGGCCTTTCAATGGAACAGTCGAATTGTCGGCCCAAGCAGCGGAACACCTGATTTGCGAGGATGGTGCAGTGGAAGAGTAGTTTAAACTATCGGCTTAGTTTAAACGGCGCTAAAAATCCGCGGCGTTGCCGCGGATTTTTAGCAAAACCCATTATAGGATTACCATCAATCATATGAGAACATTATTCAAAAAATTTACGCCGGTACGCCTGACCGTTGCCATTCTGGCTTTTTGTTTATTTCCTTTTATTGCCGGCGCCGCGGGAATATTGTCTGAACCCATAAATGTCGACAACGCGCGTCGAGGGCAATCCCATTGGGAAGAGCTGCTTTTTATGAATCCTTCCGGTTCGGCCCTTACATTCAATCTTTCCGCGGAAGGCGCGATCGCAAAATGGGTATCTTTTTACAATATCAATGACACCCAGACTCCGATAACCCAATTGGTTGTTCCCGCAAGCAGTAATTTAGGCGCTAAAATTAAATTTACGATTCCCGATACCGCAAAAAATGGAAAATACCAAGGATTGATTGTTGGTACGACATTATCGTCTTCCGCCAATACATCAGCCCAAACTTCGGCGCAGATCACGCAAAGGCTGGACCGCGAAGTAAATATAACCGTTACCGACAATCAGATCGTCGATTTTAATACCATATTTACCCCCGTTACTTATACGATGGCAAAAGATGAGCCCTTCAAAGTAAAAATGATCCATGAAAACAGCGGCAATGTCGATATTAAACCAAATGTGGAGTTATCCGTCAGCCGGAACAATGAAGAAATGTTCAAGGCGGTTTTTCCGTATCCGGACAACACTGCAGCGATCCAGCCCAACGAGCGCAAAGAAATACCAAGCCAAGTGGAGTGGAGAACGGTCGGTTATGAACCGGGCAAATACAACGTCGTTTTATCGACTTACGAAAACAACCAATTAAACCAAAAGGAACAATTTATGATCAGTATCGGCGGAGCAAACACCAACAGCAGCGGTTTGAGCGCAAAATTGATAAGTTTCATAGGTGATGAAGGTATGGCATGGGCAACAATCGCTTCAATTGTAGCGATAATCGCGTCGGCGTTAATATTGGCTAGGAGCAAGTTTGTTTACTTTAAAAAATAAAACCGTTCCATCATATTAACAAAACAGCCCTTGGCAGGGTTATGTTGTTTTGAATAAATTTCCGTTGATTTTAAAAAAACGGGGCGGAAATGATTCAGAACATTAAAAATACCATGTCGGTCGATACCAACGACGGGTATGTCATTTTTATGCTCGCCATCAAGGCCACCCCAAGATCGGTTGTTTTGTAGACAACGATATTACCCTCCAGGACCTCTATAAGGCCGCTTTTTTTAAGATTGTCGAAACACTTCTTCGTTTCGCCATGATCGATGTCGAGTTGCCGGCGTATTTTTGTTATACACTCGGCTTCCATACATATCGCCAGAAGAGTGGCGATCGTATTGAGATTACTGGCGGCTACCTTAACAATAACACCCCCCGTGAGTGCGCCATGACCTTAAAATAAATACAACCCGTTGTCAAATTAAACACTTATGTTGCCAATACATGGAAAATCAAATTTTTTTAAAATACTTTTTAATATTAATTTAACTCTTTGTGTTGTATAGTATTTTGGCGGTCAGGGTGGGGCGATTGCCGCAGACCCCCAGGGCGTGACAGTCGTTTTGCCAGACCGTAATACTATTGACAAGATAACCGATAAGTATTAAGGTGTCGGCGGTAGACAATCCTCATACCCATTTCAATCCCTCCAGGGGCTGAGTGAAAATGTCTGCCAAATTCTATTTATGTGGTCGGGGAACCCAGCGGTTCGCTAACTGTTGGAATATTCAGTGACAGCCAAGCGGCTTGCGCTAAAACAACGGTTGAACCGCAATATATTTATACAAAATATTCCCGGATCATTATCGCGGGGCCGGCAAGTTTCGTGGAGCCAGTCCATGGAATCGCAGCCAATTTCTGCCGGACCCCGCCACTAAATTTTACTTTCCACCCTCCGCTTTGTAAGCGGGGGATTTCTTTTTTGCGGGCGAATATTTTTTAACATTTATCCTATGCAAGCAAAAACCCCGTCAAAACGGGGGATTTGTTTTATTGTAAAATATAGAGGGGCAGGTGATTATTAGGTATACAAACCGTCAATCACTATTTTCATATGCCCCATAAATTCAAGACCCGGCAAAGTCGTCACGTAAAGCAGGCCTTGACTTTCGATATACCCTTTGCCGATGAGCAAATCCAGTATTTTCCTGGCTTGGTCAAAATTAGAGCCAGTACGGGAAACTACCGTCGATATTGCCGCTCCGCCGCGGCAAGAATCAAGCGCTACCCAGCAGATTACAGTGTGAGATCGCTTTTTCCCGTGCTTTATGCGGTATTTGATCCCTTTTGGGATTCGAACACCTTGCGCCTTAAGAAGGTCGCGCCCCTTTTGAGTGGCCTTATACATGCCATTTTTTTCTTTGACCAAGCCATCCTCGATAAGCGCGGGCAAATGGTTTCTTGCGCTTTTGTTGTTCAAATTGGCTTCGTGTGTGATAGTGGTTACATTCGCACTTCTCCTGCAAGCCAAGATCATTGCCGCGATTATTTGCTTTTTGCTTCTTTTCTTCATCGAAACCTCCCAAAACCTTGGCTTAAATTACAATAATAATTGGCGATTGTCAATATGGCATAATAATCTTTTTTCCTCGGAATGAGGCATAAAAATGCTTTGTTTATTTTCAGGATAAACGGAAACGATTTGACTCGGGGCAGGCAAATTGTTAAAAAGATTCATTGGATGGATTCAAACGGCAAGGATTTTTTTGGGGAAGGAAATATATAATTGTGAACACCGGAAAAAATCAAAACTGCCTCAGAAATAGGTTTGGAATCGAAAAAGGCTTAACCGCCAGTTCTTGTGTTTATTCGCAAGGCTTGATGGATAGGCCTTTTTTGTTAGTGAGGTCGCTTGACCATTGATAGCCCTTTAGACGAATTTCTGTATAAATAAACTTAGAATAATTATTCTTGTTAATTACGCAAAAACGCTAAACTTAACAGGTAACAACAATATGAAAAAAATTTTCTTCGCGATATCGATAATCGTATTTGTCATGATTGGCATTGTTTTTGTTCCGGTGCCACGCGCAACCGCGACAATCATGGTTGATGTCACCCCAATGACGAGCTACATGGTTTACGGTAGCGAGGTTCCGACTCTTATTCCGGCATACAATCCTCAAATCACGCCGGTTACGGCGCCAATTTGCACCACAACGGCAACTTCGGCAAGCTCAGCAGTCTATACATACGATATCAACTGTTCCGGTGCTGCGGACCCGAATTATACTTTCAGGTATTTGCCGGGTACGATGAACGTGACAAAAGCGCCTTTAGCGGTATCTCCGGATGGAGGCAAAACCAAGGTTTACGGTGAGGCGTTCGCAAATTTTAGCGGCTCGCTTATCGGAATCGTCAATAACGATAATATTACCGCTATTTATGCTTCGGCGGGCGCAAATTCCGCCGCTCATGCCGGTTCGTATAACATAACTGCCACATTTAGCGATCCGGGTAATAAATTGCGAAATTATTCGGTAACCAATACTCCGGCGGTAAACGGTTTAGTTGTCGGCCCCGCAATTTTGTCCGTAGCTGCTTTGGGTATTGATAAAGAATATAACGATAGTTTGTCGGCTGACGTGATGTTATCCGATAACCGTATTGCCGGCGATATCCTGACTTTGTCTTACGGAGCGGCAAATTTTGACAATAAAAATTTTGGCAACAATAAAGAAGTGGGCGTGAACGGGATTAATATTGCCGGATCGGACGCGGAAAATTATATTTTCAATACGGCCACTGTAACAACCGCAAACATTTTTAAAGCGCCTTTGGTTTTATTGGCGCAAACAAACAATAAAACTTATGACGGCACAATTGTCGCAAGCGCAATGCCCGCAGCAAACGGGCTTAAGGGTGACGATTCGATAACGGGCCTTTACGAGATTTATGACGACGAAAATATCGGCACAAACAAGACACTATCGATTGGTGCCGGCTACTCGGTCAACGACGAAAACAATGGCGGCAATTACACGATTTCGGAGGTTGCCGATAATTCCGGTGAAATCATCATCCGTGGCATCACCGTGAAAGCCGGCAATGTAAAAAAAGAAGTTGGCGAAAACGATCCGATCCTTACTTACGATCTTGCAAGAGGCAGCTTGGCGGATGGGGACGCGTTTAGCGGTAATTTATCCCGAAATCCAGGCGAATCAATTGGTACGTACAACATTATCCAAAATACTTTATCCGCCGGTCCGAATTACGATATGCTTTATGAACCCGGCATATTTACGATCACGGCGACAACAAATGGCGCGCCGGTCGCGACCGCGGATAATTATCAAGGTTTAAAAAATACCACACTTAACGTTTCCGCTCCGGGAATACTATCAAACGACGCGGATATCAATGGCGACACCATGACGGCAATAAAATTGAGCGACACGGTGAATGGCTTGTTGGTTCTATACGCGGACGGCAGCTTTTCCTACTCGCCAAATACCGGGTTCATGGGAAATGACATCTTTACCTATAAAGTTTTTGACGGCAAAAGCTATTCGAACACCATGACGGTTGCGATTTCGGTGAAGGCACCCGCAAAATCAGATCAAAACGTAGAGATAATTACATCGGCCCCTCAAACCGCGGCCAAAAAATCAACTTTTATCGTAGAGGCAATCGCGACATCAAATCTTTCGGTAACGATCACGACGAGCGGGAATTGCTCTCGCGTCGGCGGCGGTACCGGAACGGCAACAGTTAAGATGGGCAATGGCAACGGCATTTGCAGTATCCATTATGATCAGGCGGGTAATTCAGACTTTAACGCGGCCCCGGAATTATTGGAGGAAGTGTCGATCCAACAGAAACCTTCCAAGCGGTAACAAGATCGCAAATAGACAGTTTTTCAAAAAAAGCCGCTCAGAGCGGTTTTTTTGTTCGGTTCCGGATTATTTTTAGGTTTTAAAATGTTAAATCCCGCGTGAAAACTTTTGTATTTTTTAATGAGATTTTAATGAGGCGTCCCATAAAATGGACATATCAAGATAGGACAGTGCGTAAAAATGCTCGTCCTTTCGGAAATCATCAATTCAATGATGATTGTTGGTTGCCCGACAAAGGTCGAAACGGTAAACATTTAAAAATTAATGGTTTCACGATTCGCGTCCGCGCAGGATCAGGATCTTGAAACCATGAAATAAATAATGATCTATGAATAAAAAAATCGTATCTTCGCTGGCAATGGCGTCGATCATCACCGCGGCGGCCGCCGTTGGGACGGTCGCGCTGTTCCACGATTCAAAAACCTCAGCCAATAATAAGATAGAGGCAGGCAAGTTTTCGTTAATGCTCGACAATGAGTGCCATTACGATGGCATGGTATGTTCTCAAAACGCAACCACTACTCCGTATATTTGGGTCGAGGAATCTCAAGGTTCTTCAACCTATCCGGAGCTGATCGGTGAGCCTTGCGAATGCACGTGGGAACCTACCGCCGACATGGAAAACAAATTATTCTTCAATTTCGACGACGTAAAACCCGGTGACAACGGTGAAAACACCATCAGTCTCCATGTTGACGACAATCCCGCGTGGATTTGCGCCGATCTGTCCGAAATCAAGAATTTTGATAACGGGTGCACTTCAGCCGAATCGGCGGACGGCGATGTGACCTGCGGCAACCCCGGCGAAAACGAAGGCGAGCTTCAGGATTTTATGGCCTTTAACATATGGCTCGATAATGGCGCCGGAGACCACAAATGTAACAACATAAAAGACGATGATGAAACCTATGTGGCGCAGGACATCAAAATCGCCGCAGGAGTTTGGCCGGTCGTTGACTCAAGCACCGCGACAAGCACTGTGGGTGCCGGCATTACCGATGCATGCGTAGGTGTTTCTTGGAATGTACCTTTGGAAACCGGCAACATCATCCAAACCGACAGTTTGATGGGTGACATTACGTTTACCGCTTATCAAACAAGGAATAATTTGCAATTCCGCTGCGCCGGCGGTGAACCGGAACCCGAAAAGGGCTCTTTGAAGGTAAATAAAGTAACCGTGAACGGAAACGGGACGTTTAATTTTACCGGCAATAACGGTATTGATCCTTTCCAGATCGTTACCACGGCGAACGCCGGATCAAGCACGATTACCGGTTTGGACGCGGGCACCTACAGTATTACGGAAGCAACAACGACAGCGGGCTGGACAAAGACCGGTGACACTTGCCAAAACGTTGCTGTAACCGAAGGCCAAACCGCGGAATGCACAATCACCAATACCTATGAGCAACTTTGCTTGAATCAAGGAGACGTGATGCTGGTATTGGACCGGTCCGGAAGCGTAAGTCCTGAAATGAGCACGCTCAAGACCGCAGCGTTGGCTTTTGTGACATCGTTAAATCCTAACGGCGGTGTTCATATGGGCCAGTCGAGTTTTGCCACAACGGGAACGTTGGATACCGCGCTTACCGGCAATCAAACCCTTATTAACGCGGGGATAAATGGCTTGGTGGCGGGCGGTACGACAAACCTGTTCCAAGGCCTTACCCTGGCAACCACCGAGCTCAATGCGAATGGAAGGCTGGCAGCGCCGGATTTTATGATTTTGATCACCGATGGCAATCCAAATCAGCCCGGTACTGTTACTAACGCTCACGCACAGGCACTTGCCGCCGCGACCGCGGCCAAAACCGCGGGCACAACGATCTTCGCTGTCGGTGTCGGCGGCGTGGATGCAACTTATTTGCAATCCATTGCCAGCCCGGGAAAATACTTTCCCGCAGCCAATTACACCCAGCTTGATTCTGTTTTGCAAGGTATTGCCAGCTGCAGCCAGTAAAAGTGCCGGAATCGGTTTCCGGTGACTCCCGAGGCCCGCTTAATTTTCGCACCGTGCCCTGTTGATCTGGGTAAAGCTTGGGTGCAATAACTTACGCGGGCCGACCGGGGCCAACGGCCAGGCACTTAATCGATCATGAATACAACAAATAACTTTATTGGCCTTGCCGCCAATATCTTAGTCTGTTTGATTACGATTCTGGCTATTTTTTTAGTTTTTCCAACACTGCCGATTCCGGGAAATTATAAAGTTCTTACGGTTTTATCGGGTTCGATGGAGCCTGCGATACAAACCGGAGCGGTGGTCGTAGTAAAACCCGCGGCGGAATATAACATTGGAGATGTTATCACTTTTAAAGGTTTGGCCGTCGACAACGCGTTGGTCACGCACAGGATTAGTGATTCGTACGCCAAAAACAATGAAGCGGTATTCATTACCAAGGGTGATGCCAATGAAACGCCCGATAAACTCGAAGTTAAGTATGACCGGATATTGGGAAGACAATTATTTTCCATACCTTATTTGGGTTATATTTTGGAATTTATGAAAAAACCGGCCGGGTTCGCGTTAGTTGCCATTTTGCCGGCATCGACCATTGTTCTTGGAGAAGCGATCAATATCAAACGGGAAATTTTCAGAAAACAATCCCAAAATGATAAAAAAGTTTAAAACCAAAACAATCAGGGTAACCGTGCGCAATTTAAACGCGCCGCGGATCACGAGAATAACGCGGAAAAAAGCGCAAACGCGCAAAAAACGCGTTGTTTTGGTGGTTAGGAAAGCCGCCGCTTTTTTACTTATCATTTCAGTGAATTGGAATGGACTATCCGCGGTTTTGGACACCAGCGCATATTTCAATGATTCGCGGGGCTTGAATGGCAATGTTTTTGCCGCATCTTCTTTGGATATCGGCCTTGCCACCAGTACCGACTTTTCGGCTCCGATCGTGCCGGGTACTGTCGCAACCAGCTCAATCGAGGTTTTAAATTTAGGAACACTGGATTTCTATTACCGGATCGCCACCGCGACAACAACGGGCGATCTTTGCGAACGGATCGACCTTACTGCTGCCGCGGTCGCCGCAACATCGACAAATCCGGCAAAAACCGACAACTTGGTTGGCTTTAGCTTTGATGCCGGTAACTTTAATCTTGTGGGCGGCAGTTGGGAATTTGTCGCAAACATAACGCCGGGATTTGCCACTTCGCGAGGTGAGTATTGCAATTTTTATATTATTTTTAACGGTGCCCAAAACGCAAGCAGTACGTTTGGATTCTCCGACACGGAAGCAAAAAACTGGATTCTTACCTCAGAAGACGGCGACGCCGCGTCCACGTCATCAGAACCGTTTGTCGGGATCAAGTCTATGGAAATAACCGCGGCAACAAACACCGCGGCAACGATCGATAACGGTACGACCACCGAAAACACCCTGAATACCGAGGACGCAGGCACTGAGGCGGACCAAGCGCCGCAAACCGATGATGTTTCCGCAAAAGACGCCACGCCTCCGATACCTCAAATCTCCCTTGGTGAGCTCATTGATGACCTGGGCATGCCAAAAACCATACCGGACGAAACGATTCCCGCCAGTCGGGAATCAACGGATACGATACCACAGATAACACTGGATGAGCTTGCCGATGACCTTGGCATAACCGAAGCTTCAGCGGAAAGCACTCCTGTTGATGCGCCGGCACCGACGGCAGCCGACGTCCCGGTAACGATCGCGGTTCCGGCGACAGACCCGGCCAGTGACAATGCCGCGGTACCGACGAATTAAAATCAATTTAAAAGATCAGAGTGGGGCTGTGCCGTGAATTGCGCGGCATCAACTTTTTTTGTTGCGCGTATCAAACGCAAAATTTTTAACCATAAATTAAACCTCTTTCTTTTATAATTGAATAACTATTTCGCAATATAGCAATATAATTTGTTTTTCGATGATTGCAACACGCTTTTTTGGGTCATCAACAAACAATATTAAAAAATTGCGAAATTAAAGGTCGAAAAAATAAATACTTGCTCTTTTAACGGTCCTATTGATGAGCAATCAATCGATTCGTCATCAAGCAAGCAAATAATCATGAAAAAAATATTTTATGGCGCAATAGCCTCAACGCTCGTTGCGGTATTCGCTTTGGCGGTTATGCCGGTTTTTGCGGCAAACAACAATGATATGGGTTCCATAACCGGCGGCGGCAATATAACCCAAACCGACTGGGAAGGGAATGTTGTTGCGCGTATATCTTTTGCGGGTAATGCGGGGTTTGATAAGGACGGAAATCCAACAGGAAATTGGCAGGCGATATTACACGATGTTTTCGGCGAACAGTTTGATAAAGCCAAATTCAAGGCTACCGAAATCACTAATATTAGTTTCGGTAACTTGTGGTGGTGCCCCGACGCCGATCAGCCGGAATCCGACAAAAACTATGCCGAGATCCGGATGAAAGGCACGCTCAACGGGGAAGATGGTTGGGGAATGATCGTTAAAATGACGGATTTTGGCGAAGCGGGAATCAATAACGATACCATTAGGATGTCGCTTTATAAACCCGGCAATCCTTGGTGGAAAAATTACGATACCGCTTTTGGTTTCTATGATTGGCCAAACGATTTTTGGTGTAGCTATATGAGGACCAAGATCGATGGCGGCAATCTGCAGATCCATATGCCGGAACCCAAAAACGAGCCCATGCCTGAGTAGTTATAATAAAACAGGCTTGCAAAACAAAAACCCCGATATCAGGGTTTTTGTTTTGCGGGCTTATTGCTCTTGTAGTGCTTATAAAAGCTAACCTCGTAGTAAGAATATCGAATATGAAACAACATAGGACACATGAAACACGCGACTTCCACTTGTGTTCCGCAATAGCTCGATTTGACCGTGGGAAGCGGACTTTGGTATAATGGACATAGATAGGAAGTGCATTCCGTAAATTATTGACAGACAATAAAAGTTCTGTTACTATATCAAAGACCATAAAGTAAAAGCGTCTTAGGAGGAAAGGACGCAATAAATTGGCCATAATTTGCCCGATAACAGATGTTAAAACAGGCATAAAAGCGATAAAAGAGCTTGATTTTTGCTTTAGCAAACGCAAAAGTAAACATTAAGTTCTTTTTTAGTAAGTTTTTTAATGAATAATTAATGAAAAATATGAATAACAAAATATATAAGAATCGTTTTGCGTTGTTGGTTGCAACAGTTTTGGCTGTCGGCGGATTTCTGTTTTCCGGAGGAACGGCACATGCGTCAATAAATATCAATGGCGTTTCTTCGACCGATTTAGGCGGAAATATAAAGACAACTTTTTTGGCAAGTGAAAGCGTTTACGCAAAGGCCTCGTTTAGTGGTGGTTTCGGTGATAATGATGTCAAGATATATATCGTTACGTCGATTCCAACCAGCGGCGATAATTTAAACGCAATCAGCGTAGCGTCCAGGGACGCGAGATTTAAGAGCTCGGAGCTGATAAAATTGGCTTGGGGCGCGCCAACTACCCCGGGAACCTATTATATTGTCTTGGATGTAAACGAAAACCACGTATGGGATGGTACCAATGATGTTATTTCTGGTGCTTTTACGGTGGCACTTAAAAAAACGGTTACCGCAAGTGTCACTGCTCAAAATAAAACTTATGACGGTACCAACGCGGCCACTATAACAGGTTGCTCATTGACTGGTGTTGATAGTGGAGATAATGTTTCTTGCACTACCGGGAGCGCGACGTTTGATAATAAAAATGTTGGCACCGGGAAGTCAGTTGCCGCAACCGGAATTACGCTTGGCGGGAGCGATGCGGGTGACTATGCTCTTGCATCGACCAATGCGGTAACCACGGCTAATATAACGGCCAAGGATATAACTGCGACTGTCGTCGCTTCGAACAAAATTTATAACGGAACGGTAGCGGCGGTTATTACCGGTTGCTCGTTGACCGGAGTTTTCAGTGGCGATTCGGTAACCTGCACGGCTACGGGAGTGTTTGATGATAAGAATGTCGGGATTAATAAGACCGTTACCACAACCGTTTCGTTGGTTGGCACCGGTGCGGGCAACTATCAACTCCCGCAACCAATCGTAACAACTACCGCCTCAATAACGGCAAAAGCTTTGACCGTGACCGCGACCGGCGATGATAAAATATACGATGGAGGCGTCGAGGCGACCGTAACGCTGTCGTCGGATAAAATCTCTGGCGATAGCGTAACCTTGGGTTACGATAGCGCAGTTTTCAATAACAGGAATTTTGGCAATGATAAACCGATTACGGTTACCGGGATCTCGGTTACCGGTGGTGTGGACGCGGGTAATTATACTTTGACCAACACAACTGAAGCAACAACGGCAGATATCAATAAATTGGGTATCACGGTTACCGCGACTACCGATACCAAGGCCTATGACGGTACGACCAATTCCGCTGGAACTCCGACGATCACGCTTGGCGGTCTTGTAGATGGCGACACCGCAGGCTGGACGCAAACATTTGCCTCCGCGCCCGCGGGAATCGAAATTGCTTTGATCCCGTCCGGAACCGTAGTTGATGACAACGGCGGCAACAACTACAGTGTGGCGTTTGTGAATGCGGCCGGCGATATAACCCCGCGCCCTGTTACGATTACCGCGGATCAAAAAGCGAAGAACATTGGCGACACCGATCCGGTTTTGACTTTTCAAATTACTATCGGATCTCTGATTGGCAGCGATGTATTCAGTGGAACTCTGACGCGCGATGCCGGCGAAGATGCCGGATCATACGCGATCTTGCAGGGGTCGGTGGCTTTAAGCTCAAATTATAGCCTGAGTTATGTCGGAAATATCTTGGCTATTGGTACCGCGACAATTAATGTTGTGGCTGAAGCCAAAAATAAAACTTACGGCGATGCCGATTCGGATATGACGTATACTTTCACTCCGGCCCTGCAAAGCGGAGATGCTTTTAGTGGAACACTTGCGCGAGTGTCGGGTGAGAATGCCGGCACCTATGCGATAACAGTGGGTTCTTTATCAGCTGGACCGAATTACATACTGTCTTTCACCGGCGCGGATTTAACAATTAACAAAAGATCGATCACGGTTACCGCAGCAACTGATACCAAGGTCTATGACGGTACGACCAGCTCTGTTGGAGTTCCGTCGATCACCGAAGGATCATTAATTGGTGATGATACGGCAACATGGACGCAAGCTTTCGACAATAAGAACGCTGGCGCCGAAAAAGCCCTGATCCCGGCCGGCACCGTTAATGATGGTAATACTGGCAATAATTATGTAGTAACCTTCGTGAATGCGGTCGGCGAGATATCAGCGGTGAACATTTCTGTGACCGCCGGTGCCGATACCAAGGTCTATGACGGCACAATTAATTCAGCTGTTGTTCCGACTATTACACTTGGGAGTCTTGTCGGTGGTGACGCCGCGAGCTGGTCGCAAGTGTTTGAAAGCGCGGCGGTCGGCACTGGAATTGCCTTAATCCCAACCGGAACCGTCAATGATGGCAACGGCGGCACGAACTACAAGGTAACATTCGTGAACGCGGTAGGCGAGATCAGCCTTGTAATCACTCCGATCAACGGCGGTTGGAGCAACTGGTCGGAATGCAGCAAGACCTGCGGCGGCGGCACACAAACACGCACCTGCACGAATCCTACTCCTGCAAATAAAGGCTTAAACTGCACCGGAGAATCGACCCAGAATTGCAATGCGCAGACATGCTCGAGTGGATCGAGCGGATCCGGCGGCGGCACCACTGGTGATTATATCCCGGGATTCGGACCCTTTAGCCAATCGACGGTTGCGCCAGCTGTATTGGGCGCAAGCACAGAAAGGCCTAATCTTGATGATATGGCGGAAGCGATCAAAAAGATCAGAGAAGCGGTGAATTCACTTGCTGGACAAGTCGCGGCATTGAAACCCAGTGTTCTGGGAGCGGCAACAATGGTAATTACCGGTGTTCTCGGATTCTAATTATAGGAAAAATGAATTTAAAAGCGCCGGTCCATGCCGGCGCTTTTAAATCGAAATTAAACAGATGGATGTTATAATCCGTATAAATAGGTGTTTTTAAAAATGACAAACAACGGGATAATAACAATTTTTATTGTTTTTGGCATGACGATTTTGGCCTATTTTGGTTTAGCCACAATCATTGACGAAGCCGGCATGATCAACGAGCCGGCGAACAATACGCTTATCGCAAAACCGATTTTATCTTCCGGTGAGCAAGATTTACAAACCGATGCGGCTGAGCCATCTGTTTCCCGGGAGGAATCTGTCGTCGTTGAGGGAGAAAGCACTCAAAACACATCTGAATCGGAAAACATACCTACAGAGACTGAAATTGTTCTCGCGGATACGGTAACTATCGATAAATTCAACACAACATTACCGCTCATAACCTCGCAGACAAGCGATAGCTCCAAACTCTACGCGCTTTTAGACCAGGGAGTGGTATTGTTTCCCCAGTCGGCCGGTTTTGGAATGGAAGGCCAAACCGTGATCATGGGTCATAGCGCGCCCGCCAATTGGCCCAATATCAAACACGATACCGCGTTTTCACGCATAAACGAGCTTGTAGCCGGGGACAGGATAAATATTGTTTACAAAGGCGTTAAATATGATTATTCGGTGACAAGAATGCAAATAATCAGCAAGGGGAGCAACCTTAGCGGTGCTCCGGCTGCGGATAGCTCGCTGGTGCTCGTTACCTGTTGGCCACCGGGAAGAGATGCCCAGCGCATTGCCGTGGAAGCAATACCCGCCGAAATTCAATAATTTACAGTAAATCATGTGGAGGTTTGACCTCCACATGATTTGTTTTTAAGGTGGTCCGGATGGTTGACAACCCCAACATAACGTTGATAGAATATAATAGTAAAATACAAAGGCCGGCGTCGTTTTTTAATGCTTAATTTAATGTGTATGTGATATAGTGCAGCTTGCATAGTGATGTAACTGTTTTTTTAAATAAGAAAAAATATGAATAAAAAAATGTTTGTTGCTGCCTTGTTATCGTTAATCGTTATTTCGGGAGTCGCCAGCGCCAACGGGCCGACGAATCCCGTAGCTTTAGATAAGATACCGGGCCAATATATCGTAGTTTTACGCGACACCGTGGCAGATAGTGACGGTGTTGCCGATGAAATGGCAAAAGCCAATGGCTTCGGCGTTATGAATAAATACAAAAACGTCATTAAGGGTTTTTCCGCGAAAATTCCCGATGCAAAACTTGATAAAGTTGCGAACGATCCGCGCGTATTGTTTATCAGTGAGGATCGCATGGTTTATGCGGATGGGAAAACCGATGATTCCGTAGTAGCAACAGAAGCGCAAATTTTCCCAACCGGGATTATGCGTATCGGAGCGGCGGGTATTACAAATACCGGAGATGGCGTAGGCGTAGCTGTTATTGATACCGGTATCGATCTTGACCACCCCGACTTGATTAATAATATTGCCAAAGATTCTGTTGGTAATGTTATTGGGAAAAACTGTATTGACTCGACGAAAACCGCTAATGATGATTATGGTCACGGGACGCATGTCGCCGGAACAATTGCGGCAGAAAACAACGCGATTGGGGTTGTCGGCGTCGCTTCGCAGGCCAAGCTTTACCCAGTCAAGGTATTAAATAGCCAGGGATCAGGTTCTTGGTCAAGTATAATTTGTGGCATAGATTGGGTCACCGCAAACGCGCAGACACTAAATATAAAAGTAGCAAATATGAGTTTGGGCGGACGCGGAAGTAGCGATAACAATTGCGGTAAAAAAAATAGGGACGCGATGCATTTGGCTATATGTAACTCCAAAAATGTTGGTGTAACCTATGTGGTTGCGGCAGGCAATGAATCCAGGAATGCGTCTCTGTCCGTTCCCGCAGCCTATGATGACGCAGTGATCACGGTTTCGGCTTTGGTTGATACCGACGGTGCTGCCGGGAAACTTGGATTGTCCACGAATTATGGCGCGGATGATACATTTGCCACTTTCAGCAATTATGGCACCGTTGTTGATATTGCCGCACCCGGGGTAAATATTAATTCAACCTCATGGGATTTAGGCTACGAAACTATGAGCGGAACCAGCATGGCATCGCCACATGTGGCTGGAGCTGCGGTATTATATATTGCGTCGCACCCTGGTTATGCGGGAACAAACATTGCCAACGCTTGGCAGGTGGTAAAAAGTGCTATTATCGCGGCCGGAGAAATTGCTGGCCCGACAACATTTACCGCCACAAGACTTCACGCGGAAAAAGTTCTTAACGTGTTTGGTCTCTTAAATTAAACACCAAGTTAACGTGTCAAAAAACCCGGAGATCCGGGTTTTTTGTTTGGATTGCCGCGTATTGAACGGCCCGATATCAATATCATTTTTTGACATCCGCCCGGGGCGGAACTAAAATCAAAATATGGTAATTATCCAAACTTTTAACTCATAGAGGAAAAAGGCTTGGCATTAAAAACATGATAAAACGCGTGTATTTATTCGCAGCAATCGTTTCAATGCTCACGATCGGGGGCTGCACGCCGGTTTTCGCGTTTAATGTTGCCGGAAAGATCATCGCGCTTGATGCGGGGCACGGGAGCAGCAATACGGAAATTGGCGCTTCGAACGTAATTGATGGCAGAACGATTGCCGAGGCTGAAGTCAACGGAACCGTGCTGGCGAACTTAAAAGCGGCGCTGGAAAGCCGCGGCGCGTTTGTTGTAGAAACCGAGCGCTTCTCAACCCGCCGCGAACGGCTTACCGATGCCATAGACAAATGCGGAGATATTGATATGAACGGAGACAATATCGGCGATGGCAGAAAATGTGATATCGTTGTTTCAATCCATCACAACGGCAATGTTGATGCCGACCATGACGGAACTCTGGCGATCTATAGCCAAAGGGCGGACCTGCCCCTGGCAAAAGCCATGCTGAATTCGCTCGCGAGCGGAATGGGACTCAATAACGAGGGGTTATTAAGCGGCGCGTACGGAATGACCGTGATGAAAAATCTGATATCCACTATTACCGAGGCTTACTATGTAACCAATGATTGCGAAGCCGAAGCTTATTATCGGCACTATATAAACGCGGCCTGGATTCCAAGCTCATCCTGTTCGTCAAACAGCACTTATTCTGATGGCGGAATCTTAAAAAACAGAGTGTCTCAGGAAGTGGAAGCGCAGCTTGCGGGTTTGGAAAGCTATTTTCTGGGCGCGGGATCGGGAGGGGGTAAACCGGGAAAAAACTGAATTATTTATCAAAAAAAGCCGCGGGGGTTTGACCTCCGCGGCTTTTTTTTATAGTATCATTCTACTATGAAAACATGGCTAAAAATACAATATTTTGTTTTGTCAATCGTTAGGTCACGGAAAGGCATGGTTTTGTTTTTAGCGCTTGCGGCGTTTTTAATGATTTTATCGGCAAATAAAGGTGATTTAGGCATAAAATTCGCGGACTTGGCTAAAATCGCTCCCAACACGTCCTATCTGGCAACATCTCCGGCAGCGCTGGAACTGATTAAAACGAACGAGGTTCGCCGTCTTGAAGGCGGCAACAGTTCTAAAATAGTCAGGACCGCGAGCAGCGAATCCATCAGTATAATCGCAGAAAACGAAAAAATCGACTCCATAGTAATTCCAAAAATCGACGCGATCGTGCCGATCGTAGTTGCCCAAAGTGACGACAGCAAACAGTTGCGCCTGCTTTTGGACAGCGGCGTGGTACTTTACCCCGGTTCGGCGGGATTCGGAAACAACGGACAAACGGTATTGCTTGGCCACAGCGCCCCTAGAAATTGGCCGGATATAAAAAACGATTCCGCGTTTTCCCGGATAAACGAATTGAAACCGGGGGATTCGGTCAATATCATGTTTCAGGGAAAAACTTACAGCTATTTGGTATCGAGATCCCAGACCATCAGTAAAGGCGGCGACCTTTCCGGCGAACCGGCAGGAGATAGCTCCCTGGTATTGATTACATCCTGGCCGCCGGGCAAAGACCTGGAACGGTTCGCGGTAGAAGCGATTATTGAGGAATAAATCCTACCACAAGGTATTAAGATTTGTTCAATAAACTGCTCCTAGGCGAAGACCTGAGGCAGCCTGGCGCGTAAATAAATTTGCCAAATCCTGGGACATTTGCTCTTTTAAACGATAAAGTCCTATGCTATTATTATACAAATTAAAGACCCGCGGCTATTTTTAAAGCTTCGGGCCTATAGAGGTCGACAAAAAAGGGTCAGTTGTCGAATTAACTTCAGAACGAAATTTTTCAGATTTTGAGCGAAAAAAATGAAGAACGAGGAGGCATATTAAATTTAATCTGCCGACGAATGATGAATTTTTTGCAGCCAAAAGATGTAAATTACAGTTGAAGCTAATTCGGCAACAGACCCTAAAGCCAAGCGCAAAGCCAATAAAGTTAATGATAATATGAAAAAAGCAATAATATATTCGCTGACAGTCGTGACTGCAGCCGCCGGTTTGCTCTTGGGAGGAAACGTACGCGCCGACGCAGTGCCAAGCACAACGGCGCAAACAACCAGCACCCAAGACGCATCCGTCCAGATAGCGCAAATACGGGAGGAGATTGCTGAGCTTACCGCCCAGGTCAACGCAAGCCAGAAACAGGTTACGGTAACAAATAATCCCGTACTTGCCCAGACAATCACTACCCAAGACGCATCCGTCCAGATAGCGCAAATACGGCAAAAGATTGCCGAGCTTACCGCCCAGGTCAACGCGAGCCAGAAACAGGGATTTGTAACTGTGGTTAAGCCCGTGCTTACCCAGGCGCAGCTCGACAAGATCGATGCGGAAATAAAACGGATCGCCAATGAAACCGCGCGGATACAGAACGAAGTGAGGATTCTTTTAGAGATCAGAGCGGTAGAGCAGAAAATCTCTGACATAAAAGCGCAGATAGCGGCGTTGGGAGGCGCCAAATCTACAGTTTCGACAATGGTTCCGTCGGTGCCCCAAATTTCGGTTCCCGCGACAAGCAACCAGGCAGCAACAACTACCGCCGAGGTTGAGAAAGCGGTTCAAATTGCCAAGATCAAGCAACAGATCAGCGAATTGACCCAGGAATACGAAACGCAAAAGAATCTTGAGGCACAAAATCAGAAAGTAGCTACCGTTACCGAGGAATGCGCAGGAGGATCATGCGAGGTCACAACGACTCCGGAAAACATCCAGCCCCAGTCGCAAATCGTAGTATCTCCCAAAACAACTGAAGCGAGCAAACCCGAAACAAAAGGTTTTTGGGAATCGGTAGGGGATTTTTTCAGAAAGGTATTTACGTTCTAATCATTACGTTTGGCAGCGCCGCAGCCTGTGCGGTATCAACAAAAAGCGCGATCGGCAGAACGCGTTTTTTGTTTGCGCGGCTGGATGGTTGCGCTATAATATATGATTAAACTTAAATTCATGTCCATAAAAGAATTGCTGTTAAAAATAAAAGATTCTGCAAAGATATTTTTTTTGCCATGCGAGGAAAATGAATTCCGCGCGCGGATATTCGCGGGTAATTTTTTAATAAGCTTTTTTTTGCTGGCTGTTTTTTTGAAGCTCGCTTTTGCTTTTTTCGTGTATTCTTTTTCGAGCAGCAGCTTTTACGCCGACATTACCAAAACATCGCTGGTTGAATTGACCAATAAGGAGCGCATTAAGAATAACTTACCCGCGCTTAACCAGAATCCGCTTTTGGATGCCGCGGCTTATATGAAAGCCACGGATATGGCGAATAACGGGTATTTCAGCCACAATAGCCCGGCGGGAATGAATCCCTGGTACTGGTTTGACCGCTCAGGGTATAATTATAAATATGCCGGTGAAAACCTTGCGATCGGTTTTTTGGAGTCCAACGAAGTGAATGACGCGTGGATCGCGTCACCGACGCATAAGGCGAACATCGTTAATGGAAAGTACAAGGATATTGGCATCGCGATATTGAAAACTAATTTCCATGGCAACCCGGCCACGATAGTGGTGCAATTGTTCGGAAGCAGGCAGGTTAAGGCGGCGGTGCAGCCTACCGCGGCAACCGTTGCCGCGCCGAATGCCAACAAAAACATTACGACAACCGAAAGCGCGGGTAAAGAAGTGAAAGAAGTGTTGGGCGCGGCAACAACCGCACCGGACAAGGATTCCGCAACTTTTAAGATGATTGCGTTTTTCGCTGAAAAATATTTTGGATTGGTCCAATATCTTATTTACGTCTCAATGGGGTTGGTTGCGTTACTTTTAGGAATAAATTTTGCAATGAAAGCTGATTTTGAGCATGTTGATCTGATCGCGAAAGCGTTCGGTTTTATCGTGATAATGGCGGTTTTCGCCATGATCGACCAAAGCTTGGTGGTGGCACTCGTACCGCACAACCTCAAGATTTATTAAACCAATGGCCAAAAGGAAACGAAGAAGGAAGCCGGATATACTGGAAAGATTTGTTTTGCCCGCCCTGTTGTTGGTTTTTTTCGGTTCGATCGCACTTTTTTGGAATAATATTTCCTGGGTGGTCAGTGGTGATGTTTGGAGCCAGTTAATGTCGGATGCCTTTCCGCAGTATTTTCCAAAGCCGTACATAGCGGTGGACAAACCAACGCCGCGCATAGAACCGTTGGGCGGGCCGGTTGAAGTGGTTGAACCTCAGAACGCGACGACAACGCCTGCCATACCGGAAAAACCGCGCCAGGACATTATCAATATTCCCAAGATCAGCGTGAGCGCGCCGATCATCACGGCAAAAACCACCGACAATGAAGTGCTCCATGGGCTGCTTGACGACGGCGTCGTCCTTTATCCGGGATCAACGCCCTTCGGCCAAACCGGGCAAACAGTGATTCTGGGCCACAGCGCGCCCACCGGATGGCCAAAGATCAAATATGACTGGGTTTTCAGCCGGGTCAACGAGCTTAAAGCAGGGGATATGATCGCGATCACCTATAACAACGAAACAAGGTATTATCAGGTGGTCAAAACGCGCATCGTGACACCCCAGGAAGGCGTCCCAACGTCCACAGTGGAAGGCAACTCCCTGATGATCGTCAGCTGCTGGCCGCCGGGCAAGGATTTGAAGCGAATCGCCGTGGAAGCCACGATCGTAACCAACCCTTAGCAGGAATAACAAATTCGAGCCGCGGACATAATCCGCGGCTTTATTGTTGGCCATCCCTTGACAAATCATAAATAATGAGTATAATATTATGTATAGATAGCAAAGAGGTTTTTTGATGAATGTAAGGTTTCCGTTTTTGGGGCTAATTATAGCCCTGGCATTGTTGACAACAACAGTATGTGCACATGAAATCCTTCCAATTGGAAAGGAAATACTTCATATGCAAGGCATGCAAGTTGTCACGGAAAGGGAAGTTGTGAGCGGTGGTGCGCATTACGAAAGCGGCGCACCTCAAGTAGGCAGTCAAAGAGCAATCAGGGGTGTTTCAAGATTTGAATCTCGAGCACAGTCACCACCCATTTTGACCGTACCGGTAGGGGATGGCGCAATATGGGTAGTCGCGCCCGAGAATCTCCAGAAAAATGGATGCGACCAGTTCGGTAACCCGTTCCAGGCCACATCACAGTCTCTGGAAGGTATTCTGGGAGCAACATTCCAGATTCTGGGACAAGGCGCGATAGGGTTTGTCGGGTTCTACCCCCAAAACGAGATCACGTATTTCCCAAATGAGAATACGGCTCGACTGACCATGGATTCTATCGACACATCAATGACCTTGGATGAAATTCAGGCCAAATGTGACGCCAACATGAACCTGATGGTCGCGTTGAGCCCGGACAAGTCCGTTCTTGCGGCGGTTTGCTGGGGTAAGACCTTGGCAAAGCAGATGCCGAACGGCGAGCTCCTTAAGGATCAAAACGGCGACGTCATGGTGTTTGACACCGAATGCATAATTCTTAAATATGCAAACGGGAAGCAAGATTCCATGATTTTAACCGGAATCCCCGGAGACAGATATATACAGGTATACCCAGTTGAGGCACAGGAGGTCCCTTACCAATAGGAAGACCTTAGTGCTCTCTTTTTTTATATACGGACGTCAGTATTGACATTTATATTAAAATGCGCTATAATACGTTTGTAAAGAAATTTATAATGTTTGTAGGTTTTTTATCCATAATGCACAAAAATATGTCAAATAAATCAAAACACGTTTTTATAAATAAAATTTTAATGTTTTCAATATGTTCGTTTGCGGTTTCATTGTTAATGACCGCGCCTTTGAGCGTATTTGGGTATTATACTTATACCGGGTCTGATAGTGGTAGTAATAACAGCTCCTCGTATTATGACAACACGAGCGACTATACTTCGTCCTATTACGACAATACAAATGATTACACTTCCTCGTATTATGACAACACGAGCGACTATACTTCGTCCTATTACGACAATACAAGTGATTACACTTCCTCGTATTATGACAACACGAGCGACTATACTTCGTCCTATTACGACAATACAAGCGACGATTGGCTTAGTTGTGGCTTTGTTGGCTGCGGAACCACTTATACCTACACCTACAATCCTCCGGTTCATACCTGCACGAGCCAATGTTCGGTAGTGGGACAGCGTTCTTGTTCGGGTAGCGGCTATAAGTCCTGTTATAAAGCTGGCGACGGTTGTTTGTACTGGAGTAGCGTGACCAACTGCGGCGCGGGGCAAACCTGCAACAATGGATCCTGTATCGTTACTTGCAGCAACGAGTGTTCGGTTTCAGGACAGCGTTCTTGCTCGGGCAACGGTTACAAGCAATGCGGGCAATATGATTCGGATTCCTGCTTGGAATGGAGCACTGTGACCAACTGCGGCGCCAATGAGACTTGTAATAACGGTTCCTGCATTTCGACTTGCAGCGACGAGTGCACTGTATCCGGACGCCGCGAATGCTCCGGTAACGGCTTTAGACAGTGCGGCAATTACGATTCCGATTCCTGCATGGAATGGGGAACAGTGACCAATTGCAGCACCAACGAAACTTGCAATAACGGTTCATGTATTTCAACTTGCCAAAATTCGTGCGTTTCAGGCGAGCATCAGTGCTCGGGAACTTCAGGTAAAACCTGCGGGATTTTCAACGGCAGCTGTACTTCGTGGGGCAATTTGCAGTCGTGCGATTCCCGCTGCTACAGATGCGGCGACGGAAGGTGCGATTCGGGCTGCGGCGAAACGAAATCGTCTTGCCCCCAGGATTGCGGCAGCATCAATATATGTTCGGATACTTTGTCGGGATCGCCGACCAGCGAAGAGCAACGGCTTTGCGCTAACGCCAACGGCCAGATGCAATGTGGCAATGGCTGGTGCAAATGCAATTGCGCGCAGCAACCTACCGTTGACCTTCGCTCAAGCGGATCGGTGGAATGCAACAAAAGCGCGACTTTAACCTGGACATCGACCAACGCGACATCATGTGTGGCAAGCGGCCAATGGTCGGGTAATAAGTCAACCAGCGGTTCCGAAACCGTGGGTAACTTTACGGGATCGAAAACATTTACTCTTTCTTGTACCAGTGCCGCCGGCAGCGCTTCGGACAGCGTTACACTTACTGGAAGCAGCGACGATCTTACGGCAAACGCCGGATCGGACAAGGATGTTGACGAAGGCGAATCGATCAGGCTCGAAGGTTCGGCTAACGGCAATCACGACGAAGTGAGCTGGTCCTGCACCGGCGGCACCCTTTCCAACCGCGACACTTTACGCCCGACTTTCAAGGCGCCTACAACGAATTACGATGAAGAACGCACCTATACCTGTACGATGACCGCCCGCAACGAATGCGGCTCGGACACCGACAGCATGAAGGTGACGGTTAACCAAAAGACATCGAATTTCAAGGTGGCGTTGATCGCCCGGCCCAAAACCGACTGCGCGCCATTAAACGACGTTGACCTGGTGGCGACATTGTCGAACTACGGCAACAACGACTACGATTACACCTATTACTTTGATTGCACCGATGACGGTGACTGGGAAAAGACCGTCACCACCGATGCCACCACTTACACCGCGGCCAACCTGTGCGACTACCGCAACGTCGGTTCCTACACCGCCAAGGTGAAGGTGACCAGCCGCGGCCGCACCGTGACCGATACCGAGATCGTCCGCGCCACCGAGTGCGAACGTATCATCGAAAAAATCGGCCAGGTGAGTATCACCAAGAATGTGCGCAACGCCAACGGCAGCACCGCCTACCAGGGCACCATTTCGGCCAATCCCGGGGACACGGTTTCCTACAAGATCGTCGTTACCGGCACCGGTGAAGTTGACAACGTTTACATCTCCGACGCGATGCCGGGCAACATCACCAATGTCCGCGACCTGCAGATCGACGGCACGAGCCGCGGTGGCAGCCTGGTCTCGGGCATGAACATCGGCAGTCTTTATGACGGCCAAACTAGGATCATCACTTACAATGCCACAGTGGCGAACGCCGGCAGCTTCGGCTACGGGCAAACCACGCTGACCAACACCGCCACGGTGACGGTTGACGGTGCTTCGGCTAATTCCAGCGCCGCCGTCCAAGTGTACCGCCAGGGCGCGGTCCAGGGCGCGACCACGGTTTCCACCGGCTTTGACAGCAACGCGTACGCCGGCATGGGCATCGCGCTGGCCGCGATGGTCCTCTGCGCCGGATACCTGGCCTACCAGGTCATCGGCAAGAAGAAGACTGCCGAAGAGATCCTCGCCAGCAAGATCGCGTGGATCCGCAAGAACGGGTAATCAGTTGGGAATTAGGAATTAGGAATTAGGAATTAGGAATTAGGAATTGGAACGCCCCTCCTCACGGAGGGGCGTTTTGGTTGCCGGGCGCAGTTGTGCAGGGTCGCACCTTGCAAGCTTGCAAGGTGCGACCCTGGGGAAACTTGCAGTTGAAATTTTATCCCAAAACTGCTATTTTGTATTATTGGCGGAAGTAGTTTGCCAAGTGTTAAATTCAGGACGATTAGCTCAGCGGTAGAGCGTTCCGTTCACATCGGAAAGGCCACAGGTCCGATCCCTGTATCGTCCACATAGTAAACCAGAATTAAGAATCACGAATCAAGAATAAGGAATAAAATTAGTTTCAATTCATAATTCTTAATTCATAATTCCTGATTCCACTCAATATGTCATCCGACCCCAACAAAAAGATTAAAGTGGTTTTTGCTTGTTTGGATTGGCGTTTGCATCCCGCATTAGAGAATTATTTCACCCAAGATGGAACGGGATGCGACATGTGCGTAACCGCCGGTTCGGTAAAAGCATTGATCGATCCCGCAACTCAAAATTTCCTGATCGAACAGATCAATATTTCAAAAAAACTCCATAATTGCCAGGGCGTGATCCTGACAATGCATTTGGATTGCGGTGCCTATGGCGGCTCCAAAGCGTGGGAAAGCGCGGAAAAAGAGATTGCCGTTTGCAAAGAGCAATTAAGTTTTGCGAAAGCCGCGGTCAGCAAGAATTTTCCGGATCTTAAGATAGAATCCTACATCATCGGGTTAGAACATACTCAGGAAGGCTGGCAGATATTACCCCAGCAAGTCACCCTATGAACTGGGGTAACGCAAAAATATTCCTGTATCCGCTGGCAACGATGTGCAATACGATCATCGGCATCGGAATTTTTTCGTTACCGTATATCGCGTCTAAAGTAGGCTTGCCGTTGATGTTCGCTTATTTCATTTTACTGGGTTGCCTGGTGGCGGTGATCCATTTGATGTTCTGCGAATTGGCACTGGGAACTCCGGACTTTAAGCGATTGGCCGGATTTGCCCAAATATATCTGGGTAAATGGGGGTGGATTGTGGCAATGGTCACCAATATAATCGGATTTTTCGGGATACTGGCGGCATTCATGATCGTGGGCGGCCAGTTTCTTTACCAATTCTTGTCACCATGGTTCGGAAGCACCGAAATCGTTTATAATTTTATATATTTTTTGTCGGGAATGATTTTGGTGTATTTTGGTATAAGCGCCATCTCCCGCGTCGGGCTCTTGGGTTTAGGGCTTTTTTTTGTGGTATTCGCTATTCTCGCAATCAGCGGCATGCCTTTTTTTAACATGCAAAACCTTGCGGCGCAAACGGGAACGCAAGGCGATATTTTTCTGCCTTACGGGGCGGTATTGTTCGCGCTATGGGCATCGTCATCAATACCGGAGGTGGAAGAAATGCTGGGCAAAAAAAACCGCAAGGATCTGTTAAAGCCGATACTGGTCAGCGCGTCAGCGATCGCGCTGACGGTATATTTTTTGTTCATAATAATGATCGTAGGTATTACCGGACCGGCTACCACGCAATCCGCGTTCATTGGGTTAAAGCAGGTTTTAGGCAATGGGACGACAAGTTTATTTTTTTTGTTCGGGCTCGTGACAAGTTTTACCTCATTCATCATTGTGGGCCTAACCACCAGGAAAATTCTTACCTATGACATGCATATCGAAAAAAACCTCGCTTGCATCCTGACCGCAGTCATACCTATGATTCTATTCCTGACCGGGTTCAAGAATTTTATCGATATTTTTTCCCTTGTTGGCGGGGTGCTGCTGGGATCGGACGGGATATTGATACTTTTGATGTATCAAAGGGCGCGCCCTGACCGGAAGGCGATAACTTACCCCTTACTATTGATCTTCATCGGAGGTATAATTTATGAATTGGCCTACTACCTCAAATAAATTCGAATCGCGAATGCGGAATCTGGAATATCGTATTTAAAATTCCAGATTCAAGATTCAAAATTCCAGATTCCATTTCATGATTCTATATTACGTAATTGTCTTCGGTTTATGTTGCGGCGCGCTTTATTTCGCGGGAAACTGGGTTATCAGCGGCCTGTCGCGCATCGCCAAATTTCTCGGGCTTAAAGAATTCGTGGTGGCATTTTTTATGATGGCGCTAGCCGCGACACTGCCCAATTTGTTTTTGGCAGCGGTTTCAATATTTGATAAAGTACCCCAGCTTTCTTTAGGCGATATAATGGGAGGCAATGTGGTGGACATGACACTGGCGATCGCTTTGGCAGCTTTTTTCTCAAAAAAAGGCATCGATTCGGGAGGGAAAACGGTACAAACGAGCGCCATATTTACATTTATCGCGGCGATTATGCCTTTGGCGCTCCTGTATGACCGGGAGTTAAGCCGGCCAGATGGAGCGATCCTGCTTGGTTTCTTTTTTACGTATGTATATTGGCTGTTATCCAAAAAAGAGCGGTTTAGAAAAGTTTACAATAATTACAATGTTCCGCTTAGCCGGCAATTTTCTTTTTTCGCCAAGGACATTGCCAAGGTTTTAGTGGGAACACTGGTGCTTATCGGTGTGGCACAGGCAATCGTAATGTCGGCCCATTCATTTTCAGATGATTTTAACGTGCCGCTGGCATTGGTCGGCATCCTGATCGTCGGTTTGGGAAATTGTTTTCCGGAAATTTATTTCAGCATTATTTCGGCGCGCAACAACAAGACAAAAATGCTTCTCGGCGACCTGATGGGGGCGATCATTTTACCGGGCACGCTGGTGTTGGGATTGCTGGCATTGATCTCTCCTTTCAAAGTGGATGATTTCTCGATGTTTGCGGCCGCCCGCTATTTCCTGTTGATCGCGGCGGTGTTCTTTTATGTTTGCGTGCGCACCGATAACCGGGTGACAAAAAAAGAAGCGGCGGTGCTTCTTTCGGTGTATATCGGCTTTCTCCTGACCGAGATCCTGACTAAGTAGAATCTGGAATATGGAATCTGGAATTATGAATGAAGAAAATGCCAATAAAATTAAATCTTTTACGGATTTAGACGCTTGGAAGGAAGGGCACGCGTTGGTCTTGATGATTTACGGTGCGACGGAGAATTTCCCACAGAAAGAGATGTTTGGCCTGACGAGTCAAATGCGTCGAGCGGCGGTTTCAATAACGTCTCAAATCGCGGAAGGCTTTTCCAGGCAATCATATAAGGAAAAGATTCAGTTTTATTGTATTTCACAAGGATCAAATACGGAATTACAAAATCAATTATTAATTTCAAAGGATGTCGGATATCTGGAAAATAAATCTTTTACCGTTATTACAGACCAATCGGTTAAAGTTCAAAAATTATTAAACGGGTTAATAAAGAAATCGCGCTATATTCTAAATTCCTAATTCGAGATTCCAGATTCGGCGCTGCGCGCCCTGATTTCATCAATCACTTTTTTGATCTGAGCGGCTTTCTCGAATTGCAGATTGCGGCGCGCCAGATCGAGTTGCCCGGCCAGTTCCTTGGCATATTCCTTTATGAATTCGTCTTTGGGCATTTTTTCCTCAACTTTGTCGCGCATTGATAAGGTTTCTTTAATTTCCTTGAAAATAACTTCCGGTAAAATACCGTGTTTTTTGTTATACGCGTCCTGGATCGCGCGCCGTCGGCCGGTTTCTTCCATCGCGCGCCGCATCGATCCGGTAATGTTGTCGGCATACATGATGATCCGGCCCTGTGGATGGCGTGAGGCACGCCCCATTATCTGTACCAGGGAAGTATCGTCGCGCAAAAACCCCTCTTTGTCCGCATCGAAGATGGCAATCAGGGATACTTCCGGTAAATCCAGGCCTTCGCGCAGCAGATTTATGCCGACAAGAACATCGAATTTCCCTTTGCGCAGGTCGGCCAGGATCTTGGGACGGGCCAGGGTTTTTATTTCCGAATGCAAGTATTCGGCTTTTATATGATTCATTTTCAGATGTTCCGCCAAGGCCTCGGCCAAGCGCTTGGTGATTGTAAGCGCCAGCACCCGCTCGCCCAGTTGTTTGCGTATCCCAACCTCTTTGATCGCGTCATCGATCTGTCCCTCGGTAGGCCGGATCTCAATTTGGGGATCGAGCAGAAAAGTGGGCCGCACGATCTGTTCGGCGATCTGCGACGATGTGGTTTTTTCGTAACTTCCCGGCGTTGCGGAAACAAAAACCATCTGGTTGGTTTTTTCCAGAAATTCGTCGTATTTCAACGGCCGGTTATCGATTGCCGACGGCAACCTGAAACCGTAATTTATCAACGGCTGTTTGCGGGCGTAATCACCCGCCTGCATCCCGCGGATCTGGGGGATGGTTATATGCGACTCGTCGACCATAAGCAAATAATCTTTCGGATAATAATCCAGCAGAGTGTAGGGAGCCGAATCCGCAACCCGGAAATCCAGGTGTCGCGAATAATTCTCAATGCCATGGCACCATCCGGTTTCTTTTATCAGCGACATGTCGTATTCCGTGCGGCGGCGGATACGTTCGGCCTCAATCAGTTTTCCCCGCTTCTTAAAATATGCCGACTGGGCCTCCATCTCATTTTTTATGCCTTCAAGAGCAATACTGACCTTTTCGCCGCCCGCCATCCAGAATTTTGCCGGCCACAGGTCGGCCTCGGCGGTTGCTGAAAAATTGCCGAACGGTGCCTCGCTTTCCGCGAGACTAATAATCCTGCCCTCGGCGATCTCGATCCGGTTGATCACTTTTGCGCCCGCCAGCCAAACATCGATAAAATTCATCCTCCTCCGGAAACGGCCGCAGGCAAGTTCATAATCGTTGCGCTCATACTGCAGGTCAAGCAAGCGGCCGAAAAGCTGTTCGTGGGTTATTTCCTGGCCCAGTTTCAAGATCAACCGCTCCCTTAAATAAGTCTTAGGATCTCCTAAATTATAAATACAGGAAACAGAAGCCACAATGATCGTGTCGCGCCGTGACAGTATTCCCTGGACGGCTTCGTGGCGCAGCCGGTCGATCTCCTGGTTTATTTTGGAATCCTTCTCAATGTAAGTATCGGACGCCGGAAGATACGCCTCTGGCTGATAATAATCGTAATAGGATACAAAATAACTCACTTCGTTTTCCGGGAAAAAACTTTTAAATTCTTCGTAAAGTTGCGCCGCCAAGGTTTTGTTAGGTGAAATGATCAATGCCGGCCGGCCGGTTTTCTCAATGGTTTTTGCCATCGTATAGGTCTTGCCGGATCCCGTAACGCCAAGAAGGGTTTGATATTTAAACCCATCATTGACGCCGGCCACTAATTTTTTAATGGCTTGCGGCTGGTCGCCGCGAGGCTTGAAATTTGATACGATGTTTAATTTTTTCATCGATTATTAACAATTGGTATTATATATTTTTTGCAGAGGGATATAATTTGATCCAAGAAAATTTATGCCCGGGTTGCGGTAGAGACTTAAGGGAAGCTCATCCGACACTGATGGATTGCGAGAACTGCATAAATGCAAACGCGGGAACCGGTCTTTCACAAATGAATAAAGCGACCGCCGGTTAGCTATAATCCCTGCGTGCCAATAAATAAGGGGAAATTATTTAGCTAACTTTTTTGTACATCTCTTCGCGCCGCGAGCGGTTGTATCCGATCGCGAAACGATGGGCTTCGTCGCGCATCCGTAAGAACATCGCCGCCAAACCCTGCGGCAGCGCGCTCAATAAGACGTGTTTTTTAGAAAACGACGAAAACAACTTTCCGTCATTTTTTTTTATTTTTGCCAGCGCCACTACCGGAATATTCATCCCGCGAGCCGCCTTAAGCTGCCCCTTGCCGCCATCCAAGACTATCAAATCAGGCAATGGCCATTCTTTATGGCCCAGCCGCCTCAATAATATCTCCTGCAGCGACGCCACGTCATTTTGGCCGCTTACGGTTTTTATTTTGAATTTGCGATACTGGTTTTTATCAGGCATTCCATTTTTAAAAACCACCATCGAACCAACCGACAACGTTCCCGACAGATTTGAAATATCGTAACACTCCACCCTGGAAGTTTGCAAGGTGCGATCTTGCACAAACTCACCTTGATAAAGTTTGATTAAAGCCTCGAGTGTCGCGATCATTTTAGAGTACTGCGCTTTTCTTTTGCCGTACACACAAGGTCCGGCGCACAATTCGAGGCTTTGATAAAGGCATGACTTTTGCGGCAAATTCCGGCATGTACGGTAGGGAAGCGCCTTGCGAATCTCACGCAAAAAATCTTTCAATTCCTTACCCTTCACGAAAGGCCCAAAAATTGCTTCCTCCGATTTTTTTGGCTGGTGGGTAACGTAGACGCGGGGAAAAACATCGGCTGAAAACGCGACGGAAGCGTAGTTTTTATCGTCTTTCCATTCGGTATTCCACCGCGGCTGGAGTTTCTTGATGAATTGCTGTTCCAAAATTAGAGCTTCGGTTTCATTGGCGGTGAGTATAAAATCGATATCCGTTATCTGGGCGATGAAATCAAAAGCGTGCTGGTCGGGTTTCTGAAAATGGTTTTTTACCCGCTTTTTCAGATTTTTGGCCTTACCGACATAAATGACTGTTTCCGCGGCGTTTTTAAAAAAATAAACGCCGGGCTTGTCCGCCAAATTTTCAATTTTATTTTTCAGATTCTCCTCCATCTTTTGACCGTATCATATCGTTTTGACCTTGACAATATATTGGCGGTATGGTAGGGTTTTTCCATCAAACCGTAAAAGGAGGAAAATATGGAATACGGCAAGAAGCACCTGCATTCTTTCAAGATTTGATATCCTGGCCCAGAGCGACCTTCGGTTCGCAGTTAGAATGTTATCCTGGCAACAAACCAGCAAATAAATAACTAATGCGACCTTCGCCCGCTCGATCAAAAAGTGTGCGTTAGGAAGGATCTTATGTGACCACCGGGAAAATCAGGAGGAATAATGGTATAACAATGTGCCCTCGGGCGCAAATTAAGGAGCCGGAGCGCGTTATGCGGAATCGCCTTGACGCAAGGCATTACCATGCGATGCGCCATGACACAACTTTCACGGGATTTACCGTTCCCGAAAGGTGCTCCGAAAACCGCCGATGGCTGCGGTAAAGTTTTTCACATAGGAATTGCTGGGTGCCATAACCAACAATTCCACCTAGAGCAAAGCATTAGTACATTGTCTTAGCCAATACAAGTGTTCCGGGATTCGGCCCTATCGCCGGATCCCCGCGCACTCAAAAACCATGAGACCGCACCTGTTGTTGTCTCTTTTCGCTTTTATAGGGCTCATTGACTGTTTTCCAAATAATGATAATCTCATTTTTACGAGGTGACCTTGATGAAAAAGAAGCACATTGTAATGGTTCCGCCCACAAAACCAGCAATCAAAGCAAGCGGAAAATATTCGGTCGGAGACGCGGTCCATTCCTGGGGCCGCCCTTACGACGGATCGTCGAAACACCGGCCGGTATTCTACATTGTGGATGTTTTGCCGGAAGGCAAAAACGTCGTTTATCGGATCGCACTGACGCGCGGCGGTTATCCGCTTAACACGACATTTAGCGAAACGGAGTTGCCAAAAGCATGGGGACGGTATTAATTTTTTTTACAAATTGGCGGCATTGATCATGCTGTTTTATTTTTAACATCCCATCTCTTTTCAAATCTTGACAATCGGGGTATAATGAATACTCTTTTGAAACACTTCATTAATTATTGAACTTTAAACTTTGACAAAAAATTGCATTATTTCGCGCTCGGTCGATGTTTGAGGTTTAATGTCTTAATGCCCAACCAATGGATGATTTCATCGAATTACAGGGCGTAAAAGTCCACAATCTTAAAAATATTTCGGTTAAGATCCCCAAAAATAAATTGGTGGTGATTTGCGGTATTTCCGGATCGGGAAAATCTTCGCTGGCATTCGATACGATCTTCCAGGAAGGCCAGCGCCGCTATTTGGAAAGCCTGTCGTCATACGCGCGGCAGTTTTTAGGCGGGCTTAAAAAACCCGATGTCGAAAAAATTAGCGGCTTGTCGCCGACAATCGCGGTCAACCAAAAAACAATCTCATCCAATCCGCGCTCGACCGTGGGCACCCTGACCGAGATTTACGATTATCTGCGCCTGCTTTATTCCCATATCGGAATCGCGCATTGCCCCAAATGCGGCAAACCGGTCACCACACAAACACCGAACCATATGGCCGACCGCATTTATCTTATGGCCCAAGAATCGGAAACCACGATTATTGCTCCGGTAGTCAGCGCCAAAAAAGGCCAGCACCAGGGCGTCTTGGAAGAAATTTATCGCAGCGGCTGGCCGCAGATGATCATCGACGGCATCACGTATTCGGCCGAAGAAGGCAAGGACAAAATGCTGGACAAACAAAAATCGCACACCATCGGCGTGCCGATCGATAAATTCGACCTGAAAAAATACAAACAAGAGCAAAAGATCGACAAAAAAAATATTTCCAAATCCGAACAGGAAGCTTTGGCGACTAAAAAGAAAAAACTTGAAAGCCTGATGAAGGAAGAAAAGGAAAGAATATTGTCATCGGTAAAAAAGGCGCTGGAAATGGGCAAAGGCAGGATCAACGTATCCCGCAAATTGGGAAAAGGAGAGGCGACAGAGTCGTTCTCGAGCTTTTTCTCTTGCCCGGATTGCCAAGTGTCGCTGCCCGATATCGAACCCAAGATATTTTCTTTTAACAGCCCATATGGCGCTTGCAAAACATGCCAAGGCCTGGGTAAACTGGCCAAGGTCAACCGCGACCTGGTTTTGAATCCGCGGTTATCGCTTAATCAAGGCGCGATTTTGCCGTGGTTTTCACTGGGCCGCTGGACGCTGCGCTCGCTGGGGGTGCCTTATCAAAAGTGGTCACTTGAAAAATTGGCAGAAAAAGAGGGCTTCTCGCTGGACACCACCTTCAAGGAACTTTCCGAGAAGATCCAGGAAATGGTACTTTTTGGCGCCAAAACCCATCCCGACTACGAAGCGATCATTCCCCGGATGGAACGCGCTTACCGCGAAACGACATCGGAATATTTGCGGGCAGAAATTTCCAAATACATGTCCGAGATCGCATGTCCGGTTTGCTTGGGTGCCCGCCTTTCGGATGAAGCCTTGTCGGTAAAAGTGGCGGATAAAAGCATTTACGATGTCTCATCCCTTCCGGTGCGCGAGGAAATAACTTTTTTTGAAAAATTACGCCATGATCTGCCGGACAAGCAAAAAGAGATCGCCGAGTCGATCCTGCGGGAGATTTGCAAACGGCTGAGTTTTTTGGTTGAAGTGGGCGTGGACTACATTGACCTGGCGCGCGAGGCGACTACGCTTTCCGTGGGCGAAAACCAGCGCATCCGGCTTGCCTGCCAATTGGGTTCAGCGCTTTCGGGCGTGATCTATGTTTTGGACGAACCCACCGTAGGGCTGCACCAGCGCGATGTTGACCGCCTGATCAGCGCTTTGCAAAAGCTTAAAGAACTGAAAAATACCGTGATCGTGGTGGAACACGACGAGCAAGTGATGAAGGCGGCCGATTGGGTCATTGAGATCGGGCCGGCAGCGGGCATAAATGGCGGCAAAGTTGTTTTTGAAGGCACTCCGGCGCAACTGTTGCGCGCCAACAGCCTTACCGGCAAATATTTGTCCGGAAAATTGACAATCTCAACCGGTTTTAAAAAGCGGGAAACAAGCGAGCGTACGCTCTGGATGGAACTTTTGGGCGCGTCGCAATTTACTTTAAAAAACGTGGATTTGAAGATACCCTTGGGAAAATTGGTCGCGATCTGCGGCGTTTCCGGTTCAGGCAAGAGTACGTTGGTCATCGATACGCTTTCTTCCATACTTTTGCGCGACCTTATGCGCGCGCGCACCGTTCCGGGCAAATACCGGGATCTGAAAGGCGCCGAACGGCTAAACAAAGCGGTCCTTGTGGACCAAAGCCCGATCGGCAAGACCCCGCGCTCCAATCCGGCGACCTATACTGGCGTGTTTAACCATATCCGCGAACTTTACACCCGCACCCGCGATTCACAGATCCGCGGCTTTACGCCGGGACACTTTTCGTTCAACACCCAAAAAGGGCGCTGCCCGGCCTGCCAGGGCGAGGGTTTCCAAAAAGTGGAAATGTATTTCCTGCCCGATGTTTACGTGGAGTGCGAAGTCTGTAACGGCAAGCGGTTTACCGCCGAGGTTCTGGCGGCCAAATACCACGACAAAAGCATTGCCGACGTTTTAAACATGAGCGTGGACGAGGCCAGGATATTTTTTACCGATATTCCCGTTATCAGTGACAAAATGCAGCTGCTTTCCGATATCGGCCTGGGCTATTTGAAGCTGGGACAATCCGCGCCCAGCCTGTCCGGCGGGGAAGCGCAACGCATAAAGCTTTCCAGCGAACTGGCGAAGCGCGACACCGGCCGCACGGTTTATATTTTGGACGAGCCCACGGTTGGCTTGCATTTTGACGACGCCAAAAAACTTCTGATCATTTTGCGCCGGCTGGTGGAGAAGGGCAATTCGGTCATCGTGATTGAACATAATTTGCAAATTATCCAGGAAAGCGACTGGTGCATCGAATTGGGCCCGGACGGCGGCGATAAAGGCGGCCGGATCATTTTCAACGGCACACCCGAACAGCTAACGAAAGCAAATACCTGGACAGCTAAGTTTTTATAAATTCATGCCCATAGCGATATCCTTCCTTTGGATATTTGCACGCAAATCAGAAGAAAATACTATTAAAATTACTAATAATTGAAATTTTTCTACCAGGGTTAAAATCATTTGCCCGAATAGTGAGCGGTTACCTCCTTGACCATTGACAAAAGCGATTATTTGTAGTATATTTTTTTTATGGCACTTGAAAGAGTTGCGCACAGACCCTATGACCGGGAAGCGGCAAAAGCAATCGCAATAAATGACTCAATAATGAATGCATTATTGAAAATAGTACTCGCCCTGGAAAACGCAATGGAAGATTTTTGTGAAGGCGATCACACAATAAATGATCTCCTGGCCGCATATTGTACTTTCGGGAAAGTCCGAGGGTTAATATTAGCGGGCGAAACTTTTAGCTTCTACCGCATCTCCTATAAGGAAGACTCTGATCGGGCAGGATTGTTGATTTTTTTGAACGAGGAAATCAATTGGTTTAAAAATGACTTGGCGTTTGTCAGCCAAGTGGTTGAGATGTTGATGAAAGAGCTGAATATTCCCGATGTGGATTGATGCTCTTTTTTTTGTGTTGCATGAAGTTAATAACAAATTTGATTTTTTGCTAAAATTGCCGCAGCAAGATCCGCAAATTGACGAATTGCCATGTTGCGCACGCACCATTTAGAATAACGGTGCGCCAGAAATATTGGCGAAGTCCGGCACTCCGACCTCAAGGTTATTAAAATAAACATCCCGATTTGGCGGGCGCGTTATTTTACCGGATTAAAAAAAAGGCCGTTATTGCCAGTAAAGGATTTTTAAGGGAATCCTTACTGACAATGACGGATATTTGCTATTGGCAACATACTGTAGAAGTATGTAGTTTTCGGTGACGACAGAGGGCATCGTTTTCTTAAACACTCTGGGCGTATTATACTTTCTCCTTATTTTTTCCGATATTTCCGGCTTAACCAAAAATTCGGAAGTATAATCGCCCACTTCGTCTTTAATTGGTACGAACCTGATTAGCCCGATGCCGGTTTCAAGGCGGACGGCGTTGCTGCAATAAAAGCTGAAAACATGATTCTGATCGATCGCGGCATTAACCCGAATGCCTTGAATGTTCCAAATCAAAATCGGTTTATTGCCGGGCCCGGTCAATTCCACGCAACCATCACCCTTTAAACAGAAAAGTTCTGTCCCGTTCGGCAAACTGCCGATCTTTACAAATTCTGTCATGGTATCCTCCTTAAAATCTTAAAACATAATTTTGCGCAAAAATCAAGCAACTTATGGTTTCTCAAGCAAAGCGGTATTGTAATTTTGTCGATTTGGTTTACAACCAATTCAGCTATTTGGAGGTTTTATGGAAAAAACGAAAAAGAAGAGATCATCCAGGAAAACCGAGAAAATAAAATATTGCCTTAACTGCCCGACCAATACGGTTGAGCTACGTTACGGCGACCCCGTATGTCCCGTTTGCGGGTTTGACCACAGCAAGTAGCGTGCCATACTGAGCCGTTCGCGGCAATCGTGTATGGCGTTTTATTTTTTAAAAAAACGGAAAGTTAAAAAGCTATAAATTCCAAAAATCGGCCGGCGAACGCAAACCCTTGTGTTTTATTGACAGATATGCTTTATTATTGTTTAGCACAGGTGTTGATATGGTATCAAAAAGAAGAAGTTTATGCCTGTCCAAGCAAACGCGCCGGTCGGCAGGCAAAGAGGATTGGAAAGCTTTTTGGAGCCAAAAGATGAACGCGGGCGATCCCAACTCATGGCTGAGATCTGATCCCGACGTTCATTGTTTTTTTTAAATCCCCGCTTGGACCGTTCAAAACGCGATTGGATTAAAAAAGCGGCGGTTAAATTTATACGCCGATTTTATCAAAAAACGAGAGCAATATCACCCAGACCATAAATCCAAGCAGTATTATATACCCGGGAATCACGCCCGGCGCGATTGGTAACGGACTGTACTTCCTGACAATGGCACAAATCATAACCGTAAGAGCCGCGGAAACAAATATATTCACTACCATAAATATCGCCTCTGAAATTTTTTACCAAATTAATCGGCTACCGTCAACCGGATTTGATGCAATCCGGTTTTGAATTATAATCATACCAATGGATACAACAACTTTATTTTTATTTATCGCGGTTATTGTTGCATTGGGACTGCAAACATGGTTTTTATTGCGCAAAAAAGGGGAGAACGCAGATAAAAATGATCCTGCGGCCTTTGGCATGCTGCAACAGCAGCTCAATCAAGTAAGCCAGACTTTGGACAGCAAGCTGACCGAATCCAACCGGGCCATGCAGCAGCAGTTCGGGCAAAGTTTTAAAGTGATCGCCGATGTCACGCAAAAATTGACCGAACTGGACAATACCAATAAACAGGTAGTGGGCTTCGCGCAGCAACTGCAATCACTGGAGAACATTCTGAAAAACCCCAAACAACGGGGAATTTTGGGAGAATATTATCTGGAAACGGTTTTGAAAAACGTCCTGCCGCCCGGCTCGTTCCAAATGCAATACAAATTCAAGAACGGCGAGATCGTCGACGCGGTCGTTTTCGTTAAAGATAAGATTATCCCCATCGATTCGAAATTCTCCCTGGAAAACTACAACCGGATCGTCAACGAAAAGGACGAAAACAGCAAGATCGCACTGGAAAAGCTTTTCAAGGCCGATCTGAAAAACCGCATCGACGAAACCTCGAAATATATCCGGCCCAATGAAAGCACGATGGAATTCGCGCTGATGTTCATTCCGTCCGAAGGTATTTATTACGATCTGCTGATAAACGAGGTTGGATCGGTAAAAGTGAATACCCGTGACCTGATCGAATACGCTTTCCAGGAAAAACACGTGATCATCGTTTCGCCCACGAATTTCATGGCCTATCTGCAAACCATCCTGCAGGGGTTAAGAGCGTTGCAGATCGAGGAGTCGGCTAAAGAGATACGCCAGCGCGTAGAAACCCTGGGAAAGCATTTATGCGCCTACAACGACCACCTGGAGCGGCTCGGAGGCCACCTGACAACCTCGGTCAACGCCTTCAACTCGGCCTACAAGGAATTCGGCAAGATTGACAAGGACGTGATAAAAATAACCGACTCCGTGCGGGAGAAGATAGATGTTAAGCAGATCGACAAACCGAACGTTGAATAACTATTTACTTTTGATCATTAACTATTAACTATAGGATTATGGATAAAAATTATGGATTCAGGTTTCGATCATGGAACATTTACAATGACGCGCGAAAATTCAAACGTGAAATATATTCAATTGTAAGTAAATTTCCAAAAGAAGAGAAATTTGGCATAATCGATCAGGCAAAAAGAGCTTCCGTTTCAATCATTCTCAATATCGCGGAAAGCGCAAATAAAAACACCGACAAAGATATGAGGGTTTATATTAATCGGGCTCATTGCTCATTGGATGAAGTGATTGCCTGCATGGATTGCGCAATTGACGAAGGTTTTATCGATGTTAAAACACAAACTCATATCTTGGAAATTGCCTGCGATCTTGCGAAGCGTTTGAATGGATTTACAAAATATTTAACGGAGCAATCTCCACATATCGTTAAAAGTTAACGGTTAATGGTCAACAGTCGATGAAATGGTTGACTTTTGGGTGTGGATAGTATAAAGTAAAGGGGTTAGAATAATCTTAAATAATAATCAAATTCATGTTGGCAGTAATTAAAACCGGCGGGAAGCAGTACATTGTCACTCCCGGACAAAAATTGAAGATCGAAAAATTGGAAGGGGAAGCGGGTACCGCCATTGATTTTCCCGAAATTTTGCTCGTGGAAACCGACGATAAAAAAGTGGAGATCGGCGAACCGGTAGTGAAGGGCGCGACCGTATCGGCTAGGATCGTTGAACAAACCAAGGGACCTAAAGTTATCGCCTACAAATACAAGGCCAAGAAACGCTATCATTTGAAGAAAGGCCACCGGCAGCAATTGACCGAAGTGGAAATTACAGCAATTACGCTCAAATAATATCAATAGACCGCCACGAGGGCGGTTTTTTGGTGCAAATAAAAAATGATACCGAAATCATCTCGATTTCGGCATTGCTGTCAACAAGCGGTACATCATGCCCGGCTGATTGGTCGTAATTGCACTTACCCCGCAATCAAGCACCCTCCGCGCCTCATCAATATCTTTAATGTCGATAGTCCAAGTCTTAACGTCGATACCTTCGTCGTTCGCATCTTCCACCAATTTACGCGATACCAATGAATGGTGCGGCAGTATACAGTCCACCCCAAGACTGATCGCGAGCGCGATCGGATCGACAGGTGCAGGGACTCCTTCTTTTTTCTCGTACAGCCAACCGGTTTTTATATCAATGTTGCTTTTCTTGGCCGCTTCCTGAATCAGCCCGATCGAAACCGGGTCAAAAGCGATAATTTGCGCGGCTTCGATCAATGGCCTTCCGACCAGGTATTTTACCGCCAAACCGGTGACCCATCTTGATTTGATATCGATCGCAATGGGAACCGCATTACCGGTCGCATTCATATGGGCTTCAACCATATAGAGCAACTCATTGTAGCTCATGTAATCCGCCCGGTCGCCGAATGGCAGGTTATGGCTCACGACGAGACCCACGTTCAGATCGAACTCGATGCCGAATCCGGCGTCCAGGGCATTCTGGAACTGGTCATATCGGTTCAAATTTTTACCGTGCTGGATCAAAAACTTCTTATCCTTCATTAAAAACCACCTCTTTCCCGTGACTATCGTTGTCCGTCCGGACGCTGAACATCAAGATCAAAGATAAGATATCCGCGCCGCACAACATCTCCCACAACACGATGCCTCCCTGGCGGTTAACGCCTCCATGCCAAGCCTCCACCGGCCCAAAAATGGCATACGCGCCCAATATGGCCATCAGTAGCCCCGGAACAATCAAGTAATTGAATTCGAACGATATTTTCCCAAAGAACTTCCGCATATTTGGATTTATAAACTATTTTTAAAAATAGTCAAACTATCTATGTTTGACATTGATAAATATTTGCCACATAATAAACTTCGTAATGTTTTGGAGTTGATCTATTGTTAAAAACGGGAACTGTCATTAAAGCCTTGCGGAGGCGCGGAAAAAAAGAGCAAGGCGACATGACCATGTCCCTGCTCTTTTTGATGGGCGGTATTATGCGCGGAGTAATTACGGCGGCTCAACTGCTGGCCCTGATAAAAGAGGGCTATAAGTTCGACATAATCGTCGGCAATTCCATCGGCGCGGTTATCGCCGCCTATTGCATGTGCGGAATGGGTTCGTTTGTAAGAGGCCTTAAGCTCTATATAGACGAAAGCCCAAAACACATTTTCGTCTGGAAGGTATGGAAAGTTTTCCTGGGATGCCCGATCAAGATTTTCCGGATCGCGGACATGGAAACGATCTATGGCCTGATGGATAAAGGCAGATACGCTCTTGATGGGTGCAGGCTGTCGCAAAACCTATCCAAGAGCAATACAAAATTTTTCGTCGGCGTAACCGACGAAAACGGGTGTTATAAGCTGCTCGATTTCCAGCAGTACGGCATCGCCGCGATAAAAGCATCGATGTCGCTGTACGGAAAGCTGAATGTGGGCGGGAAATGGTACGGCGACGGGGGGCGCTATCAACTGCCGATAAAGCAAGTCCTTAAACAATTTCCGGGAGTGACGCACGTTTTGATCTTGGCGAACGTGCCCGAGAACGAAAAAACCAAGATAAGTTTCAGCCAGCGCTGGAACGGATTCTTGGAATTCATTGTTCCTTGGAAATCGTCACCCGCGGCCAAAAACGCGATCAGGGAAGCTTTGCGGGAAAACGCGCTGCCAAGCCTGCCGTTGATCAATGGCGGCCGGTATGTTGGCATATTGTACGCGCCGGTGAAGGTTGGCTCGTTTGAACGCAATTCAAAAGTTCTTATGGCCGCCTTCCGTGTTTCGTACATGGAAACAATGAAATTATTAAAGCAGTATGAGGCTGGATGCCCTGACATCCAGCCATCGTTTTATATTTGGCCGGTTTCGCATCTTTTTCAAAATAAAAAAATGATCGCTGTAAAAAATAATTAGAGCCGGAATCATCTTGATTCCGGCTCCATGGTCAACATCTATACAGAGACATTCTCCAGCTTCTTGATGCCCGCTGCGGCAAACATCTGCCGGATCAAGGCCTCATGACTAAGCAATTCCTTGTGTCCGCTTGGAAACACAATGGTCTTCGTGTCGGGCAATGGCTCAAACATGGCCGCGACCCCGAGCGGATCGAACGGGCCGATTTGGAAATTACCGATCTTCCAAGGACCAATCCTGAATTTACCAAACATGCCGGTAAAGTTGCCTACCACCTGCACATCGGGCCTGAATAAGCCCATGTTTTTGGTGATCTCTCTGTTTACCCGGCTATTCGGCCTCAAGTCCTTGCAAAAGGCCGACTCCGAATCCACATGATCGCCATGAGTGAACACGTTAAGAATGTTCATCAATTTGATCGCGATCCACGGCAATCCGCCGTTGGTCGTCTCGACAAAGCAGATATTGGCTTTGCACGGTACCTTCAATACCAGATACTGGTATAGGAAGATTTGGCGCCCCGCCGACATCACCACAACGACATCGTTTTCGGTCATGTTTCTCATTGCCGGACCGACAGTTTCGTTGCCGTAATCGATAATCGATCGGACAGATGGTCCGCGCTCGGGATCGATATCCCTGAGGTTGTAGCCATACTCGGCAACAACCGACCGCTGCATTTCGATGATGTTCTTCGTGTATTCAACGATCTGCGGTCCAGCCAGACCGCCAATGTACCAAACGGTACGGTCAAATTCATCGCCCTTCTCACTCACTCTTAACTCCTCCGAAGCTTGCGCTTAATTATTAAATGTTTATATATTATATCATAAATCAGCCTTACTGTCAAATATATTACTATACGGACCGCACTGCACTTATAACCGGATATAGCTTGACAAAATTAGAAATATAACGTATGATTTGGTAAGTACACAAAAATATAAAGGGAAAAAGAAATATAGCGGAGTTTCAAATATGAAGGCAATTGCTGCGTTAATTTTCATCACTTTGATTTCAACGGCATACGCGGATTCATTCCTGTTTGTGCCCGGAGTCATGAAAGATGATGAAACGGTAAAGCTCGTAGAGAACACCGGAAGGAATATGACCTTGGTTTTTAATGAATCGGGGCACACTCTGATCATGTCCCAATATAATCAGGGACACATCACAAATGAATCGCTGGAAATTTGCAGCGACAGGGTGTGGAAAGAGATCGAAACCATTAAACCGGATTATGCCATCGGATATTCCGCGGGCGGAGTCATATTGCGCCACCTGGTCGAATATCATCACGTAAACATCAGCATCATCATGCTGGAAAGCGTGAATGGCGGAGTTCCATTGATTGCCGATCTTGTCCAGGGGTTTAATCCTTTCTTAAAATACAACCAGGACTTATGGCCAGATAGTGATTTCATGGCAACAATCAAGATCAATGAAACCAAGATCTATCCATACCCGGAAATAAGGGGAAAGAACAGTCTTGAGCTGTATAACTTCAGCATCCTTGGATTTCCGTATCAGGCAATTCGCGACGTATTCAGACAGCTTCCCGGCGCAAAGCAGCTGATCTATCCGGAAGCCGACCATATCGCTCTTGCAACCAACGAAACGATCGTAAGGCGGGAAATCGCGGATCTGACACCAATTCTTTTTCCAACTTTTTTTAAACGCGCAATACGGTTTCCGTAATTGTGAACTTAAAAAAGGTACTTTAAAAAGCGTCCGCTAGTGCCGCTTTTTAAATATTGAGCGATAAATTTATCGTTTTTAACGACTAAATACTTGCTTTATTAATTTTTTGTATTATAATATTTTTGAAATCAATACGGAGTTGATCATACGAAAAACTTAATCCTATTGGCATTCGTGAGGGCGGTTTTCGAAAGCGAGGAAAGAAATCATGCCAAGAGCGATGCGGGGGAGGTAAAGAGAGCGAATTGACCGCCTCTCCCGTTTATTAATTTAAGAAATTAA
>Ga0247841_10001933_pt1 | contig 43509 bp, 82 predicted proteins | sample LaCruzMarch2015__2_FD_192410 | JGI IMG/M metagenome (GOLD analysis project Ga0247841, IMG submission 192410) | Freshwater microbial communities from meromictic Lake La Cruz, Castile-La Mancha, Spain - LaCruzMarch2015_18m | ecosystem: Environmental > Aquatic > Freshwater > Lake | place: Spain...
GTGAATACTGCCGAATCAGATCTGTTAAACGTACCGGCAGCGACTAGGTCTTTTACATTACAATATACTGGTATGATAACCCTATTATCGTAGCCTCTAGTGTCTTTCCTGGCATCGTTTCTCGACAGAAAAACATGTATACCATAATCAATACTTTTTGTACTCTTCTCATCGCCTGTCAAACGCTTTCTTTTTCTATCTGATCTAAAAATGCCAGAAGACACCCTTATATGACGATAAGGAGTTTCTAAGATGCCAAAACCAATATACCTCAGTACCTTAAATAGTACGAGATTTCCATTCTCATCGGTGTTAGACTTAGAGCAAAGACTTCTCGCTATATTACCGTTCATTGTAAGGCACATCTTTAGTTCTCCTTTACGCTCTTGGAACACATCCCTCTAACAGAATATCTACCATATTTTTGGTATTTTGATCCAGGTTCTCATACCACTTTCTTGCGAGTTTATACATTTCCTTCCTATGCTTTTCTCTCTCGATCTCTTCCGCTTCTTCCCATGCCACTTCTTCTTCAATATCCTTTATATAACATAAGGCGGAATCACCTATTATGCGAACATCATTTTTAGCCTCATCTGCGTATACCATACGCCTATAGGATACTGTATCTTTACTTTCATTTTTATATACTGTATCAGTATATAACGGTGCATCAGATGGCGACAATGTTATTTTGTTTACTACATCTAATACCTCAGATAGTTTCATATAAGGGAATATGATTCTCAAAGCTTTCATAAACCTAATCTTGTCGAAAACCTTTGAGATATATACTTGCTTTTTGCCCATATTGTAAATTGTCATTATTCCTTTACCTCTGTTTTTGGCTCAAACCACTTTCCTACATCTCCGCAAAGCCAGTCCATATCTCTACAAGTAGATGCATATTCATTTTCTACTAATGAATTCTCTTCAATATGCTCTATCGCACCAGTGACATTATTCATCTTATCATGAGCAGGTGTAAAATACCTCATATTGTTCGCGTGATGACAAGATACTCTATACTGTAAACTTGAGCTACCTATTCTTATAAAAGACCATCTACAATTTACACATGTTCTAACAACAGGAGCAGGTTCAGTATCTATCTCTACCTCATCAGATCCTTTCTTGCCCTTCCATGACTTGATCTTGTCCATTACCTTTTTCAGCATCTTCTTCTTTGATCCTCTGAGCCTCTTCTTTAGTGATTTTACACACTTTATTGCGCATCAAAAAGCGCCTTGGAGTGTGCTTACGACTTCCATCCCAAACCAGATTCGGTATCCTCTTTTTTCCTAACATAATTCCCTATATTGTACTCTATTTATATACCACTACTATTTTGCAAAGGGTGTAAGGTTCGAAAGGTTTTCACTTTTTACCAGTTTCCCCTATAACTTATTATACCACAATAAGTTGTGGCTGAAAACGCTTCACTAATTTCTCGTCTAATTCCGCCAAAAAATCTTTACCATACTTTCCGTTTTCTAGGCACAGAATGAGGTTTTCTGGTATGTCTTTTTCGTACTCATCGCAATGTGATGCTGCTGACATTGCGATAGCTGCGACTGTATCGACATCTCCGCCGAAATCAATACAATTGTAAAGTAGTTCTTGCAATGATTCAGAAGTGACTACTGCCGTGACCGCAGCGTGTACGATGTCCATACCTTTTGACCCTACTTTGCCTTGCCACAAATCAAGCCAAGGTCCAGAGGGACCATCTAGTGCCAGATAAACTTGGAGATCATCTTTTGTTCCAAGCTTATTGATGAAGTAGTGAGCCATCATCATTGCAATGATTGCCGAGTTAATTCCGTTTTCTGTATTATGGGTGATAGCAGCCTGTATAGTACATAGTTTCTTGGCGGCATCAAGATCTTTGATAAAGCCAAGAGGCGCAGAGCGCATAGCTGCTCCACCTTTTTCGCTATCAGGCTTTATCTTTTTGAGGAACTCTTTACCAGATTTGATTTCCTGCAAGAAGGCATAAAAGCGATGAGCATATCCTGTTCTTTGATCTCTCTTAAAGACCTCAACAAACTTGTTGGCAATGATAAGTGGAGTCCACTCTTTCTCGTACAGCATGAGTTCAGCTATAGCGATACTCATTTGTGTATCGTCTGTATAACGTCCAGGCGCGCCTTTGTGTCTTGGATGATTTATATACATCTTGACTGTATTGAGGTCGAGATTATCAGCGAACTCAAAGGCGCTTCCGTAGGCATCAGCTATTCCCATTTCAACTAACATTGTTTTCCTTTTCCCAAAAATCAGCACATTTACCACTACAGAACTTAGCTTCTGGATTTTTATCAATAGTTATATAAGAATCGTTTGCAGTTATCATTTGATTACAATAAGCACAAAAAGAATTACTCTCTTCCCATCTATTCGCATGATCTGGGCAACAGAAAACAGCATCAGGATACTTGTTATCAGACGAAAATTGTATTCCTTTTATTACGCAATGACAATAAGAGCATCTTGTTTCTTCATAGTCTTTTTCATCTATAGTAAGAGTCAGAAGTTCTTTACGAAGCTTTTCTTCTGTCTTCTCTTTTGACTTTATAGCATTTACGAGTTCTGTCACATCATCAAAATTAACTTCTACCTCATCAAACTTAGTGATCTCGTCTGCTCTCTGGCTATCTCCCAGAAAAGAGTAGTTCTTATTGATATACAATCCAGCATCAGGGACAAATATTTCCTGAATAAGATAAGAACTTCCGTGGATCGCGTCCATAAAACTTTCAGATACTCTTGTCACATATCTTTTCCCCTTCATTTTTATTCCCCCCTCTTTAAAGCATTTTTGTAATCTTCTTCTGAAATCTCATATTCGGTACAAACTACGCACCATATATTTTTATAGCAATCGAATTCCCCTATCGCAACGAAATGCTCTTTCTTAATCTTAATAGGAATAGTAATCATCTTACTTAGCCATGCCACAGTGGTAGGTCTATCGAGTCCAGAGTACAAATACTCTGATATCAACATCTCATTGCCATTCTCCTCCAAAAAACAATGGCATACCCCGCCATTTAGAGCCTGCCCGTCTGCAAGACAATCTATATGATTAGCCCTAAACAACGTCGATAATGGAGTATTAGTGCCAGGCGTTAAAAGGGTATCCATGTACGGAGAAAGCAGAACATCTTTGTGATAGTCACTTACTCTGACTGCTTTATAAAACGTCCGCGGTTGACCATCAGTCCAGGCATCGAGATACTCTTGAGTTTTTTTAGCATCTACGATTGTGCACATAGGTATTTTCCCTTTACTGCGTCTTCATAGACTTGTGGGTCGATTGTATATTTCAGAGAGACAACACAAGCTGTTTTCATGTCATCTCCGAAAATGCCTATTCCTCTGAAAGCATCTTTCTTAATCTGAATTGGGATCATAGATAAGTCTTTTCTCTCACTCATAGTACGACAATAAACTTTATGAAACTCTTTTGCCTCTGATTCCAATAATAGGCAATGGAAGAATCCGCAACGAACATCTTCCATTGCGAAAACATCTTCCATCCCTTTAAATCTACCTACAGCATTATCCCCTTTATCGATAGGTATTTCATAATAAGGAGACATCATTTTAACTGGAACAGGATAGCTTCTTGACACAACGCAAGGTCCAGCGACAACCAGTTTCCAGAAGGTTTTGACTTCTCCGTCTTTCCACTCAGCGAGAAAACTTTCTGTTCTCGCTCTGTCTACGATTGTACACATTTGTATTCACCCTCCAAAGCTTTTTGATAGACTTCTGGATCTACGGAGTAGCAAGTAGATATAACACAATCAACGCCTTCATGATCCGGGAATTCACCTATGCCCAAGAAATCTTTTTTCTTTATCTTGATTGGTATGATAGATATGCTTTTATCCATGCTAGGCAAATAGCTACGAAGTTTTTGCGCACTAGCATTATCTAGCAAAGCGTGATAAACACCACCATATATATCAGTTTTGTCGCGCCAGTCTTGGAAACATCTAATATATCTAAAACTTTCCCCTTTAGCTATATATGCACTTTGGTATAAAGAAACTAATCCGCTTGGTGAAACCTTTCCAGTATCTTGATTTAACGTCTGATATAGACTGAAACAAACCGCTTTGTAGAAGGTCTTTTCTTCTTCGTCTCCCCATTCAGCCAGAAACTTTTCAGTTTTTTCTTTATTGAATACGGTACACATAAGATCTACTCCGCTTTATATGTATCCTGAAACCTTTGTTGTACCGCAGAAAGCGCCACGATTGCTTTAGAGCATTGGAAACCGCTCAGATGGTAGCAAAGAGCGTCTATCCCATCTGCATCGCCCTGAAACTCTTTACCGATGTTTGAGACAGAAAACAAATGATCCAGCGCCATACCGATACTCACAGAATGCAATTCTTGAATTGCTTTCGTGATAAGGTCGATCAGTTCTTGAGGGGAATTGGCAGTGGCAACTGCTGCCAGAATCTTCGTGACAGCGGCTTTATCTTGATCCGCCGAAAATGGATGCTGCACTTTGCAGATAGAAAGCAATTGGTCTGGACTGTAATCTTTGTTCACTTCGTTTCCTTTCAATAGAAGTCCATTTTACCAGAAAAAGGCTTCACCAATCCTTTTCTCTTTGCCCACATCTTTTGCAAATATAGATACTTAAGTCACCGGCTCCCATATGTGAATACTTCCAATCGTGACCCCATCTAGCACAATTCTCTTTATTCTGCACTTGTATCCTGTCTTCTCGTAGATCTTCGTTTTCTCTTTTCAACCTATCTACTTCTGCCTTTAGCTTGTCATTCTCTAGCTTTAAATCGTTCTGAATGTAATCTATCTCCAGTGACGATTCTTGTCTTGCTGCTTTCTTGTCAACGCTAAGACATCTCTTTCTGTGAGGAGTAGCTTTAGACTTTCTTCTACCAGATATGCCTCTAAGATTTTTGTTTGATTTGCCGTAAGGTTGCATCTTAATCTCCGAAGTCAGGCACTTCTTTGCGCAATGGTCCGTCAACCATCTTCTTTCTTTTCGTAGATTGTACAAAACCACATGTTTTACAAGTACGAGTCCACATATCTTCTGTTGTGGGGGAAACATGGCATGGGAGTTGCCTATCCACTCCCATCGTCCCTACTGGATCGCCAGCGAAGTAGTATCCAGGGGTGCGTATAGGCTCATATTTCGTTTCTGCCCATTGGTGATGGCATGAATCTTTTACTTGTGCTGCAAGCCTTCTCATATGGTTAGCTTGTTTTTCGAGATCTATTGCGGCATCTATATATTCTTTAAACATTTTTGCCATTGATATATCTCCTTATTTTGGTTTAATCCTTGCTTGTATGTCCGCCAAAATCTTGTCTGGTTCAAACTTTATGTCATCCATTGCTCCCATAAAGTTTTCCTCAATTTCCTCATCTGTCTTATCTCTAGCATATTCAGGGTATCTTTTTCTTATATTTATTGCATCAAACAATCTTTCTTCTTCATTGACGGCTTTAATAGCATTAGATTCTGCTGTATTCCCATAAGCCATACCCGTATCTGTATTCCAGGGATTTCCGTCTGTAGGGATATAAGCTCTAAGTTTACCTTTACTGGAATAGAGGATCCAAAATACAGGAACCTCCCAATCACCGGCGCACGAAATGCCGAGAAATGTCAAGCCATTAGGCAAAGTATGATAACCGAATATGCTTCTATCACCTAGTATATCTTCATTCTCACAATCAAAATGGCATTTACTCAGATCCTTTTCTATTTCCTTAGTAAGCTCTCTCCATGTATATCTAGATGAGTTCTTGGCATCAGTACGGGCTTGATAAATCTTTTCCTCAAGCTCTTCAATCGTTATCTTGTCAAAATGCCTCGCCATTTTTTGTTTCCTTTCAATCTCGTTCTTTAGCTTCTACGATTGTGACAGACACAATAGTTGCACCGATGATAACAACCAATACCGATACTGGATTGAGACAGCAAATTACAGCCGCAGCAGCCCAGATACCAGCAATCGCAACTCCTTTCCCAACACTCATCTCATTCCTCCTTAACTTATATCCAAACAAGCATTACAGATAAAACCATCAAGCACAGAATGTAAACAAGAGAAACATATTGTAGCGCCGCACATAATACATTCTTCTGTATCGCACTCGTCTACTCTCGCGCCGCAGTTATCACATTCTACTTCATCGCCATTTTCCTCATCCTGATACGTCATCGTTCTCCTCCTTATTCTTCTCAAGTTCTGCTATTTGTTTCTTAAGATCAGCTATGATACGATTTGCCCTTGCAAGCTCCTCATTAGTCTTAGCAAGGCTCTGCATCTCTCCCATAATCTTCTCTTGGAAGTCTTTGCTTCTGGCTTCTTCTGAGAAGTTAAACAAGTGCATCATATTTGCTTCTCTAAAGATATACTCTGTAAGGACAAACAAATCATCATCATCTCTAAGACCAGTACCGCATTCACTGATTGCAGTTATAATGCTTAGATTCATCGGCTTCTCTTCTTTTAAAGCGCGAGAATAAGCTTTTGCAGCCGCCTTCATCGGTGTATCTGCGATAATTGCTGTCTCAAAATCACCACTTATAATATAATACTTTGGCATTACTCCTCCTTAACAGACTTTTTTAGCTCATTCAGACGCGCTATAATCTTATCTTGAACCCCTTCGAATGGCACTTTATTGTCAAACGTTGGTATTGTATATTTCGTGACAACGGCAGAATTAGGTTCTCCTCCCTTATAATCAAACCTGCCCAAAGCGACGAAATCCTTTTTATCTACCTCGACTTCTACAATATAGCACTCGTATGAACAATGTATTAATTGGGCGCAATTGTTTTGAAGTAGAGCAATAGCCCCGCCTTCTATGATCGAGTCTACGCTTAAAAACAGATGAGCGCCCCTTGTCACTTCTTTAAGCTCAATCTCTAGATGAGAAAGAGTGTTATCTATTCTACTAGAATAGTTTTCACCGAGATTAATCTCCAATCCCATATATGGAGAAAGATATGCCTCAGGATAGCATCTAACAACCTTAAGAAATGTCTTTTTCTCGCCGTCTTTCCAATCTGCAAGAAACTTGCCAGTTGCCTCTATATCCGGTATTAAGCACATTTTTGTTCTCCTTTACTGAGGATTTCATTCGTCTCGTCTACTATTGGTATTACAGATAGACCGGCTTCAAGAGAGGGAATGTTATATTCCATTACTACGGCACAAGTGACTTCCCCATTAGCAGTTTCAAACCTGCCTACCGCAAATATGTCTTTCTTCTCGACTTCTACAGGGATAATATACATATTGTCCATCCCATTAAACGTGTCCTTATCTATATGATCTACTTTATTGTCTCTAGCGTGAATCAAAAGATCTTTCTGTAAAGAATCTTTTTCCAAAAACAAATGGCATCCATACATTACATATTGACCACGAATCTCGTAATCTTCTAGGTAATTGATAGACCTGGCTGACCTATTAATGCCTTTATGGACCCACAACCTATAAATGGTGTTATGAATGTGCCATCCTTTTGTCTATTAACAAGCTTCCAGAAGGTTTTGACTTCCCCATCTTTCCACTCTGCGATGAACTTTTTAGTCGCTTCTAGATCAAGTGTTAAGCACATTTCTTCTCTCCTTCTTCTAAGGCTCTTACTTCGTCCTGTTGCTCTTTACTCATTATGATGAAAAGTTCTTTTTGCTGTTCTATCATATCATGAATCATCTTATCTTTATCCGCCTGAGAAGTATGCTTAAAGTAATCAGGAGTTTTGCAATGTCTGATACCGACAATGCACTTCTTATACCTATCAAAAGCCGCTTCCTGATCATCTTCCCATTTTCTCAGTACTGCTGCGAACAGATTAAGTCCAGTCTGAGTGTCAATATGATAGTTCATAACGCCTTTGCAGTATCGCTCTTCGATTTCTGCTTTGATCTCATCCATATTCCTGCCAAGTTTTATAAGCAAATCTTTGTTCTTTTCTATATCTGCATAAGCTGATTTCTTGGCGGGTTCGCCGTACCACTTAATTGGGTCCATACCTCCAGCATATCCTGCAACCCTTATGACTTCTCCAGCGATTTCATTGAGAGGAACAGAATACTTAAAGGGCAATGCAGGTCCATTTGCCACCCAATAATACCAAGCTCTGTGCAATGTCCAACCACATATAGAACCTGTGATTTTGCTAGGAACTTCTCCGGTTGATTTAGCACCTTTTATGGCGCTTATACCCGCTGTACGGAGTTCCTCTTTGATATACAAATCACATTCCTCATTTCCCGCCAGATTAATCATTCGTCTTTTTCCTCATCTTTCGGATCGAAAACTTTGTCTTTCATCCAGCCATTTTTCTTGTCATGAGCGTCTTTGCATTGCTTATAGAACTTCTCATTGTTAAGTATCATATACAGTAGTGGCAGGATAAGAGGCCATAGGATAATCCATATAATAATAGCCTCTGGTTCGGAAAGAGTACTCTTATTAGGGTCTTGCAAAGCAAGAAGCTTCTGCATCGCGTCTGGATGCTCCAACATATATTTCTGGAATAAGTCTATACTGGCAATGCCAATAAGAGCGTAGAAAAGTAGGATATAAAAAAACATTACTTAGATTCTCCAAAATGAAAATTGAGACCTTGCATGAACCCACCGAGTCTCAAGAACATAAACACTTTTGCGTCCATCAGGTCTTTATCTTTACCGGCGACAAGACCGTAGATGTCATTGGCTGTAGGAATGAATACCTCTATATCCTCCGAAGACTCATTCAGAGAGGTTGAGATTTCTCCCTCTACTTCTGCCGCGATAACTACTGCGCATTCGTCTGTGATGCCGGGAGAATTGAACATAGTAGGAGACTCCCACAAAATCTTTGTGATTTCGAGTCCTGTTTCTTCTTTGATCTCTCTTCGTGCGGCAGACTCAGGAGTTTCATCACCATCAATCAAACCCGCTGGGAACTCTATGACGTAGTCATTGACAGGGACGCGAAATTGGCGGATCAGAACTGGTTTGCCTTTGAGAAAAGGAATAACAACGACAGCATCAGGCTTCGTCCTTTTGGCGGGATCTTCGAGACGTGAGGCGAAAATCCAATTCCCGCGCTTACCGTTATGTTCGTAAGATGACATAAACAGATTGAGGAATCTGTAGGCAGACAACTTCAACGTTTCAATAACTTTCATTTTGCGTCCTTTCAAATATATCCAAAAGCGGCATCACCGTTATCGTAATACAATGCTTTTCTCATTTCGCCCTTATGATTAGAGCGTACATACTTATATACTTTACCTACACAAACAATGTCTTTTATGTTATGATAGAATTCAAAACCTTTATTTACGTCTGGGTCAGACATAACAGCAGTCACTTTTACTTCTTTACCTTCTCCATCAAGGTAAATACAATGACCGTCATCTCTATCGCACGATAAACTATAAAATCCCCAGAATCCCCTTTCCTCTTCTAATCTCGGCGCGGCGCGTATCTTTCTATGGCGTTCTTCGCCACCATCGGCAGATGGAATGTCAATAAATCTACCTGTCATAAACCCTCGCATATCTCCCAGATATGATTATACCGCGAAAATACTTCACTTTAATCTAAGTCTAAATCACTAAAAGTCATATACTTGTACTTTTCTCTACATTCTATGCTCCTTTCAAGGTACGAGTTTTTCTCTTTAAAGTCACAAATAGGGCAAGAATAATTCTTTTGTTCTTTAATTGGTATTTTATCATTAAACATCTCTTTCGGCAGATGATGGACTTGAAGCACATAAGGTTGATTTCCAAGAAGTTGATCAATGCCAAACGATTTCGTAGGGGCAGGTTGTTTCGGAGGTAGTGGCTTTGGAGGGGTCGATAGGATCTCCAAATCTCACAAACGGGATGTCGATGAACTTAAACGGCATAAACTTCCTCTCTGTCTTTATTATACCGCCGAAAAATTACACTTTAGGTCAAAGAATCACTCAGTATCTCAAATATGATTTGCTCTATCTCGTTGTGAGAGCAATCCTCATCTAAATCGTCTTCACTATCTATATCTTCTGACGGCATATCTATATAACAGTCATAGGCTAATCGCTCTACAATTCTTTTTGTAATCTCAAGTATCTCTGTCTCTTTCACTTATATTCTCCTCTAATGCAATTTTATACATAGGAGAACATAGACTTCCCTTTAAGATTTCTTCACAAAGACAAAAAAAGTTTAAGAAGCATAATCGCAAGCGCTATATACATAAAACGATCTCCCTTCTTCTCTATGCTTTTATTGCCGCATCCTTTACCCAATCCCTTATTATAAGCACCATGACCCAAAAGCAGAATACTGGCAAAAAACATGATCTCTCCAATTACCCACATACGCCTTCTCCTTCTTCATCTTCTTCGTAGTAAACTTCCTCATCACCAGTTGAAAGGTCGATAAACTTAGTCCTATCGCCAGGAACTACTATCTTTACTTCTTTATCCCTCCTTAACTTCTTTTTCTTAATAGGCTCTTTCTTCTCAGGTTCTGTAGCAACAGGTGCAGGAGTTTCCTCTTTGACTATATTTTTCGGCGGGGCAAAAATACCGCTTTGAGTCCCAAGGTGTATCGTGTCTACATACAGGCTCTCATTCCATCTATATAAATTAACTATTTTGTCTGAAACATATCCACTATGCCTTGTATGACTTATATAGTCAACAGCATTTCTCATCTTATTATTAAGCCAATAAGAATGAAACAAATCAACCCATTCTCTCATTAGATTAACATCTTTAGTCTTTTCTTTTTCCAGAATCGGTTCAAGAGCGGTAAAGTGAGGTAATAGATCTATTTCTGGAGAAACCTTTATCATAAACCTGTTATTGTCATAATCTATTAAGCCTAGATGGTCTTGCTCATAATGATAACTTGCTAATGATTTAAGAAAAGTACAGCAACCACAAAAAGTTCCTACATGACTTGTTATTATTACAAAACTATTAGGGAATGGTTCGAATACAGAATAATGCAGACCTCTATCGCTTACCCTCTTAGTAAGATCTAATAGACTAGCTCTGCCTGCACATCCTATAACAGCGAGATACAAAGGCTGAAACAACCAATTTTTACCAACTTCAGTAGTAATAAAAAGATCGTTAGACAGATATCCATTATTAAACCTATCCTCTATAGCTGACAAAGCCTCACTGACTTCAGCGTCTACACAACAAGTACAAATCTTTTTTATTACTTTGAGATCCATAGAAATACCCTTAACCAAGGATTTCTTTCAACACAGAAGTTATTGAACTTCTGCAATTTTCTTCTTGCTCCGCAAAAATACTATCTCTATCAAATTCAAAATCAAACATCAGGTGATGATACACTTCTGATTCTCCAAGCATCTTATAAGCGTCTGTGACCCAGTATTCGGTGGGACCATATCCCTGATTGTGCTTCAATCTCATAATATGGTAATAACCAGTCTCATACTCAAATCCTACTGCTACACCATCTCCGCTATCTCCGTTAATCTGATACCAGTATACTACCCAATCGAATACTCCATAAATGTCTTTCAATTCATCTGGGTCTAATTCATCAGGTCCAACTTTATAATAAGCAGTCACCATATCGGGATAGTTCTCTAATACGCTTTCAGCAAAAATATCATCTTCAAGTTTGTTTTCCATCTTTTATCTTATCCTCTACTAATTTGTTCAACGTAAGCCAATAAGACACTATAAGCTTCTGAGAAGCGCCCACAATGATCGTATCTACAATCCCCGGATCATCCATAACGCCCTCTTTCATGGCGAACTTCGCTATCTTCCAAGCAAGTTCATCGAAATCGTCTCCAAGCTCTTCCATCAACTTGGACCTTGTGACTATTCTTTTTGTGAGGGGATTTTGCATTGTTCCTTAATCCTGTCTACCATCATGCCAAAATAGCTTCTTTCTTCTATCTCGTATCTCACTCCATCAAGATCAACTATATCTCCTATCGCTTTCTTAATCACTTCCACGCTCTCTCCCTCTATCTCTATAAAATCACCAAATCCTTCTACAGAATCGATAGCGACTTCATTAATCCCTACTATGTACGGAAAGAAATCCTCTCTCATTTTAGAATACGAGAGCAAAGGCTTATACCCCAACTGCTCAAGAATAGCTTCCATTGCATCACGATCACCGACTGTAGTTTGAAGTTCAGTTCTTGTTTTAACACCATCTATTATTCCTGATGGGGCTTTAAATGTTATCAAACCAGTATACCCATTGTCAGTCCTAATACGAAGCACTTTATTATCAAGTCTAAGCTCCGCACATCGATCATAAAACGTATCTGTAATAGATCTTGTCTGTTTATGACAGACAGCGTCACAATTATGCATCAAATTTCTTCTTAGAAACTCAAGAGATTCAGGGTTAAGGACTTTAAGTTTGATTTCAATTTCCTTGGTTTGTTCCATCATTTTCTCCTTGGCTAAACGACATCCAATCTGCCTTATTTGCCTTACTCATCTCAACAAGTTTCTTTCCTAATGAAATCTCTTCTCCGCTATAATCGAGTATTGCTTGTATCTCTCTCATAACATTGACGATATTTCTTGCATCATCAATACCTCGATGCTGAACTCCCTCAAACGTAAGGTTCACTCTCTGCACAGCAGTAGCAAGTCCGCATCCTGTCTTCTCCCACATTTTACCAGCATTTATCATCACTCTTCCGATAAATGGCTTAATGTTGATATGACGAGTACGGAATGGATATGGATTTCTAAACAGTTTACAGTTATTCATAAGGATCTTTCTATCGAAATCACCCCATGAACAAAACACATCATCAGGCTTAATCGTCGCAGCCCACTTCGACAATCCTTCTCCGAACTTCACTCCCTGAGAATCGATCATCTCTTGTGTTATATTCGTCAACCTCGTACAGAACTTACTTAGCTTTGGATTATATTTCGGTTTTATAAGAACACATATCGAATCTATTTCATCTAACGTTTCTGGATCTATTCTAACACAACCTATTTCTATAATTTCTTGAGTCGGATTTCTGGGTCTGTAATTCCAACAAGTCGCCTCAAAATCAGTTATACATAAACTCACTACACACCTAACCTTCCTAAGAGCTTTTAGCTCTTTAACAAATCTCCGCCTATCAAAGTAGGCAGAACCACCCTCTCAATACAAACCTTTTTGAACGTATCGAAAGGAACTAACATACCTTTTAACATGCATTCCCTACCATTCCTTATGGCATCAAAGCTTTTCACTTCGTAAGAGAACCAGTCATGTATGGCAAATCTCAATGATACGAGATTGCTAAGATACATAATATGAATCTTGGGAATATAATAGACAAGTATTTGTGCTTTGGAAGCCCATGCCCATCCATTCTGTTTCATTCCTTGTGTATCGGAACATAATGTTTCTATAAACACTCCATTCATCTCATTAGGATCTACGACATATTTTACAAGCCACTGTTTCGGTAAATCGCTCTCAATCCAGCAAGCTTCTACGTCGAGAGATCTGAAAATACCAGATGCTATATCATCTTCTTGAGTCTTCCCTTCTTCTGGGAATGTCTCATTAAGATTACTGATAGCGAATCTATCTGCAAAATAATCTTCGATTATTTCTACACCTAACTTATGTACTTTATCGTTCACTGCTTATTCTCCAGTTTAATGTCAGTTACCCACATTTCAGGATTCAAGAAAGTAGAAACTCCTGCTTTCTTAGCCTGATCCATCATATTTTTAGTTCCTCTGCTATTCTCTATGTCATCGGAAAAAGCTACAACTACATCTGGCTTACCTTCGACAAGCATCTGCTTATTACGGATAGGACCAGCAGCCTTGCCATTCTTCTCCCAATTAGCGGGGAACTTCAAAATACGTTCTTCTGGTATCCCTTTCTTCTCTGCTGCTTGCCTAGCCATTGTGTCAGCGCCTTTCGCTTCCCCTTCGATGACTACAGAACCTACTGGCAAAGAGAAAACAAACTTCTCAATCTTAGTGTAGTTCTCATAGGCTCTACTTCCGCAAATCAGCACTCTTGGTGGTCGATTCATTTTCTCTCCCTTTCGCTTTGATTGTCTCTAAAACATCATTTGGAAATGCAACATATAATCCAAGATTGTATATTGGTATTATACCGCATCTATATGCCACAGCCATTCCGACCACTTCGTATTTGTCATTAAATACAGCACAACCAGAATCGCCATTTACTACCCCGCCAGTGAATACCCCTCTTTCCGTATCACCATTAGACATCCATCCACCAAACATACCACTCTTAACTATTGGTGGACTACCCATAGAGCAACCACAAGATATAAGCTTATCCCCTCTTTTGGGAAAATCTTGTGACATTTGCACAGGCTTCGCCCACCCTTTCTCAACTTCTACTTTCATCAAAGATATATCTTCCGCACTACCAAAATAGATCAGTTTTGCTCTTTTCCTATTTATCTTGTCAACAAATCCGTATGGATTATATTTGAAAAACTCAACATCTATTTTGTCCTTTGGTTTCTGATAAGGAACAAAAGATAGACGCATTTCTTTCGGTCTAGTTGTGACCATTAGTCCATTAGGAATTACTTCTACTGGACCCGGATGTACTTCTATAGATGTAGGCAATGGTCCTACTTCTAGTACTTTCAGCTCATAATCTGTTTCAGATATGACATGAGATGCAGTCATAATCAAGACTTCATCAGTATTCTCTTTCTGTATTACCTCTACAACAAAGCCAGAACCATAATCATTCACTCTTACAGCAGTAGCTATTACAGATCCATCTAGCGTCTTTGGAGGCAATAGCTTTCCAAGATAGAAAATCGCGGCGAAGAAAAGACAGATAGGGACTAGAAACCATAAATTACTTTTCATTCCTACTTCCTTTCATATATAGCCCTCACCTTTTTAGGGGTGAGGGCTATACCTTTTCCAGATTCAGTTAGCTCTTTTTGTTCAAGAGACCTTTGATAACTTCATCGACTCCCAATCCTTTCAGCAGATTTGCGCCAGCGTCAGCACAACTCGTTCCTCCAAGGATTGCGAGAGGAGCAGAAGCTTCCGCAAGCTTGATCGCCAATTCCTTATCTCCAAGAGAAGTAATAGATGCGACCAGTTGAGGACTGATTGCTGTGAGCTTCGCGGTGTGGGCTTTCGTTTGCTCATTCAGAAGAGCAATAGCGAGCGCCTGTCTTTCTTCCTCTGCCGCAATTTCCTGAGAATCACGGATTTGCTGCGCTTCCGCAACGATTTGCACTTGCTCTTTCTTAACCTTTTCGCTAGCCAGGGCGATGTTAGATCTCATCTCTGCCTTTTTGCCATCAGTCTCAATAGACGCAATCTCAACTTCCTGGTTCTTCGCAGTGACCACCTTCTCTGAATTGATCTTTGCGATAGAAGTAGCCAGACGGATGGAGACCAATTCCTGATCAATAACATTCGTTCTCTTGGCAGTTTCAAGCTCTCTCTCTTTGTCCGCGATAGTCAAAGCATTCTTCACAGATGCCTGTTGCTGATCGACAAGAAGTTTCTTGATCGTGCTGTCCCCGATAGATACTTCAAGGACTTCGACTTCATTCACAATCATCCCGTTGTCATTAAAGACCATTCCAACACGTTTGCTCCCGTCAGCAGGCTTCACACCAAGAACGGTATCGCGAATCAAATCAATTGCATTGGCGTTGAATTCTTCAATACCAACCCTCTTAACCGCATTACGGATCTTGCTACGGAAATGATCGCACATCAGTTTGACGTAGTTGCTTACGCTGAACCACTTGTCTTTCTGTTCCTTATCGAAATCGACACGATAAGAAACCTTGACAGAAACAGAAACCATATCCGATGTTTCCGCGGAAATGATGTCGCTTACCTTGTTGCTGAAGATGCCAAGATAAACGGTATTCAGAAGCTTGTCAGTTGTCTTTGGCTTGCCGGTAGACAAAGTAAGCATCTCAAGAGTTTCGTCATAATCGAGAAGAACCGTGCAAGGTCCGACTTCGACACGACGACCACCAGTCTTGCTAATGACTTGTACGGCATATCCAGTCCATACATTAATGGCAACAGCGCCATCATATTTTGTATCAAGCTGGATTGTTTGTGGAGGCGTATATGCGGCGCTGCGAGTCATAGAATCGCCAAAAGTAGGCTCTTCTGCGCTCTCATAGGTATCCATCACACAAGCAGCCGCAGCAGGAGATGCAAGACCAGACGCAAATCCTCGTCCCATATTTTTTGCAAATTGGCGTTGAGTGACAAAGTTGCTTGCGCCATTAACGATTTGGCGAAGCGAAGCATTGTATGTCAACACTTCCTCATTGCCAGGATAGAACAAATCGCATTGCCTTACGTCCAAAACTCTGCGCACCAAAACCTCATTACGAGGATCGGCAAGAAACATCATCGGACCTTTGACAGTCTTAATGTTTCCAGTTTTCTTGTCCAGAACATATCGGGCTTCACCAGCGGGGATAGCAGTAGCAAAATGGATTTGCTGACTACCATAATTGATCAAAGAATGTTCAGGGCGAGGAATATAAATGTTCGTATCCTTGCCGGTGATGAACATCTCTTCGCCGCGCTCATGCTTAACGCCATTATCTTCATATGGGGCAATAACCTTGATATAGAGCCCCATATTGGAATCAAGCTCATAAGCCTTGAACTTCCTAGAACCATTTTCCTCAAGGAAGTTTTCATCTGGTTCTGGGAAAACAACGGCAGGACCATCAATGTATCTCTTGTCTCCATTCTCTTTCAATAGAATGCAATACTCAAGAGATTCGAGGGTAACTGCATCATTGATGTAGTTATTGCTAGACTTGGCAGCAGGACAAACTTCGATTCCAGTCGGGGGGATATAGAAAGAAACTTCTGTGCCCTTGATAATCAAAAGCTGACCGATTGTAAGATCAGGCACTTTTGATGTAGTATTCTTCTCTCCTTCTCCCTCTCCTTCTTTGGGAACTGTAGTGACTACAGCGCTCTTCCAGTTCTTTACAGCTTCTGCGTTATTGTAAACGCGAGCTACAAGATACTGATTGCTACGAAGACGGTGACCAGCGACAACATTCGCAATCTGACCAGGCCATAGGCAAATCTGGATTGGACCTGGAATGTTAATCTTCTTTCCCATACTAAGATCGACAAGAGCATTTGCCTTGCCAGGAAGAGGACTCTTGAACTTATCATCTGCTGCGGGATTTTCAAGAACCATGTAAGATCCCTCATTGGCGAGGGGGAAAGACCTGAATTGCTTGATCGCGAGAGCAAGTCACAAACTTGCCGCTTACGAGTTTGACAGGCTTATCAGTATCACTGAGTGAAACCTTCATAGGTCCAACATAAGCCTGAATGTTGCCTTTAGTGCAATCAAGAATTGTTGCGTACTCGAAGGGGTTAAGAACTAGATCACGTTCCTGTTGACGATCTTCTGCCATGTGCTACATCTCCTAAAAAGAGTTCCTCTGCTTTACTTGAGTTTTTCCTCCACTCAAGATACGATTCAACGATATATTATAAGAGATGACAAAAACACTATTCTGATTTTCTGATACAATCTTTACAGCCAGTACACCCATCACAACGATAATAATAACCCTCATTATTATCCACTATTACCTTCACCAAAGCACCGCCACATACTTTACATTTAGATAATACTTCTGCATTCCTGACCAAATTACAGGCACATCCTTTGTCACAATGCCTATCCATATAATTAGCTTGCTCTCAAAATCTTGTGTTTAATTTCCTGATTCGCTCTATAACTCCCATCTGTTTTCTCCCATCCGCATGAAACACATTGCTTAACGCAAGTTCCATTTGAACGGCAAGACATAGAGATACTACTTCCGCAAACAGGACATCGGCAACAAGCATCTTTTGCACCATTTTTCATTAACACGGGGAAACCCTCATAAAAACAACTATAATCCCTTATCCCTTAGTGTTCCCCTTATCTAAAGTAAATCCTTTTAATTAGGAAATTAATTTTTCAGTTGATGAACTTCTTTATTATCACTTTCTGTATGTTGTTTATCAGTATCACTTTGTGTGCCTGACACAAATTGTGATCTATTACGAAAATAATTTACGATATATGATATGTTTACAGACAAATTGAAGATATAAACAATCATCGTAATTAAGTAAAACATTTCTTTAGAGCTGCTTTGCCAATTAGAATACATTCCTACATAAAACGTAATTGGCAGCAGTATCAGAGAAGTTGCTGAACAAATCAAATTAAGAATAGCTAAAGACATTTTACTCTCCAATCATGATCAAAGGTTCTACGACTTTATTGATTGATCCCAATACTTTCCTTTTAATTTCCCTTTCCATCCGGGTTTGTGGTTCCACTGTCTTTCTCTTTTCTTAATCTTCACTTTAGATGGCTTTTTCGATGACATGCCAGACATATCATAATATGACTCTTCCTTAGAGCTGGTAGTAAAATGGCTACCACAGCAACTGTCATGTTCAACGTGAGTGACACTCTTGACTATTTTTATAATCCTTTTCATTGTACGTCAGCCCTCTTATCGCCCATAGATGCGTCTCTGATCTGCTTGACAACAGATACAACAGTTTTACCATCAACAGGCAAGTTCTTTGCCTTGAGGATTTTCATTGCTTGTCCAGTCGCTTGCCCATCATTCTTGGCAGCGACTATATCACGACAAAGTCTGACATTCTCATCAGAACCATTGTGCAGATATGCTTTGAGTTGGTACTCGTCCCATATCTTAGGGAGGAGACTTTCAAGGATAATGATTTCAGTATTCAATCTTGGCGCTCTATTCTTGTCATCAGCATTAGCGCGAAAGATTGCTACAAGCATCTCATTATTACCTTCAATGATCTTGCGTATTGCCTTCTCAGCCTTTTCATCTGTAATAGAACCTTCTCTTGATTCAATCGTCTGGATCTCGCCAAGAGCAAGCTTGAGAATGTCTCTTTCTATTTCTTTGCCATTCTTAACGGCATCAAGAATCTTTGCCTTAATTGTTTCAACTAGTGACATTTGCATCTCCTCCCAAAAGCACAAACTCATTACAAAACTTTATTTCCCTCAAATCTCTTTTGAATACAGCAAACGAAGCTACTGCACCTATAAAAACATACTTTTTCTGTTTCTTCGCCGCTTTCCCCAAACGTAAGAAGTTTCTGCCTCTCACCTTATAATATGTTTTGTTTCTGATAAAAGAGCAAAGCGTAGAGAAGCTATCACTGTGAGTGGTGCATATCATAAGACCTAATCTAAGAAGTTCTCTGCAAACGAATATATCTCTATGATCCTTATTTAGAGAATTGCGCTGTGCATTCTTGATAAGATCTTTCATCTTTCGGCGGAAATTGTTAGGATTGTTATTGTGCATCATTCGTACCGGCGAAGCCAACCTTTCTTATCTATATGCCTCACAGATTCCACTCCACGAAACTCCATTAAGTATCTTACCAGATGTTTCAAACACTTATCATTTTGCTGTCCCTCAAAACGAGGCACAAAAATGGCATTTCCATAGTTCCTACGGCAATTACTGATCTTATCTTCAACAATAAGCATCTTCTCAATGTCATAACCCTTTTTCTTCACTTTATTTAGAGGCTTAATAAAGTCAGGGTCCATTGTCTCAGGGTCAAATACTCTTACACATCTATCGAATGCCCAAACGAATTCAAGTGATTCTTTACCGCCAGGGAAGATGTTTTTAACGATTTCATCGACGTAATCAGGAGAACCGGCTGACCACACGGCTGTCCTGAATGACTCACAAACGGTTTTAAGGAAATCGTCTAGTCCGGGGCGCTTAAAGGTATAATAATTGCCTACAATGAAGTCTGGAACGTGTATAAGGGGTTTTCGAGACGTGGAGTGGATGAGTGTTTCATCTAAATCAAAAATAACCAAAATCTCATCCACTTTGTTTCTCTCGTTTTCTTTTCTCTATAGCACAAACATTTGCATCATACATCTTTTGCGCTTGCCTATCTCTAGCAGATCTAATAAAATCATTTGTAAGACCCATCCTATCTTTCAATCGTGTAGATTTCACAAATCTTCTAAATCCGTTTATCGGCGCATTTATCCAATCAAAATTACTTGGTTTTAGATCCCTACCAAGTCTTTTCTCTATGCAACCAACACATAAAAACCTTACATGACTGATTGAGTTCCATAAAGAAAGTTTATTAGAAATACATAATGAACTCCATATATCATAGCGAAGGACAAAACAGTATTCTCTTATGCTTACTACATCAACGCCACAATCTTTACATAAGCAAGGATACTCTCTCATCTCATTACTTTCCTATATCTAAGCATTGCTTCATAGATTGCTAGGTTCTCTCCCCATCCGTCTACCGGCAAACTGCTATCATGTTCAGGAAACAATCTAAAAATATAATTAAACGCTCTTCCCTCAGAAGTCATCTCCAACAATACATTCAAAGATACATTATTAGGATAATACATTACTGATTGAATCTTCCGTCAAAAAGATCGTCTTCGTCTTGTATCCTTATATAATCATTTCTAAAATGCCTTGTTATTATCCATCCTTCAACAACTTCTCCGTTAGAATAGAAAAGCTTAATCCTCGTGGCATATTCTTTTACTTCAAGGATGTTGACAAAGATTCTCTCGCGAGAATAAAGAACTTCAAAACGATCTTCTTTAGACATCAGATCTGTCTTGTAAAGATACTTCCCTTCTCCTGTCCAATAATACCTAATCATGTCTTACTCTCCCTTAATGACAGCGACAGGCATAAGCTTGTACAAAATCTTGACAAGATCAGACTGAGAGGTCATAACTTTTTCTATATCCTTGTAAGCGTCTGGAGACTCATCCAAGGTCGCATGAGTAGGAGTAAACTCAATTCCTTTCATCGACTTCTTGAAAGCTTCCATACCGATAGAAGACTTCGCTTGAGTCCTAGACATAGCGCGTCCAGCTCCGTGAGAGCAGGAATGGAATGACTTAGGTTGTCCCAATCCCTGAACAATGTAAGACGCAGTTCCCATAGAGCCAGGAATAATCCCAGTTGTCTGATGGCTTGCGAATGTAGCGCCCTTACGGTGGACAATACAAGTCTCTTTGAAATGGCTTTCAAGAGCTGCATAATTGTGATGGATGTTGATCATCTTTTTCGCAGGAGGCATAGGAAATCCAAGAGCCTCAAAAACCTCAATAGAGATTTCCATCATGCAGTACCTGTTCATCTCCGCGAAATCCAGACAGAAGTTCATCGCGTCGAAATACTCTTTCCCCTCATTAGAAGAGAACGGGAGGAAAGACAAAGCCTTCATCTCGACTGGCAAGTTGGTATGCCAAGCCTGATTTCTCTCCCATGATATATTGGAATAGGTATCGCAAACAGTCTTGCCGATGTTGCGAGAACCAGAATGGATCATAATCCAAGTATTGCCTTGTTCATCAGTGAGCAAGTTCCAGAAATGATTTCCGCCGCCGAGAGTGGCAATCTGTTCTCTAACGCATTGGTCGATGTTTACAGGCGCAGTCTTCCAGAAAGACTTACCATCATATTTTCCATGAAGCTTCTCAACGCATTTTTCTGACGAAGTAGTTGTCTTCTTAGGATCTCTATGTGCCATGCCGACAGGCATAAGGAACTTGATACGCTTCATAATGTCAGCGATCTTTTCCTTAACGCTTGTCCAAGTAAGACCAGTATTGAGAGCAACCATTCCGCAGCCGATGTCAGATCCAACAGCCCACGGAGAAATCGCGTCATCCAATGCCCAAACGCAACCCACCGGAACGCCGAATCCCTGATGGCAATCTGGCATTAGCGCAACGTGATGATAAACAGCAGGATGATTCGCCGCCATAAGCGCCTGTTCAAGAGCGCCAGGCTCAAGATTATCGCACCACGAAAAGATAGGTACTTTCTGCTTCTCTTTGTCAAAAATTACGTTCATCTCTTTGTCCTTTTCGTAAATGTCCAGTTAGCCTCATAAGATTCATTATAAGCTGGCTTATCATATTCTACTTTCCATCCAAACTTCTCGAAAATAGGCTCTACATCAAGCCATTGATTCTCGAAAATCTGCGTTCTAATGAGATCACTGTTAGGACCAGTAATTTCTTCTTTTCTAGCTTCCAAAATGAGTTTGATAGCAAGATCGACAACATCATTCTGCATGATAATAGCATTATATCCGTTAAACTTCTTTGTAAGTAGAGTATTGAGCGCCTGAATAATCTCATCAGGCAAAGTATTCTTTCTTGCTTTAACGATGTCATCTGGTTTAATAGGTTCAGTCATCTTTCGTTCCTTTCTTCGTGAGATCTACTGCTGTCACTTCTTTCACGGACTCAATGACCGCAGGAGTCTTCAACCATTTTACCGCGCCATTTGCCACTTTCTGTGAAAGTTTGGAAATAGCGTCTTTTTCGTCATCTGCTTCCAACACAATTCCCTTCTTCTGACCTTTGAAGCGGATCTCAAACTTTTGTGTTTTAGAGCAGCAACCATCACATCCGTGAATCCCATTTGCACCTTTATGAGATTTCAGGTATTCAAGATTGGGATGCCCAACTCCATGTTCACAAACGTCTTCAACGAGTCCAGTTTCCCTTGTTATTTGGTCCACCGCCCAAAATGGTTTTTTGTATTTTGCCATTATTCCCTCTCTTTACTTTAAAATCAAACTTAGGATGATCATTATCCTGTTTCTTATCGGTTTGCAAATACCATATATCGCAATCATTCATAACAGAATGAGGATATGATTCCTCACAGTAGATTACGATATGATCGACTAGCGCCGTCGGATGATCATCAATCCATTTCTCCCATTGATCGGTATGCGCGACTTGGCAACCGCACAAGAAGATGAGAGACAGAATTAGAAGATACTTAATCATGTCATCTCCGGATCTTCAATAGGAGAAAAGGCGCTGATAGTCCCTGACACAGTAATTGCCCATATCCTGCCATCTTTAAGAGGGAACTTGGTATCTAGCTCTTTCCAGAATTCGTCCATTTCTGCCTGACGCTTTTGGATTTCCTGAGTAATTCTCTGAAACTCTGGATTTGAACGAAACTCTGCCAAAGTATCTGCAAGCTTGCCCATTACGAATCCCTCCTAAAAAGTATTTACCACTTTGACGGTTTATGAAACCAGTTTGAAACCTTATCATCACTTTTACCACATGCAATTGCTACTATAGCAGCTATTAGCATGATAAAAGTCCAAATAGGACCGAATCCGATAACAGCTATGACAGTAGCGATAGCATAGGCATTAGACCACATTCCTCCGCCATAATTCTTAACTCCACATCTATGAATAAAATAGCCAGGAACACCCATAAGAACCCATAAGATATATGTTAGGATGGCAGGATCCATATTCATTCCTCCTTCACCATTTTGACGGTTTATTCAGCCACTTGTCAAGGCTATATCCCTTTTCGTCTAGGGCGATAAGGATAACAGCGATAGAGCCAAGTATAGAACCTACAGGTCCGCATATAGAGCAACAGACAATAAAGAAAATACTGTCTTTAACAAGCCATCGCTCTTTCTGTCTTTTCGTTATGCTCCTGATGATGATATAGGCAGGAATGCCAGCAACAATCCATCCCAGAATAAACATTAAAGTCCACAAAGCATCCATTTCGTTTCTCCTTTACCATTTAGCGGGTTTGTCTAACTTGCCTAGCCAATAAACGCCATATATGATTAAGAACACAAATAGACCTATTGGCAACAGAGATAGAAAAATAACCACTATCCTATCTCCAATTGTATATCTCCAAAATCTCTCTTGGCACAATATCTGCCTAGAAAATAGGACACGGAAATTGATACCACATACAACATATACAAAAATAATTCTGCTTCTGATGATGACATATCTCTTTCCTTTCCAATTACCAACTAGCAGGTTCGTCCCAATCACCACAAAATCTAATAAGCAACACTATAAATATAGCGCATAAACCGCATGGACCCAGCAGAGAGATAAACCCACAGATTGCTCTATCTCCTTTAGTCCATTCATCAAAATCTTTCAAAGCGGTCCACTTGCCTATACGATAGGTGATTACTACTGACAGCAAATACAATGCAATCCATACTGCTATCATTGTTCTCTCTCCTTCTTTACGATCTTTTTGTCTGGTGCGCCAAAAATGAACATGATAACAAAAGCTACAAGAAACGCTATAGGGACGGCGGCTATCACCATACAAAATCTTCTGTCCTGATATGTTATACTGCCACCTTCAGATAGCTTAGTAGCTTTTACCATCAGAAAGTAGTTGATGAAGTACAAAGCGATATAACCGGCTACAAGCAACAATGTTTCAAGCATCTTTCCCTCCGTTTTCCGCGAAAATTACCATTTCGCAGGTTTATCAGACCACAAGTATCCCCACCACTTACCAATTTTTCTTCCGGGATGTGCTTCCCACCAGTCGCAAAACAGAGCGCCAAGTAAAACACATACAAAAATCAAACCTATCAAAGACATTATAAGGCAAAGTGTCCTGTCAGAAGAAGACCATTTACCATGCTGATCTCTTTTGACGTACCATCTCATAAACAGATAAGATGATACATAACAAGCCAGGTACGCAAGTATCCATAGGAAAGCTGTCATCTTTTTATTCCTTTACAGAGGGATGTGAAACCTAATGAAAGATCTCACATCCCTCTTTGCCTTACAACTGTTTAGAATCCGCGGAAGAGTCGATCAGTGATGCCGTTATAGACCCTACGGAGCATACTGATGATTGCGCGAGTAGTGCGCTTGATGATGTCATGAGTGCAGAACCAGAAAACGCTGAGAGGCCAGTATATCATCCACATCAAGATAGTGTCAATGTTCTTGACAGCGCGTGGCTTAACAGCTTCGACATCATCAGTATGATACAAACTGACTCCTACGTCTACGCCAGCGCCTTCATAGGCATTGCGGATAATGTTGATAAGGTCTTGCCTTTGCTGCGAGGTAAGGTTTGCAGCGTGGACACTGATGTCCGTATTGATGCGCGAATAATACTGACGTTTGCATTCAAAAGCGATGTCTGACGCTTCTTTGCCCTTAATAAACCACTTGATAATTGACCAAACCCCACCGCAACCAAAGAAGTAGATCAAGAAGCCATAAACGGCGTATTGCCAATTGTCCCTAACCCAGAACAGCAGATTAAAGTCAGACAAGAAGACAACGAAGGCGAGAAGGTAGAAGGTTGAGAGAGTAGACCACCATCCCTTGCCGTGTTCCTCAAAAGCGAGAATGACGGCGAGAAAACCTGCGCAAATGATCCAGAACAACGGATTTGATACAGCGAATAGTTGCCAAAACATTGTGATTCCATTTCTTGTAGAATACACTGGAATAGAACACTGGGAAGTCCACACTTACCCAGAATTTCAACGCTTTTATTTTACCGCGGAAAAGAAACACTTATAATGGTTTTTAAGCCCATCCATCACTGCCCCAATACTCTCGCGGAGTGGGAGGACCGGGAGGTTTCGGATGCCTTTTAATATACCATGCATCAAATAAATTAATGATTATAGGAACTGCAACAATCAATGTAACAAAATAGCAGATCAGAAAAATCCACATAAGCATCTCCTAGTATAAAGCATAATTTTACTGCGGAAAAGAAACACTATTATTCCATGAGTAATATAATTATCCCACAATCTTTCCCTTTTCAACATTTACTTTTTCTCCCTCCGCCAAGCCAAGAACTTTACTATCTAAAATGGCAAAAGGATAACTCCCATCGGCATCTTTCCAACGCTGTACCAATACCGCTCCGATATGCACTATCCATCCAACTTTTTCTGAGCATACAGAGCATACAGATGAATTAGAAATCTCTACTATGGAACATTGACCAGTGACAGACGAAGAGCATAATTCTCCCATGTTCTTCAATACGGATTGATCTCCAGTTGATGATTGACTGGATTGATATCCAGTTGAGGATTGACTGGATTGATCTCCAGTTGATGATTGACTGGATCGATGTCCAGTTGAGGATTGACTGGATCGATATCCAGTTGAGGATTGACTGGATTGATCTCCAGTTGATGATTGACTGGATCGATGTCCAGTTGAGGATTGACTGGATCGCTCTCCAGTCGATGATTGACTGGATTGATATCCAGTTGATGATTGACTGGATTGATATCCAGTTGAGGATTGACTGGATTGATCTCCAGTTGATGATTGACTGGATCGCTCTCCATTCGATGATTGACTGGATTGATATCCAGTTGATGATTGACTGGATCGATATCCAGTTGAGGATTGACTGGATTGATGTCCAGTTGAGGATTGACTGGATTGATCTCCATTCGATGATTGACTGGATTGATATCCAGTTGATGATTGACTGGATCGATATCCAGTTGAGGATTGACTGGATTGATCTCCAGTTGATGATTGACTGGATCGATGTCCAGTTGAGGATTGACTGGATCGCTCTCCAGTCGATGATTGACTGGATCGATCTCCAGTTGTATACCCATCGTTATTCTTCTTAGAGTCTTCGACAATCCATGCAATTCTTCCAGATTGTGTAAAATACATAGCAGACGACAATGACCCATTATGAACAACTTCAACAGACTTAGCTTTCACTTTTCCTCCATCGATAGAGACTACATCAGATGGAGTAGCAGCAAGCACCAAGAACGGCAAAGTTGCATCTACATCCTTGCCTTCCCCGAGAAACATCCCCCATGGCCAAGCGTGAATCCCATTTCCGCATTTTGGTTTAGGATCCCAATCTGGACATTCTACAATACCAGACTCAGGCCAAGTAATTACAGGAGCAGTAGTCCCATCTTCCTTATCCATACCGCCTGTAGTACGATTTCTCTCGATTTGCTTAACGAGCAAAACCTTTGTTCCATCGTGCGTCCACTGATGGATTGGGATATCAAACACTTTTTCCACATCTTTTACTGGTTCTTTAATGTCGTTTTCAGCCATTGGATTTTTCTCCTAATACACTGGTTAGCAATGTTTACCATTTTAAGCGGAAAAAGAAACACTATAAGGAGATTTTAAGGTTTTTAATCTCCCACGAATAGCGATCTTTTTGATCAGTAATATAATCATATGGTGAATCTTCATGTTCAGGAAATGTCTTTTTGAACCATTCTACAAATGCATCATTATCTTTTGCATCGTTTTTGACTTGCATAAGGTAAACGCCGGGGAAGACCCATCCATTGGAGTGGAGGACCATATCGTGACGATTAATAACAACAAGCACTTTCATTTGTTTTCCTTTCCCGGTAAAAAGTAGTGGATTGAGTTTCCGTAGTGCTTAGATCTCTTAGCACTTGCCAGCGACCTGGTCGAAGGTGTGCAGGCTTGACAATCCATTACTTTATTTTACCGCGAAAAAGAAACACTAATTAATCTCCTGTATTTTCTTCTTGAGGGTAGAAATGATATCTAGGCACCATATAAAACTTATCTATCAAAAGCTTCCATTTTGCCATTTGTTCTATCCATTTAAAAACAGCATAATTTGTGTCATATATTTCTGGCAGAAATTTACAGCAAGTCAATGGGCTGCTTGCTCTCCAGTGAAGACAGCAAACGTGACAAACTCCCCTATATCCATATTCTGCCGCAAGTATATATTCTGCTTCTCTACCACAGCATGGGCAAAAACCAGCCCAGGGATATTGTTCTCTCCGTATAATATGATTTTCATTAGGCTCATTTTTAATCTGCCTGTCTCTATTTTCATTATAAAAAGCATTTGCATTCCAGCAATCAGATATAAAACCAGCAGCATGGGATGCACGTTCCATTTCTTTTGAAAGTTGTATAGCAGCTTCTTCAATCTCATTAAGGTTCATCTCGTTCATTTTCTCTCTTTTAAACATACTTATTCTCCTATATATCTATTTTACGGAATTTATTATTTTCTATTGGTTTGCAAGGATAGCCATGATTGTGATTATATGAGATGTAGTGTCTATCCCCAAGGCAAGCCCTCACTAACGTTCGTCCTTCATACAATTTCTGTAATACAGAAATTGTATTACGGATTGGGGTTTGCGACACTACATTTCATATAATCACTCAAATAAATCGATATGGTTCTGTCTGTGGTTCTCTATCCGCTGCTTCGCCATTTCGTAGTACTTAGGCTCTTTCTCCACAAGCAAATAATCCAATCCCTTAATCTCACAAGCAATACCAGTGGTTGCAGATCCGCACATCGGGTCTAATACAAATCCTTTATCGGGACAACCTATATCCAACATACGAGTGATTAGCCATAAAGGTTTCTGATGTGGATGACCGACTCTCTCACTTCCATGAGTAATAGAACTTTTCCAGCAGTTCCTTAATTGAGTTCCACCATTATGCAACTTAGACTTTTCATAATCAAAGAAGTAGTCTTTAGTCTTTGCTGCCCAAATGATATGTTCACAGCTTTCTATTAGTCCCTGTCTCGTCACGCTAAAGAAAGCATTATCCTTAAACCATACAATAGAATTGACGATCCAGAAGCCAAAATGCCTTTTAAGCAAGTCGCCAAGGAAATAGATGTTATGGAGCGATCCAAAGGCGAAAATGCTTCCTGTGTCCTTCAACAAAGGCACAAGGGTTTCTATATTGGTCTTGTAGGAATCATATTGCTCTTGAACGGAATTGAATGTATCCCAATCCTCAGCAGACTTCTTCCACTTCTTTTCCTTATGTTCTATTTTGGAATTGCCTATTCCGTATGGAGGATCCCAAAGAACAAAATCTACTGTATTAGGCTGAACGTGATTGCTCAGGTTCGCCATATCATCATTTATAATTCCGCCCATATAACTCCTATTAGCTTATTTCTACATCATCAATATAATGATCGAAGCTTTCTTTGTTTATCTCAAACCCACAAGGTCTTCTATTGAGACGCTGAGACACAATCGCTGTCGTAAAGTTCCCTAAGAAGAAATCACAAACAACATCTTCTTCTTGAGAAGAATAGCTTATGATCTTCTCAATCAATGCTTCTGGAAGTTTGTTCACGTTCTTTACTGCGCCAGGGCAATACTCTTTGTTGATCGTCCAAACATCTTCCATATCCTTATAAACCATAGAACGACCTTTATTAGTTCTCGCATCGTCTTGGAACCTACAATTCCTATTGAAATACGGTTTGGCTTTCTTGCTCTTTTTGCAATACAGAATATGGTAATGTGAGCTGACAAACTTCTTTTTCGTGTAAACTCCAAAGTTGTATTTCCATATAATGTGATTGATTACAACAAATCCTGCTTCATTCAGAGCGTTTAGGACATGGTTAAGGTTTGTCCATCCTGAGAAGACATAGAAGCTTCCATTAGGCTTTAGAACGCGATATGCTTCTTTCATCCATTCTGTAGTGAACCTGTAATAATCTGGAGGCGCTTCTACATATCCAGATATGATGTTATTCGCCTTACGATTATAATGTTGCTTATCGAAAGATGTTTCTGATAGACCGAAAGGAGGATCGCAGATCATAAGGTCTACAGATCCATCAGCAATATATTTTTTCGCGCCAGAAATGCAATCTTCATTGTATATATTCATTTCTTATTGGCGCGCTCCTTAAGGTCTTCTCTGACTTTCGTAATTGCTTCGCCCAGCCAGTTAGTCCCTTGCCAATTCTTCCTGTCGTAAATGCGAGGATCATCCTTTGCCATATGTATTCCCCATATAGCATCCGTAGGAGATGCTTCCACTAACAAAGTCCCATCCGTCTCGACAAGGCTTTTCATCATATGATCATTTTGAGTGAACTTCGCCATATTGCCTTGATATACAATGTCTTTGGCTACTGCTTGCCATCTCTCTACATCAAAATCTTTTACCTGCTTACCCAAAGCTTTCTGCTCTCTGGGGTCAGATGTTGACATAATTCGCTCAAGGATTTCATAATCTGCAAACATGACAGCTTTATTTGCCATCATCCACTGTTCCGCTGAATTATACTTAACCCCATCAATTACGAAATCGCATCTTGCCCATTGGGAAAAAGGACCACCATAGAAAAACGTAAACTTATCATACTTCTCGAAATCCATACTACCTCCTATTTCATTGACTTATAAGACTTGAGCATTAGCGCAACTCCCGCCGCAAGCATAATGATCATCAAAATAAAATGCGTTGTCTTAATGTTCATGAAGAATTGAATTCTGCTGATAATCTCAATCCCGATAATCCCAAGACCACACCACATCAAGACCCACGCCCAAGTCCAACGTGCATTATAGAACAAAGCCACTACACCTGCGAAGAAGGGAACAAAAATAATGCCCATAGAAGTGGTATGTCCAGACCCACGAAAACAACCGCTGACCCATCCATATCCTCCCGTAGTCACTCGAACAGAATCGAAGAAGAAATAGACTGCCAGCGCAGCCAGAAGGAAACCGATCAGATAAGTTCCAACTCCACCACTTGTTCCACCGCTACCACGCATTTCTTGTTTTCCTTTTCTTTTGATGGCCAGAAGTATTCAAGATTAGGACCGATGTCCCAATGAAATTGTCCGTAATGGACAGGATCTTTTCTCAACAGATTACTTTGATGACTTCGATGATAACGATTATCACCTAACCACCAAGGAATAGATACCTTGCCTAAATTAGTTCTCATTTCTTCAAACTTCGGCAGCAAGCTATCATTGTATCCCCTGCTAATCCATTCACGGCACATATAGATACCATAAACGCAAAGCAGAGGTTCAAAGCCTTTCCATTGTTTGACAGCAGGATGATTGCGCCAACCTCCGTCATTCAGCAACGTATTGAGTATCTGCCAAGCTTCGACTCGCTGTTTGCCGCATCGCCGATAATCGAGGCACTTAGCAGTTTCTCTGAACGACATATATGGTAAAAAGGTTTGCATTGCTATACCTAAATCATTTTCCTTTCGACAGCCATTTTAACCGATAAATCATTCACCTTTCCGTTTTTCGCGGAAATCGCAAACCCAACATTTATGTGCATAAGAGAATCGTATATTCCCATTCACTCCATCTTCTGTACGATAATCACCGGCAGATGCGTGATACTTGCACTCTTGCCATAAATGACAAGATTCACTTTTGCAGATTGGAACGCAGCCAGGAACAAATCCATTTGTCACTGCCTTTTGATTCAAAGAGATATAAGCGTCAACAGGTTCGTAATAAGGCTCTCCGCGGGAGACAAATGAATCTACTCTCGAAAATATGTCTTCTACAATCTGAACTTTGTTATTCGATTTATGCCATTCACTCTCCCCAAAATTAGATGGAGGAACAGTATCCAACAGGATAGCACAATGAGTTTTGGCTTCCCTCATCATCTTCTTGTCATTGACAACTACGAGATTTGCCTGATTTCTCTCCAAAGACTTAAATCCAATCTCAAGAAGCTCATCAAAAGTTCTATTGATTTCGAACTTGAAAGCGACAATAAAGAAATTAGGGTCTTTATTCCATTCACGGAAATGAGTGATGATCTTTGGATTGAGAACAATCTTTTGCCTCATATACTCAATCAAAGCTTCTGGATCATCAGATTTCAGCTTGATACCTTCACCTTCGTCTTTTTTGAAACCGAAGTCAGCAACTGCCATAGCGTGAACAATGGCATCAGCTTTCGGAACAAGAAGCTCTAGCATTTCAAAAGCGTCTTGTGCAGAATAGACTGTATAGGTCTTAACCTCTCCTCTATAGTAGTTTCTATTCGCAATAGATTCTACAATTGTCCTGCCATATTCTATATCCTTAGACCCTGTCGTTTGTACGAAATCAACATCCCATCCCTTTTCGGAGAAGTATGCGGCTGCAATTGCTCCAAGAGCGCCAGACGATACGTTTGTGATCAAACGAAAATCGTCTACCTTCTCTTTTGTCCCGCCTGAAGTCACGATTACTTTTTTGTTAGGCATTTTATCTCTCCGATTCTGGAATCTTAGGTCTTTCAACCACTTTGCAACCTAGCGCCGTAGCAATTGCAGAAACTATTTCTGAACATTTCTCCAGATGTATTTCTTTGTCGAATTGAGTCTCAAGGAAATACGGTGTAATCGCATTGATTACATTTCCGTTTAGGTATAGATTAACATGGACGAGTTGCATACGTCCACCTACAACAAGCTTTCTATATTCTTTTTCGACTATCAAAACATTCTCATCGCTCATAGTCATCTCCTTGCCATTTTAAGGCATTGTTAAGGCGTATAGTAGGATCTAAAAGGTTTTCTGGCTGAGGTTGATCCAATTCCCATCCTCCCGCCGAGATCTTACCATGTCTGTACAAATGCAAATGCAACATTGATCGTGGTCTACCTTTGTCTTTCTTCAACACTCTCTTAACATATCCAACCAGATCGCCAGCTAAAACAGGTTCGCCTATTTTAATTGTACGAGATACGTCAATCTCTCCATAAGCGACAACTCCGCTTTCGCCAGCTATAAGAACAGCTTCCGTATCTTCCCACCAATCGCAACCGGCTTTCTTTCCAGTCCAAGCTTCGATAAGAACAGGAATCCCATCCTCAACTGCGTAAACAGGAGTTCCTTCAGGGCAATATAAGTCTACTCCTCCGTGAACATCATGTTTTCTCTTCGCACCAAAAGCGCCACAATGTTCTCCAAAAGGGATTTCTACTTGTTTAGTGATATCGATCTTACGAAATGATTCAGAATCATCCGTTAAATCAAGCACTTCCATTCTAAGAGGGAATTTCCAAAGCGGCATCTTCATCCTCCAATAACTTATTTACAAACTCAACTACTTTTCTTGGTTCTTCTGCTTTACCCTTACCCACATCTCCACAAGCCAGTCTCCCCACTACTGGCTCTATAAAATGGATAACAGGTCGATGTATATGATTGAGTATATCGGTAAAAGCGAATAACAAAGTCCTCATATTTTTGACATTGATGGGATGCTCATACATCCTCGTGTTGCAAGCAGGGCAAATAACAATCCTGCACTTATCTAATGGCAAAGCCATAAAAGTAGTAGAAAGCAAATCATCTGCAATCCCATTGGCAAACTTAGCCATAATGTTTACAGTCGCAGGATAAACGAGAAATACATCCGCCCAAGTCGCAAGTTCAATATGTTTGATCGAAGTACGTCTTTCCCACATACTTGTATGTACTTCTCCTCCAGAGACGCTTTCGATTGTCAATGGAGTAATAAACTTTGTGGCATTCTCTGTCATAATAGTCTTAACTTTATGACCAGTCGCCAGTAAGCCAGAGATAACGTCACAAGCCTTATAGGCTGCAATCCCGCCAGTAATACCAAGTAGTATGTTTGCCATGTTCTTACTCCTGTGATGGAGCGACTGCCCATCCGATTTCAGGCTCAACAGATACGCTATCTCTTGAGGAGACTCCAAGTAGCCCAGCATAGAAATCATACTTGTATTCTGTCCCAAGGTATTCCCATATAAACGGGACTTTGCTGACAGATGATGGAAGCCTATCTGAAGTCAATCCTCCAAATAAATCTGCTGTAATAACATCAATATAAGGATTTCTTGTGAAAGGATCTCCATCATTATATTGATTCTCAAGATACGGGAAGAGATTTACCATCCACCCTTTAATATATGGACCTCCGCTCTGGTTCTCTTTATTATAGGCTCTGCTCCAGAAAGCAGAATTAGCATTCCCTTTCTTAGCCTCGATAAACTCGTCCAAAATCTCCAGCACGGACTTAGTCCACCACCCAAGACCGTATTGTTCCCATTGAGCGACTTTCTCTTTCATCTTCTCCCAATCGCCCAATGTCCCGCAGATATAGATGTTTGGAATACCGCACATTGTACACACTCTATATTCAAAATATGCTTTCATTGCATCCATCAATACGATCTCACTTGCTGCTTTCTCTACGTTGCCAGTTGTAGAGAAGTCAGCTACGATAAGGCTGTGAGTTTGTTCACCGATATGTTTCTTAATTTCGGCGGAAAAAAGAGCAAAGTCTTTCTCCCAATCATTATCAGGACTTCCTTTAACAAGGCTATCGTCGCGTACTCTGATTAAAAGCTTACCTTCGTGAGAAACAAACTTGCTTCTTAGATCTTCTGCATTCATATTGATATGATTAGCAAGACCCTGAGTTAGAGTAATCCACATAACATCAGGCGTGATCCACAGGTTATGATGATGATCGAAAGCATATTCAACAGCAGACATAAGGCAATGAAAAGGAGCAGCATTGATGACTTCTACGTTCTTAGAGCAAGCCTCTGGACTCACTCCAGAAAGCTTCTTGAAGAAGCTTCCCAGAGCCATACTGCCCTGAGTAGATACTTTCATCTCTGCAACGTTATTCCCCTGGACTTTAGTTGTTTCCATCATCCCATTGAATCTCATATCTTATCTCCTTAATCTTTTTTTCTCGCAAAAATAGCTACGAGCATCGCTACTATGAAAATCAAAACAAAAGCGATTATCACCATAGATACCGCTGAAATAACCATAGACATAAACGCAGCTATAATCGAGGGAAATACTTTAGTAAAGAAAGGGTAATAGATAAATGCCAGAGGCATTACTATCGCCAGCAAAAACGCTTTCCTTATTAAGTCAAACATTTACTTTCTCCCAAACCACCTATTATATATGACATCGTAAACACCATTTCCCCTAAGTTTCAAAAGTGCGATGTCCACTTTTTTGCGCAAATCACTATCATGGATAGCAAACCCGTAGTATTGAAGGTCAAACATCCAATCCAAAGCCATCACTTTGCCAGACCCATCTCCATTGGCAAAATACATCACATTGGGAGAATCATAGACAACAATTTCGATGTCGCCATTTACAAGCTTCTTATACGCTTCCTCAATGGTTTTTACAGTCTTAACCTTTGCGCCAATCTTCTTCAATGCACTAACACTTGTAGTGTTCTCAACAGTATACACTTCTTTCCCGTTCAAATCTGACTGGCAAGTGATAGCGCCATTCAAACGATCAGAAGTAAAGTCTGCTGCTAATCTCGCAATCAAGTTCGCAAAGAAACCATATCCTAACAAGATAAGCATAATGACAATAGCTCTGCCTACCTTCTTTTTAGCTACAACATCTCCAAATCCGACAGTCGAGCTTGTCACTACGGAGAAGTAGATAGCCTTTCCCAGTCCGGGAATATACTTCTTATCGAAATGCTCTGACCCTCTTTCTGCCACCCAAATGAGATGGGCAAAGAATATGATAAAGATGGTATAAGCCATCAGTAATTCGACTACTTCTGGCTTCACAAACGAGTCTACGAAAAACTTAATAAAACGAAACTTTGCAAGAGATTTCCATTGCATAGCTTCTTTCGATTTGCCTTGAGGGATAAGCACTCTCAATCCCGAATCGAGATAATGCTGAGAAAAGTTCACTTGCTTTTCGCGATCTTCGTCAATTGTGATGCCGGATATGCCGATGTCTGCTTTGCCAGATGAGACATTCGGAATAATTTCACCGAAATCTACTACCTGATACTTGTAGGAAAGGTTTAATTCTTTTGCAATAGCCTCCCAAAGGTCTATATCAAACCCGGTGACCTTATCGCCGTCTACATTGACGCAAGGGGCGAATTCAGACAGATTGACGATTAAAGGCTTTTGTGACCCTTGTGTAGAAGGTTCTGCCGCTAGGCAGAAAGACGAAATGAATAGAATAGATAAGAGCGATTTCATTGCAGTGAACCTTTCTGTATCATCCAGTAGAGAGTAAAGGGACAATCCGTTATCCCTTTACCCTCTCTGAATGAAACCCTAACAACGAAACGATTGTGCTTACGAAGGCTTCTTCGCAGCCGCCATCAGAGCGGCGACCTCGTCATTGACAGACTGAGTTCCGGCACCCGCCGTGTACTTGTCAACGAGATCATCGACCTTTGCCGAAGCAGGCATGGACTCTTCCGCCGCTTGTGCTTCCGCATCGGCGCGATCCGCCGCCCGCTTGAGATCGTTCAAACGGGAGAAAGCGCTACTGCCGCTGAGTCCAGCCATGCCTTCCGCAAGACTCTTATGGATGTCTGCGGATTCCTTCTGGATGACGAGTCCAGAGTAATCAGCTTTCGCCGTAGAGATCTGATTGTCAAGGACATCGATCTGACCCTGCGCCGCATTGATCAGCTTGCGGTTCTTGGCGATCTGCAACTCAAGCTTCTTGAGAGTTGCCTCTTCCTTCTGCTTCTCGCCAACGATGCGAGTCACATCTTCGAGCTGACCTTGATCTGCCGCACTCTTTGCGGCGAGGGTCATTTTCGCGATGCTCTCTCGCGACGCATTCGCTTCCTTCTCCTGCATGATGATGTCCGCTTTCGCAGTGCGGATCTTCATGCCGAACTCATCACGCTTTGTCTCAGCATCCTTGATGTCATACTTCCCATCAATCACGGCATCCTTGACCTGATCTGCCGCCTGATCCTGAACATTCCGAAACCGATTCATCAAACTTCTCCAAAATCCCATCGTAGTATCTCCTGCTTAAAAGTTTTTCCTTGTTCCAAAACCTGTTTACTTCGTTATCGACACGTTGTTTCTTTCTTAATCGCCTCCGCCGCATCCTCCTCCGCAATCACTGCAACCGCCGCCATCGTAAGACGAACCGCCATCATACGAAGACCCACCATCGTAAGAATGACTTGTTGCCTCGTGCGATCCGTAATCATAAGGCTGGCTTGTCGCATCGTGATGATGAACCGGCGATTCAAAGGATGGAGCAGGCGCTTCTTGCGGTTCGCTCTGAACATCGATGATTTCATCCTGCGAGGACGCAGTATTGTCAGCGAGTTCTTGTGCGACCATCAATCCGGTGGCGGCAAGCTGCGAGAATACTTCGGTGACTTCATCCATACCGACCTCGTCTTCAACAAGACCGCCGACAACATTGTCCTGTGTCAGATCTTCTTCGACTTCCGTTTGCGCGAGGAATCCGTCGAAAGCCTTCTTCGACTGGATGAGAGCAGATTGCAAAGACGTAATCGCAGACATCAGCTCTCCCTCGCTCAGGTTGCCGAAAGGAACGGTATTGGCGAGAACAAGATCCCATCCCGCCTCGATCTCGTCTGCCGGTGCCTTCTCCGAATCGACCAACATACAGACAGAGTAAGGCAGAATTCGGGAGTTGAGTTCCAGCAGAGTCCATGCGAAGATGTCTGCCATACCCATCTCCAACTCTTTCGTGTTCGCCAACAGACAAACGATCTTCAGATCTTTGCCGTCATTGACGGATTTCAGGAGAGTGACGAAAGGATGTTTTTCTCCGCCAACAAGAAGACTGACAGAATCCATCTTCTCATTGACAACCCGATACCCCATATCCTTCAGGGTAATCACGACTTCGGAAATGTTCTTCATGTTTTCCACTTTCATTGCTCCAGTAGAGGTTAACGACTTCCTTGAACATCATTCTCGCTGAGGACACACCCCAGCAAGATAACGATAAAGCTGCCTTCGGTATTGACCATCTTGTCCTTCTGAACAGTTGTCGTCTCGAAACGCCCTCTGTCCTCTACAGCAGTAGTCTGCTGAGTACTGATCGAGTTGAACTCCAAGAACAGATAATACGGATTTTCCGTCTTGGTAGGGTCTGCCTTGAACTCAATCACCGTTGCAAATGTCTGATTGGAACCTTCAACGCAAGTCCCATACCAGTTCGCTTGCCGCTCGAAAACGACAGTCGCACCGTCGATAGTCTCCGTAATGCTCTTCGTGAAGACCAGATCATTCGGCTTGAAGTTGTTCAGGTCTTTCGGCTCTTCGAAAACCCAGAACATATTCCGATTGAGCATATCCTCGCGGCTACCAGAGGGAATGTCATCCGGCACCCAGTACGCCTTGAGATCGTAATCTTCGCCAGATCCCATTACGACAAGGATCCATTTCAGATCGCGGAAAACGATGTCATACAGAACGATCCAGAATTGACCGTCCGATGATGTAATCTTGCGCGGAGTGCGAACGATCTCGAAATCTGCGCCTTTCTCCGCAAACTCCACCTTGCGGCTTTGAAGCTCCCGAATCGTCTGGATGTCCGACAGGGTAATAAAATCTCCCCGTACCAGACTCTTCCAATATGTTGCGCCTTTAGGCTGTCCCATTGCAGTAGTCTCCTTCTTGAGGGTTATTGATTACAAACGCGACTTGTAGATCGAAACAACAACAGCACCGACAACGATGATGATCAAGATAGTCCAGAAAACACCCCATCCGTGACTACCATTGTCAACATATACAGTGCCAGGTTGCCCATATGCGACAGGAGAACCGACATAGTATCCGTTGTGGTTCATCAGAACCGACATCATTGCGGCGTCTCGCATTGCATCGTACATAATCCAAGCGCCGCCAGGTCCGTAATACCCATATCCGCGGTGAATAGGATCGTATACGACATTGTAGCTGCGTCCGCCGGATGAATACGTCGAGGGAATATGTTCCGGGCGCTTCGGCGGTTCTTTGTCGAAAGTACTCGAATACTTTGTAGAGTTTTTCGTCTGGAAATCTTTGACGGCAGCGTCCTTGTTGTCGAAAGCTTTTCCTTGCATCTTGGCAGATTCATACGCCTTCTGCTCCGCCGCCGTCCTTGTGTTCGCTACTGCGGGAGTAGATTTGTTCCCGCCCCAAGACGAACTCGATTTGGACGGAGTGGATGGCGATGCGGCAGGAGTGGACGGAGTCGATTTGCTCCCACCCCATCCAGAACTCGGCGCGCTCGGTTTCGGAGCAGCAGAGGGAGTAGACCTTGAGCCTCCCCACGAGCTTCCGCTGCTTCGCGAACCAGACGAGCTGCTTCCTCCGCGCGCAAACGCGGCATCGCCGGTGACGAGAAACAGACTACCCAAAACGACCAAACAAACTGACAGACACTTTCCAAACCGTTTCATTGTTTTTTCCTTGTTAAGTTAGTGTAGGAAACGGGTTTCATTAAGTAAAATATAACGATAATAGCCTTCACAAAAAGGCATTATAAAATTAATTTGTTTTTATAATCGGGTCATTCTTCACAATTCTACGGTTTCTTTTTAGTCATTGTGATGGTGTAAAGTTCATTATCCTTGAAAAACATAGTTTGTGTTCCCTTATGGCACAATTTCATATCACTACTAATAGCAGGATCGTCAATGACTTTGATATCAGGAGCATCTCTCTTCGCCAAGAAAATCTCCATCTTCTCATCTTCATTGATATGCGCACAGATACCGCTATCAAGAACGGTGAAGTTCAATTCATTAGTTGCCACATCAGCGACAACCCTAACGTCATAGCTTCCATAATCAGATGCAAAGCGCAAGATAAACTTATCATATTTGCCTTTCTTCGCGGCGATAATCATTAGAACGCCTTTATCGAACTTGGCATTGATTATCTTATAGCCTTGAAGCTCTTTGACTTGAGTCTGGTAATGGACTCCCGCCTTGGGGAATACAGAAGCAAACCAAGAGCCAAGAACGTCCTGAATAACAACTCCATCAAACATCTGAGTTGCTTTCTCCAGAACGTTCGCTACCGCCTTGATCGTGGAGAGAATCATTGTTCCTACTTCAACAAACTGGACTTCGTGAACATCGCAGTGATTCTTAACATACAAGCGACCTTGGTAAGACATCATTTGTTCTGCTGCGATACTCGACTGCAATACTTTACGTCCTGTGCTGTCATAGATAATCGCTTTCCCATTCTCTATCTTGGCAGCGATAACGTGGAGGAGTTTCGAGTAATCGCTATGCAAGAATCAGCAGTGACATTATCATCAAGCTTATTGTTGGCGAACAACCCGCCTTTTGTAAGGATGACAGGTGTTCCGTCAATAAACCCGTAGTAGAGGATATCATCGCTCATTGTCTGCGACAGATCGATAAGGAAGTTATTACTGCCTTTAATCTGTTTAACGGCGGTGGCGACGAAGATAACCGCCTGGAGGTCTTTCGGAGGAGGAAGGCGCTTCCCATCTTCAAATACAGCCTTATACCATGCCCTATAGTTATCAGGGATAACAGTAAAGGGACGGCACATCGCGGGAAGAATAACGCCATTATGGAAGACAGAGATGTTTTGCTTCATTCTGTCATCCATTTCTTTGACCTTGGGATAACCGCCGCGATAGGGGTGAATCCCTATAAACATCTGGAATGTCACAATTCCCCAAGAGAACCAGTCCGTTTCTCTCGAAAAGACTTTAGAATGTCTATCACGAATGTTATCCATAATGACTGTGGCAGGAAAGCTACGAGTTTGATAACTGTCAACGTCGATAAAATAGACATCATCAAACTTGTTGTCAACAAGAAAGTTCAGCTCGTTATAATCGACAATGATAATGTCTTTACTATGGATGTATTCAGTCCCTTTTTGCATATTACGGACCATACGGATGACCATATCATTTGTGAAGTTGTTTTTTGTGCGGAAATCTTTCGTAAAGGTCTGGCAAAGTGCATGAGTATTCTTTACGAACCTCATTGTATATCCAACAGGATTGTTTTTCGAATCCATAAGGATGTCTTGAGGACCAATGATATAAGGCTCAGAAGTGATTGGCGCAAGTTCTTGAATCTTGGCGACAGGTATCATACAAGCAGGATCAAGGTAAATCTTAAATGCAGTAGACCCTTGAGCATAAACAGCGCCCTGGCCTCCTTGCGCTAGGAAATCGTTCTTATTAAGATCAACCGGACCTTTGCCTTTAATGTAGTATTTCACGATTGCGCCTTTCTTTCTGCATCTGTAATTTCTTCCTTATCAAATAAGGAAATTCCAGAAACTCTTGTCCAGAGCCGCTACCTTTTTTCTTATTACAAGAACGGCAAGCCAATACAGTATTATTCTCATCAGTGCGCCCACCGCGTGACATAGGAACAATATGGTCTAACGTTGTATCTCTGTCACCAAAACACAATGTTTTTCCACACCAGTGACATTCATTTTTCCCGGCGGAAAAAAGAGATTTCTTGATCTCGATACGAAGATCCATCTCCTCTGCCCATTTTGCTCTACGTCTATTATCCATTTTCTCATCCAAAATAAATCGTCGCCGCCGTGAAGTCATCAGCGTGGAATCTATTCTTCTTTGCACATTCTTCAAGGTACTGTTTGATCCTTCGATGGACGAATTGCCCGTTGTACCCTTTGAATTGCAAAGCATCCCTTACGATAGTCTCGCAAGGTATTGCCTCTGTACTCTTTGATGTCTCTGTGATGAGAAGATCATAGAACGATTGAGCGCCGTCAGTCATTATAGTCGCCCACTCGTAATTGGCAGTATTAAGAGAACATTCTATAGGAGCAAAAGGCAGACAAGTTCTAAGATCTCCAACGAAATCATCAGCCTTGACAGTTCCATCTTTTCCCACGATTACGCTATTTACTTCTGATATGCCATTACTCACTTGAAGCAAACTATCTCTCCTTGCGCTATCGATGCGATAAGACAGATAGATAGGATAATTGCAAGGGCTTGTTATAACAGCAACGAAAATGCTTCCTCCACGATCCTCTCTATTCTTGGCGACGATAACTCCATCACCATAAACAGTAAAAACGGCTTGTGCTCGATTTGCCCTCATAACCATCAGAGTAGCATCAGATGCCATCGGATTCAAACCAAGGCTATTGATTTTGTCTCTGACGTTCATGGCGAGGACATTGCCATCAATTTCTTTCTCGCATTTGCAGATTTTCTCTGCTTCAAGCGTCATGATACGAGCGCCGCAATCTGTATCGGGGCTGGACGAGCATCCATCAGAGACAATAGCGTAGACTGTATCGACTGTATCGCCAACACGCGCATAGTCCTGACAGACAAGATGTGTTTTGCCGATGAAGTAAGCACAATCGGCACGAAAGTTCTTTTTGTCTACTTCTTTTTTCGCCATTTTTATTCGGCTTTCTTTCCGCAGCAAGTGCAAATGACAACCCATTCTTTCGCAGAAAGAGAATCTAATAGATCATCGATAGATACATAATCATCATCTATAGAATCTCCCATCGAGGTAATCAACTCAGGCGTAGGAGGAGTTATCCTGATCAAAAACCTCTCAAAACAATGATCGCCACCATCGCGGCATGATTTTTTGTTAGATCCAAACACAGTTCAAATCCTTATCTTTTACCCCCGGTCTCTCATCGCTGAGAAACCGGGGGCATTGCGACCAACCTCAAGAAAGACAATTGCGAAACGAATCAGATCGTCAGAGAACCGCCCGGAGCAATCGGCTGGCTCGGTCCGCCGCTGCCGACCTTCTGGCTCTGCGCCGAAGTGGATTTGCTGATGTACTGTGCCAGTTTCGCAAATCCCTTCGGAGAAACATCTTTGACGAAAATGAACTCGCCAATACCAGCATCAGTCTGGAACTGCTTCAGATACTGGATGAAGCTGGAGTTCGGGTCATTGTCCGGCGCGAGAGCAACTACCATCGAAACCAGCGATTCGAGATCTTCGCTCTTGATCGCCTTTCCAAGCGCCTTCTTGACAGTCCCAGCGGTAGTACCGTTGCGAGATCCTTGATTATCTTCACCATCCGTGATAATCACAACGATGCCGTTGCTGTCGTATCCATTCGACTTGAGATCCTTGGCGTAATCCGTTTCCGCCAGAATCGCATTGGCAGCGGCTTCGTATAGCGCCGTGGAACCATAGGCGCTGAGCTTGCCGGTGTAATCCGCGGGATTGCACGTTGTCGAGAGCTTGAAACCATGCAGCTCAGTCGCGACATCATTGAACGTGATGATACGGAAAAGCAGATTGTCACGGCGCGGGTTCTGAGGAAGATTGTTCGCATCAACAATAGCGGCGATAGTCTTCTCAATCTGGTCAACGTATCCGCTCACGCTGCCGCTAAGGTCAACGACAAGCGTGACGAGAGTATACGTTGACGCGCCGAGATCTGCGAGATCGACTGCGGAATACCCAAACGAGCTTCCGCTGAGGGCATGGCTGTTGAGACCTTCATTGAGGCTCTGGCTGATGTTCTGGCTTTTTCCCATTGTTATTTTCTCCTTCAGGGGTTTATGGGATTGTTGTGGGTTAGAACACGTCTGTGGTGCGGGCAATCTGCATACCACGCGCCGTCATCGTCTTGATGAAGTTGTCGTGGAGATTCTGGAAGCCCGGCACCGGAGAAGATGCGTTCTCAACAAAGACCATCTTCTTGACGTAGTCGTCATTGCCGAAACCGTCTGCAACGTCGCGGACAGTGTTCGCAACGCAATGCGAACTTGCTTCGCCCATGATCAGGATCAGGTCAGCCTGCATCAGAGCGTTGATGAGGTCCATATTGAGCTGGGTGCCGGGATCGGAGGGATCGACCACTTCCGCTTTGACAACACCATAGTGCTCGGTGTACGGATTCGATCCTTTGGCGACGAAGTTGACCATCCGATACTGGGACTCCCACGCATGAGTCGCGGCGAGGAAACGATTATGGACGGAAGCGCCCCAAGAACCGATGAGGCAGTGAGG
>Ga0247841_10001934_pt1 | contig 43505 bp, 32 predicted proteins | sample LaCruzMarch2015__2_FD_192410 | JGI IMG/M metagenome (GOLD analysis project Ga0247841, IMG submission 192410) | Freshwater microbial communities from meromictic Lake La Cruz, Castile-La Mancha, Spain - LaCruzMarch2015_18m | ecosystem: Environmental > Aquatic > Freshwater > Lake | place: Spain...
CCCAGGCCAAGCAATTCACTTTCCATGAATTTACCCACCTCTTTGTTGTACTCTTCCAAGGTATTTCCGGGCACCAGCATGGCGCGGGCTTCCTGCAACACACGCAATACCGCGTTGTACACTGCGCGTTGGCGGTCAGTGAATACGCCGCTCACCGGAATGCAGCGGGTCAGGTCTGCGGCATAGTTGGCGTACTCGCTGCCAAAATCCATGAGCAGGACATCGCCTTCGTGGCATTGCTGGTTGTTGTCGTTGTAGTGCAGCACACAAGCGCTTTTGCCCGAGGCAATGATGGGCGTGTACGCATGTCCAGTGCAGCGGTTGCGGATAAACTCGTGGGTGATCTCGGCCTCAATTTCGTGCTCCCACACGCCGGGCTTCACAAATTCGAGCACCCGCTGAAAGGCTTTGCCCGTCACGTCGATGCTGTACTGAATGGCGTCTACCTCATGCTGGCTTTTGATCATCACCAATTTTTTCATGATGGGCTGTGCGCGCAAAAAAGTGTGTGCCGGATACCGCTGTTGCAATCGCCGGGCAAAACGCAGATCGCGCGTTTCCACCTCTGTCATAAACCGGTCATTCTCGTTGATGTTGAGGTACACGCTTTCTGCCAGCAGCATGAGCTCGTTCAGGATGGTCTCCGCCTCGTCTAAAAACAGGACTTTGGCAATGCCGGAAGCCGCAGCGGCCTCCTCTTTGGTGTATTTGTGGCCTTCCCAGGTGGCTATCTGTTCGTTGGTGCGCATGATGAGCAGCAATTCCTGAAAGCCCTCTTTGGGGCAATCCGGAAACAGCACCAATTGGGTTTCCTCCTGGTCAATGCCGCACAGGTAGTACAGGTGTGCATTTTGCCGGAAGGGAAAAAACTGATCGCCCGAGCGCGGCATCAGGTCGTTGGCGTTGAAAATGGCTACCGTGTTTGGTTTCATCTCCCGCGCAAAACGTTTGCGGTTGAGGATGAACAACTCCGGGCTGAGGGGCGAATATTTCATGTTTAACAGGTCGGGAACAAATCAGGTGAAGGGATGGATTGTGCCAATGCACGGGCAAAGTAGGCGCTTTTCTGCGAAAGCAACAAGTGGTTGCTGCCAGATTATCTCAAAATGCAACACGCTGGCGATCAAAAAGAGGATTTGGGTAAATTTTTCAAAATCAAATGGCAAATACGCTATTTTTGGCCCGCCTTAGGCCGTCAGCGTTGACCTCACTATTTAAAAAAATAACAAACATGCTATTTCCAGCCGAACTCAAATACACCAAAGACCACGAATGGATTCGCTTAGAAGGCGATAACATTGCCTATGTGGGCATCACCGACTTTGCCCAACACGAGTTGGGTGACCTGGTTTACATCGAAGTGGGCACCGTTGGCGATGTAGTGGAAGCCCACAACATTTTTGGCACGGTCGAAGCCGTCAAAACCACCTCCGACCTGTTCATGCCGGTCACCGGCAAAGTCCTCGAATTCAATCCGGCCCTCAACGACGACAATGGAGGCAACCCAAGCCTCATCAATGACGATGCCTACCAGCACTGGATCGTCAAAGTGGAAATCAGCAACCCAGACGATGTGGCCGCCCTGATGGGTGCCGAAGCGTACCAGGCTTTGGTAGGAAAATAAGCCCCGGTTGTGCACGACAAGCATGGCGGGCAATTAACCCGTCATGCTTGTCGATTTCGAAAGACGAAGTAGTACACCAACCCGCCCAACAACATTACGGAAAACCCGGCAAGGGCTTTTCCCGGGCTTTCCACCAACGTGGCCACCACAAACCAGGTGCTGATGCCGATGAAAATAAGCGGCGTAACGGGATAGCCCAAGGTTCGGTAGCTGCGTGGCGCATCGGGCATTCGGCGCCTGAACACATAAATGCTTGCGCCCGCCAGGGCCAGCCCGATCCAGTCCATAAACGTCACGTAGTCGATCAGGCTTTCAAACGTGCCCCAAAACAACAGGAGTACCACCGCCCAAATGCCCTGCACGATCATGGCGTTCATGGGCGTGCGCCACCGAGGGTGCACTTCCGATAATTTTTTGAAAAATAGCCCGTCAGTGGCCATTGCGTAGTACATGCGCGGAGCCGTCATGCAATAAATAGCCGTAGTACCAAAAGTGGATAGGGTGATCACCAAGGCCATAAACTTGCGTCCCCAGGGCGTGAGCGCCCCCAGTGCATCGGCCGCCACCGTTTTGGAAGCCGCTATTTGTTCCATGGGCAACAAGCGCATGTACGCCACATTGGCCAGCACATATGCCAATGTAACGGCTCCGGCACCAAAAATCATGGCCCTGGGCACATTTCGTTGGGGGTTTTGCACCTCCCCGGCCATAAACGAAGCGTGTTGCCAGCCTCCGTAAGACCACAGGACGCCCACAAATGCCGTACCGAAGGCCGACCAGAAATACCGGGGTGGCGTATTCGCAAACACACTCTGCCGATTGGCCTCCGCAACTTCCGGTAATGCCCAGGCCATTCCGGCTAAAATGAGCACCACTAAGCCCAGCAACTTGGCACTGGTGAATACCTGGGCCATCCATCCGCCCACGTCCACGCCAAATAAATTGACCACCGTCAGCCCAATGGTAATGCCCGCCGCCATGGGTACCACCCAGGTGCCACCATCCTCCACCCCCAGCAGCAACAACAAGTGCTCGGCGCAAACCACCGCCAAAGCCGCTATGCTGCCCGAGGTGCTGATGAACAGGATGTACCAACCGTACAAAAATCCGACGCTGTCGCCGTACGATTCTTTTAAATACACATACAAGCCGCCCGCCTTCGGAAACATGCTGCCCATCTCGGCAAACGTGAGCGCACCGGCCAGCGCGGCCATGCCCCCCAACACCCAAATGAGCAATACGTACTCGGGCAAGTGCACGGCCTCGGCAATGCGGCCCGGCGTGCGGAAAATGCCGCTGCCAATGGTGCTGCCAATGGCAATCATGGTGAGGCTGCCGAGGGTGAGGGAGCGACGAAGATCGTTCATGTTAGTCTTTTAGTCGGTTAGTCTTTTAGTCGGTTAGTGGGAGGGGAGAAGGTGGCTTGTACAGTGGCTTGCCAGGTGGCGTTGGGCGCCAAATGAACCAGGCCTTCGTGGTTTTGGAGCGCGTTGATGTTGCACGACATGGGTTCCACGGCAATGCTTTCGCGGCCATCCGGTGTGTATAACTGGAAAAAAGGGAAGGCTTCGGCCTCCAAATCCAGGCGCAATTGGCCAGCTGTGCCAGCTATGGCGATGGCATACGCATGTTCGGTGCCGGTATACGCAAAACAATTGTCGAATCGGGTGTCACCGAGGGGCGTAGGGGCCGCAAAATCGGCATACGGCGTACGAATGCCGGTGGGCAGCATCCGTTCGTCGATGTCGATGAGGGTGGCCTGGGGCAGGGTTAGATGATGCGCATTGGTGGAGTCGGCCAATTTGAAGTATGGATGCCAGCCCAGACCCACCGGGATGTCGAAATGATTGAGGTTGCGCACGGTGGCCTGCAGGCGAAATATGCCGCGGGTGTACACCGAAAAAACAAGATCAAGCTGAAAAGGAAATGGAAAATAGTCGAATTTGCCGCTGTAATGATGCGTGCAATGTATGGAGGCGTAATGGTTGGTCAGCACCACCTGATCGACTTCAAACGCCTCGTGGCGCACAAAGCCGTGGATGGCATTGGCGGTAGCCGGACTGTTGATCGGGAAATGAAGTGTTTGGCCATTCCAGGTGTACGCGCCGTCTTGCAGGCGATTGGGAAAAGGAAACAGCACGGCACTTTTGCCGCCTTTGGCTGCTGCGAGTGCTTCGGGCGTTTCAAAGCCGTCGAGGATGGGTTGTCCGTGAAGCACTACTTGCGAAGCGTTGGCCCCGGCAGCGGGAACGATGTGCAGGGAGGTTTGTCCGTCGGCCGATTGCAGGCGGTACTGCTCATAAGGGCCAAACGGTATTTTGTCGAGGGTAAACATTGGTTGCTACAAGGTGTGCGTTTGCGCGAGTGGGTTGTAAGCGACAAATGTAATTGGTTTGCCGGAAAAAACAGTCCACACCCAACAGCAAGTCGGCTTTCTAACCAAACCGCCAATTCTTTTTCTGTAGAAAACATGCAGGCAAGACAACGATTATTAGACCTTGAGCACAAGCAGAGGATAGCGATGCGGTGTCTTTGTGCGTGAAAGAAGGGTAATGACAAATAACACAGGAGTGTCCAAAGTCTAAATATATTTGCATTTTAAAACCAACGCACTCCAACCATGGTCAAATCCCTCATTCGCATAGGTCTTTTGCTCGTTGTGGGCATCCTGATCTACAATTTTTTCTTTGGCAACGCCGCCGAAAAGGCGCAATCCCGTCAGATTTTCGGTGAAGTGAAGTCGCTTGTCGGCTCCATCGCCAACCTGGTTAAATCCGAAAAAGGCAAATTTGACGCGGGCAAATACAACGGTGTTTTTGACCAACTCGACGGCGCATTCGGTAGCCTGCGCAAAAACGCCGACAAACTCGATGCAAAGTTGCTCGCTGATCTGGATCAGTTGGAAAAACGCAAAGCGGAACTCGAAAGTGACCTTGTCCGCATCAATCAAGGCGACCGGGAACTTGAAAAAGTGAACACGCCTGCCCCCGCCGGAAAACGAGGCATCGCTAAACCCGATCCCAAAGCAGAACAAGCCAAAGCGCAAAAAAATACAGACCAAATGCGCCGCAAGGAAGACCTTCAGCGTGAGTTGGACCAACTGATTCAGGACACAGACAAGCTGCTGCAAAAGGCCATGCAATAACGCGTTTATGCTGCATGCAACCGAAAACGCCTGGCTTGTATCTCGGATTTTTTTTGCATCTTTGCGGTCTTTTGAACACAACCCATGATTGAATCGCTGGAGCAGTTGCTGGGCACCGACTGGCAGAGTGCGCTGATTATTGTTTTGAACCTGATCCTCATTGAAAGCCTGCTTTCGGTAGACAATGCTGCCGTTTTGGCTACCATGGTGATTGATCTACCCGAACCCCAAAGGGCACTGGCACTGCGCTATGGCATCATAGGTGCATACGTTTTTCGGGGCTTGAGCCTGTATTTTGCCGCATGGCTCATTCAAATCTGGTGGCTTAAGCCATTAGGCGGTCTCTATCTCCTTTATTTGGCTTATGACTTTTTCCAAAGCCGAAATACGCCGGAAACAACAGACGACACCCTGAATAAACGAGACAAATGGTTCTATCGATACACTTTAGGGTGGATGGGGCCGTTTTGGTCCACCATCGTTGCAGTGGAAGTGATGGACATGGCGTTTTCAATCGACAATGTATTTGCGGCTGTGGCTTTTACAGACAGCATTGTGCTCATTTGCACCGGTGTATTCATTGGCATACTCGCAATGCGTTTTGTGGCCCAGTGGTTTGTGCGGCTGATTGAGCGATATCCCGTTTTAGAGGTCAGCGCATTCGCGGTCATCGCATTGCTGGGACTGAAACTTTTGGTGGCCATACCTGTTCATTATTTTCCGCATTTAGACTGGTTAGAGAATGAAACCACCGACTTGGTCATCAGCGTGGTGACTGCGGCGTTCTTCTTCATACCCGTGCTGTTTGACCGATTCATTACGCAAAAAAAGGGTTGATCCATGGTTGAATTTGCACGCCAAACCTTAGACAATGGCCTGCGTGTGTTGGTGCACGAAGACCCTTCCACGCCGTTGGTTGCTGTGAACATTCAGTATGATGTCGGTTCCCGCGACGAATCGCCCGACCGCACTGGCTTTGCCCACCTGTTCGAGCACCTGATGTTTACGGGAAGCCGTTCAGCACCTGACTTTGACGATCCCCTTCAGCGCGCAGGGGGCGAAAACAATGCATATACCACCAACGATTACACGACTTATTACGAAATACTGCCAGCCGACAACATAGAAACAGCACTTTGGCTCGAAAGCGACCGCATGCTGGCCCTGAAAATTACCAAAAGGGCGTTTGAAATCCAGCGCAAAGTGGTGATTGAAGAGTTCAAAGAGACTTGCCTGAACGAACCTTACGGCGACAGTTGGCATCACCTCTCGGAACTTATGTTTCATGTGCACCCCTATCGTTGGCCAGTCATCGGGAGCAATATTGATCAGTTAAAATTGGCCACACACGACGAAGTGCGCGCTTTTTATGAGCAGTGGTACCGCCCCAACAATGCTGTGCTGACCATGGCTGGCCGCATCCATGCCGATGAAGGTTTTCGTTTGGCCGAAAAATGGTTCGCAGGCATTCCTTCCGGTCCATCTATTCAGCGCCAACTGCCGCCGGAACCAGCACAGACAGCCGCGCGCCGGAAAATCGTAGAGGCAGATGTGCCCATGCCCCAGGTTTTCCTGGCTTTTCGCACACCTGCCCGCCTCGACCCACAGTTTTATCCCTGCGATTTGCTGGCAGATATACTTGCGCAGGGGCCGTCCTCCCGGTTGTACCGGCGCCTGTTGAAAGAACAGCAGCTTTTTTCTTCCATAGACGCCTACCTGACGGGCAACCACGATCCCGGTTTACTGGTAGTGGAAGGGCGCCCGTCAAAAGGCATTTCGCCGGAACAGGCCCTCGCTGCCATCTGGGCAGAATTGGACGCGCTCTGTGGCCAACCCGTATCGGAGCGGGAATTGGAAAAAATCAAACACCGGTACGAAAGTACGGTGGTATATGCCGAAACAAGCGCGCTGAACAACGCACAACACTTAGCCTATTACGAAAGCCTTTATAAAGCGGAATGGCTGAACGATGAAGTGGACGTTTACCTCAACCTGCGTCCGGAACACCTTCAGCACACGGCACAACAATTGTTCCGAAGGGATCAATCTGGAGAGTTGATCTACTTACCCAGGTAACCACTGCGCCTGTCCTCAAGGTCTATTCAGGCTCTAACAAAGGCAACAGGACTTCTACACGCGTGCCGGTTTCGCGCCCCTCGGAGTAGTCGCTGCGGTCGAATATGCGAATATGCTCTTTGGTGGTGTTTTTTTGAAGGCTGTGCAGCAGGCGGAGGCGTTCTCGCGTAATGTCCATGCCCCTGGAGCGGTGCTCGGTGTAAAAGGGTTGGTGCTGAAGTTGCTCTTCTCGTCCGCGGTTGTAACCCACACCGTCGTCTTCCAAAACAGCTTCAAGGGTGTTGGCATGTACCGACAAAGAGAACGAGATGCGCAGGGTGCCTTTTTCCCGGCTTTTCAGACCATGTTCGATGGCATTTTCGACAAAAGGCTGCAAGATCATGGTTGGTATGTACAACTCAGAGGTATCCAGTAAATCGGGTGTATGGAAACTAAACTCCAATCGGCCCCGGAAGCGCAGTCTGTTGTTGATGTCGAGGTAGCGCTCCAAAAAGTCGATTTCCTGTTCCAGGTCTACTACTTCTTTCTCCGAGTAGTCGAGGGTTTGGCGCATGAGCAAGGCAAACTTTGCCAGATAACTCACTGCTTCCTCGTTTTTGGCCGAAGAGATGAGGCCTTGTATGGCATTTAGGGCGTTGAACAAGAAGTGCGGGTTCATTTGAGCGCGCAGGGCGCGGGCTTGCAAGCCAGTCACCATGAGTTTGGCCAATTGTGCTTCCCTCCGGATGCTTTCCAACTGGTGCCGGGCCTCAAGTTCCTCCCGCTCGCTGTCGCGCACGCTTTGCAGGTGAAACGCCTGCAACTCGCCTGCGCGAAACTGCCAGCGGTAAGCATCTGCATAGTTGCCCAATTCGGCGTGTATACCCCCCAACAACTGGCAAATTTGTCCCAAGTGTTGTGCGTCGGTGCCTTTTTCGCCATAAGCATAAGCCTTTTCCAAGGTTTGTGCCGCCATCGACAGCTCGTTTTGTTGGGACTGGAGTTCGGCGCGATGGCGTTCTATTTTGGACAGGTTGGTAAAATCGGCCGGTTTGGTATGGGGTATAAACTGATTGGCCGCCTCGTCGTACAGCCTCATGGCCTCTTCGGGGCGGTTTTCCAAAAAGGACAGGATGCCCATGTTGGCCAGTGCCAAGGCGCGCACCTCGGGGTCGTCGGCCTCAGCAATGTGCAGTACCCTTTGAAAACACCGATAAGCCTGGGTGTTGTCGGATCGCGCCAGCGCCGTTCTGCCAGCGTTGAGGTAGTGCCAGGGCAAACGCGGGCGCAGGTTGTGGATTTCGACCAAAGGCAACACTTCCAGATATGCGCGTAGGCTTTTTTCCTCTTCGTCTAATTTCAGATACAACTCTCCCAAGCCACTCAGCACCAGCGAAAGCAGGTAGTAGTCTTTCAGTTTAGCGAGCGCATTGAGGTTTTTGAGCCCTTTTTCCGCCTCCAGCAGGTTTTGCAAAGCTAATCGCAGGTTTCCCAGGTGGAGGTACAGAAATCCTTCCCGTCCGGCAAGATGGGCACTTAGACGCGGGTTAGGATGGGCGGTAAGGTGGTGCCGAGCCTTGTCGAGGCTATCCTGGGCTTTTGCCCATTGGCGCATGTTTAGGTGTACCGCTGCCGCATCAATAGCGGCATCTGCCAGCCCATTAGGGTCGGTTAAGCGTTCGCAGATGGCTACCACACTTTCCAAATGGGCCAATGAGCGCTCATAATGGTGCCATTGGTTTTCCAGAAAAGCGCCCATGCGGTGATAAGTAAGCCGAATAGGGTAGGGGATATCGGGCGCGTCAACCGCAGCGAGGGTATCCAGCAGGGCTCGTGCGCGCTCAAAGTCTGTAAACGCAGCTTGTTCCAACTCCACACATACTGACTCCAATGCTTTTTTTCGTGCAATAATCATGCGGCGAAAATACAAACAGGTCGCTGTTTGTACGAAGGAACCTCAAGCGCCCGATAAAAATAATGATTGAGCGCTATACCTCATCATCACCATCCTGATTTTGGATGGGCCTCAAACGGTATTTTGTTTTTTCAACGGGTTTGAGCTTTTTTTTGCGCTGATTTTCCTGTTGAAAATCGCGAGGCTCCAATTTTCGGGGTTCTTGCTTTTGATTCTTTTCCCAATGTCTCACGGCGAATAAGAAATTGAAAGGCTTTTAGATAAGGTTTGGCTGTTGTGGTCGTTCGCAAGGGCAAGCAGACGTGCTTGCCTTTAAACGCCACACAAAAGTACCTTATTTGTCTGATAAAGCAAGGTGTTAAAATGTTAAATTTTCATCTCTGTTTTTACATCCGCTTTACGCCACAAGGAAACCACAACACCCAGCAGCAGCAAACCCGCAATAACGCCCAGCGAAAGTCCAATGGGCAGGTGAATGTGCAAAGGCAAGAGAATCATTTTGACGCCGATGTAGAACAGGATGGCGATCAGGCTGTATTTGAGGTAAACGAACTTTTCGATGACGTTGGCCAATACAAAGTACAAAGAACGCAAGCCCAATATGGCAAAAATATTGGATGAAAAGACCAGAAACGGATCCGTTGTGATGGAAAATACCGCTGGCACAGAGTCGAATGCAAACAATATATCAGTCGTTTCCACTACAAGCAGCGCCACAAAAAGAGGGGTTACGGCTGCTTTGCCGTTTTCGCGGGCAAAAAAACGACCGCGGTAGTTGCTGCGGGTGACTGGATAAAACCGTTTGACAAAACGCACTACAGTGTGGTTGTGCACGTCGTTTTCAGCATTATCTTTATGTTGCAACATACGCCAAGCCGAAAACAGCAAAAACGCGCCGAAGACATAAAAAAGCCACTCAAAACGGTGGATTAAGGTTACCCCGACGGCAATCAGCAGGCCGCGGAATAAAATAACCCCGAGGATTCCCCAGAACAGGATGCGGTGTTGATATTTACGCGGAATGTGAAATTGCGCAAACACAAGTGCCATGACAAACAGGTTGTCAACGCTCAGGGCCAGCTCCAGCAGGTACCCCGTCAGGTATTTCAGTGCGGCCTCCTCGCCACTCATCGGCTCTACGGTGTTCATACCCAGGTTAAACCAGTGGTGCTCGTATGCAGCAAATATGAATCCTGTAAATGCAATGCCCAAAGCCACCCAAATAGATGAGGTCACAAAGGCCTCTTTCATATTCGGTATGTGCGCTTTTTTATGGAAAACGCCTAAGTCAAATGCCATCAGCAAAGAGACCAAGGCGATGAATATTATCCACACCTGTGGTTCTATCATGTATTATTCAGTTGAATGTTATTGATCGGATAAAAGGTAACCCTAAGGACGCAAAGATGTTGCCCAGTCACCCCAAAACGCTAAAATATGACATTATGGATAAAAATATGCCAATGTTTCGACAAAACTTCAACAAAGCAGTACCAAATCCTTTTAATATCCTTTTCACTTTGCGAACTTCGCAGGCGAGTTCAATGCTTAGCCTATTTTACACCGTTCAACACCACCACCCTCAACATGCGGAAAGTTGCTCTACTCTTCATCCTGCTGCTGCCATGCCTGTTCCTGAAGGCACAACAACCATATCCCGTTCAGTTTAGCTGGGGAACGGTCTTCTTTCCGGAAAATGCAACGGCATTTTTTAACCAACCTGATGTTGACCCCAATGAACTGGTGCATCAAACCTTTGTGCGGTACGTTCAATTTGAAACGTTGCCCGGAAAACAAGCCCGCCGGGAAATGGAGGCACAAGGCGTTCGGTTTCTGGGGTATGTACAAGTGAATACTTACCTCGTGTCATTTCCATATCCGCTTTCGGCCTCTGCCTGGGCACCATACCGGGTTCGGAGTATCGTTCCAGTAAACCCGGACTGGAAATTGGCCAAAACCCTGCGGGAAAAACCGTACGGCGCATGGGCAGTTGATGGTGCCGGGCTGCGCATACATATTCAGTTTTACCCACACGTGCCATTTGAAGAAGCACTAACAAGCATAGGATCGGAAGGCGTAATCCTGTTGAATAAAGGCTTGGAAAATGGTTTTTCTACCGTTTGGGTGCCCGAAAATGATCTGCTCCGCGTGGCTGCGTTGCCCTACGTCCAAAGCATGGAACTGGTGCCTCCGCCCGGAAAACCCGAAGACGTCAATGGCCGCTCCATTCATCGGTCCAACCTGCTCGACTCCGATAGCCCCATGGGTAAAAAATACAACGGCGAAGGTGTGGGCATGCTGGTGCGCGACGATGGCGTTGTCGGTCCTCATATCGATTTCGCCGGCCGATTGTTCAACCTGACCAATAGCCAAACCGGAACGCATGGTGATGGCGTGGCAGGCATCATGGGCGGATCGGGTAACCTGAATCCGGCCAATAAAGGCATGGCCTCCGGTGCAGATGTGTATGTGCTGAATTATGACTTTAGCTTTCAGGATGAAACACTCGACCTGCACATCAACAACAACGTAAAAGTAACCAATTCATCCTATTCCGACGGCTGCAATCAGGGCTATACCTTTGCTGCTCAGACAGTTGATGATCAGCTTTTCTTCTATCCAACGCTGATGCACGTGTTTTCTGCGGGCAACTCCAATAGCCAGGATTGTGGATACGGCGCGGGCGATCAGTGGGGTAACATTACCGGGGGGCATAAAATGGCTAAAAATGCCATCGCAACCGCAAACCTCAACGCCAACGGCGCGCTGGAGAACAGCTCCAGCCGGGGCCCGGCAGATGACGGACGCTTAAAACCTGATATCGCTGCCCACGGACAGGGGCAAATTTCAACCGATCCCAACAATGCATACCAAACTTTTGGAGGCACATCAGGCGCCGCCCCGGGCATTGCGGGTTGCTTTGCTCAACTGTTTCACGCTTATAAAAACCTCCACAATGGACAGGAGCCACCTGCCGCTTTGCTGAAAGCCACGATGCTCAACACCGCCAACGATTTGGGTAATGCCGGGCCGGATTTCAAATTTGGTTGGGGGCAGGTCAACGCCGGTAGGGCACTGGAAACCCTGGAAAACAGTACGTGGCTCAAAGGACAGGTTGACCAGGGTGGCAGCGTCAACCATACCCTTGCCATTCCACAGGGTACACGCCGCATTCGGTTGATGCTGCTCTGGGTAGACCCTCCTGCTTCTACTTTTGCAGCTCTTGCATTGGTAAACGACCTTGATTTGCAGGTGACCGACCCGTTGGGTGCCACTCAATTGCCCTGGCTCCTCAACCCGACACCAAATCCGGCTTTATTGGATGCTCCGGCCGGTAAAGGCCGCGACGCACTGAACAACATGGAACAGGTGCTGATAGATAATCCACCTGCAGGTGCATATACCGTCAACGTAAACGGTTTCAGCGTTCCGCAAGGCCCACAGGAATATTTCCTGGTCTGGTACATGGAAGACGACCGCGTAAGCTTAACCTACCCCGCAGGAGGCGAAGCATTGATTTCTGGCCAAAGCATCCGCATGCATTGGGATGCCTGGAGTGAAAATGGCGATTTTACCTTGTCTTATTCCACCAATGGTGGTCAAAGCTATGTGCCCATCAGCACCCAAACAGGGGAAAAGCGGGCTTTCAATTGGCAAGTACCCAATACCATCAGCGGTCAAGTGCATTTTCTGTTGCAGCGGGGCGCTCAAAGTGACACAACAGACTTCGCGTGCTCCATATCCCCTGTACCGGCCAACATAAAAGTGCAACGCGTTTGTCCCGATTCCATGACGGTCTCTTTCTCCAAAATTAATGACACCTTGGCCTCTAACCTGTATCTTTTAGGCGAAAAGTATATGGAGATAAAAGGGAAAAGTGCTGGCGGTGCGGCTGAACTCACCATACCGATTGAGGATCCTCATCTTGAAAAATGGATTGCAGCAGGGGCTGTTCACCCGAATGGGTTGGCAGGACGACGCTCGAATGCCATAAGGTACAGCGGCGGATTGCTGAATTGCCCTCAACCCGACAATATTAACGTGGTTAAACTCCTTTCGCCGGGTACCGACGCGGTAGTCAGTTGCGCCCCACAGCAAAAACCCGTCACCGTGTTGCTGCGCAATGAAGGCCTAAATCCCATCTCTGGCGCGCGCTTGTACCAACAAGTGGGCAACCAGCCGATTATTTTTGAGCAATTGCCGGTCATTCCGGCTGACTCTGCCATTGACTTTACGTTTGCCACACCCGTTACCCTGACGGGAAATGGCAGCCTCAATATGCGTATTTGGGCCGATTATGCGCCGGAAGACTATCCTTTCGATGACTCCTTATTCCTTTCGCTGTCGGTTGTCACCGAAGTAGAGGATCAGTTTTTTACCGAAGGCCTGGATGGTGCAGTGTTTCCACCTGCCGGCTGGATAGCCGGAAACCCCGATGGGGCCATCACCTGGGCACGCACGCCTTCGGGATTCGGCATCATCGGTGCCAGTGGACAGCCCGGCAGAACCACCTATCTTGAATGTTACAATTACACTGCCAGAGGACAGGAGGACAACCTGTACATGCCTCCATTGGACTTGAGCAAGGTTAATGATCCGGCCATCACTTTTGCCCTCGCGTATGCCCCTGTTTCCGGGGCGTTCATCGACGGCTTGCGGGTGGAGGTATTCCCCAATTGCGATTTGAGTGCTGATCCGATTGTCCTGTGGTCAAAAAGAGGCACAGAACTGGGTACCACCGGCAGTTCGTCTACCCAGTTTTACCCCAACAATCAGGACGACTGGCGTTTTGAACTCATTGACCTGAAAGACTTTGCCGGCCAACAGATCATTGTGCGTTTTGTGGGGGAAAACGATTTTGGAAACAACATTTTTCTGGACGATATTGCTTTTACAAGCTCGGTCATTACGCTTCCCGAGGCGTTTATCGAAACGGCATCGGATACGGTTTGTCGTTTTGATCCAATAGCCTTCAGTGCCGCCCCGCAAGCGGGCAACAGCACGTTTTCCTGGTCTTTCGGGGCCTTTGCAGATCCAGGCAACGCTGCCGGGCCAGGGCCCCATTTGGTCACATTTAATACGCCCGGAACAAGAACCGTGGTGTTGGAAGTCAATAACCCGGCAGGATCGGACACCGCACAGCTGAAAGTGTTTGCGCGCAATGCACCCGTGGCCAATTTTAATGCAGCTGTTGCCGGGCTGACGGTAACCCTGAGCAATACTTCGGCCAATGCAGACGCGTTTTTTTGGAATTTTGGCGACGGCAATGTCAGTACGGATAAAAATCCTGCGCACGTCTATGCCAATACCGGTACATATACAGTAGCCCTGGAAGCCATCAGTTCTTGTGGGGTGGCTAACAGGGCAAAGGACGTTTCGCTCACGGTAGGTATACAGGATATTTCCGACCGCTTGTCGCTGCGCATTTTACCCAACCCGAATGACGGGGTGTTCAGCGTGTACCTGTCGGGCGAACTTCGGGGCGATGCTGTGTTGGCGCTCCTTGATGTGCAGGGCAGGCTCATCCGGCAAATGAATACAACATTGGCCGGAGCAGAGACGGTGGTGCCGTTTTCCGACTTGTCTTTGAGCAAAGGGTTATACCAGTTGCAAGTGGTTACAGATGAGGGATGGGCTGCTTATCCGGTAGTGGTTTGGTAATGCGGCCAATCGCGGGTGATACCCACTTAAACCCTCGAAAAGCATGTTGAAAATCGCCTGGTCGCCTGTTTACCGGTACGAATTGCCGGAAGGACACCGGTTTCCGATGCAGAAGTACGACTTGCTGCCCGAGCAGTTGTTGTATGAAGGCACGGTGACGGAAGCGTCCTTTTTTCATCCGGGATTATTGGATAAACAGGTGGCGCTCTTGACGCATACCGAAGCCTACTGGGACAAATTGGAAAACCTGACCCTGACGAGCAGTGAAGAACGGGCCATCGGCTTTCCCATTACGCCACAGTTTATACAGCGTGGACGACACATCGCCCAGGGCACCATTGAGTGTGCCCTGTATGCCCGGCAGTTTGGTGTTGCGCTGAATACTGCAGGGGGGACCCACCACGCCTTTGCCGACCGGGGGGAGGGTTTTTGTTGTTTCAACGACATGGCTGTGGCCTCCAATTACCTGTTGGCGCAAGGCATTGTCCAACAAATACTGATCGTAGACCTGGACGTGCACCAGGGCAACGGTACGGCGCGCATCATGCAGCACGAACCAAGGGTTTTTACGTTTTCCATGCACGGAGAACGCAACTACCCCTTGCGTAAAGAACATTCGGATCTTGACGTAGGACTGTCAGACGGCATGCAAGACGAGGCATATCTGAAGCTGCTGGGCGCCCATCTGGAGCGACTGTTTGACGCAGTGCAGCCCGACTTGGTGTTCTATCAAAGTGGCGTTGATGTGTTGGCGACAGACAAACTCGGGCGCCTCGCTTTGAGTCGGCAAGGTTGCAAACAACGCGACTACTTCGTGTTGGAAGCGTGCAAGCGGCATGGTGTACCCGTATCGGTAAGCATGGGAGGTGGGTATTCGCCTCGTTTGGCAGACATCATTGAGGCGCACGCCAATACCTTCCGGGTAGCACAGGAACTGTTTTTTTAAAAATTATTTGTCATTATAAGATTGTCTGCGACCAATAAAAGAATTACCTTTGCAGCCCGAATTTAACGGGTCACTAACATCATCAACAAAAAAGGAGAATTTTCATGCTGATCGTTGAAGTTAAAGAAGGCGAAACCATTGATAAGGTGCTTAAAAAGTACAAGCGAAAATTTGAACGCGCAGGCATCTTGAAAGAATTGCGTCGCCGCAAAAATTTCAATAAACCGTCTGTATCGCGCCGCACGGAAGTGTTGAAAGCGATTTACAAAGAGCAGACATACGGATACAAGAACGAGTAATACGCTACAATGGCGTATCTTGTGGGATGGAAAGGTTCCACGATGATTTGTTTTTTCAATACTTGACCCATGAACGGCGTGCATCGGTGCACACCCTGGTGGCATACAAGCGTGATTTAGCACTTTTTCTAACGTTTATTATTGAAAAATATAGCCTTACTTCGGTCAACGAGGTAAGGCATCCGCACGTAAGGGCATGGATGGTCAAGCTGTTGCACGAAGGCAACACCACCCGAAGCGTGAACCGCCGTTTATCTTGCCTGAAATCGTATTTTCGTTTTCTGAATCGCCACAGCCTGCTTGAACACGATCCCATGATCAAGGTAGTGGCACCCAAAATGGGCAAACGCCTGCCCGTGTTTATCCAGGAGACGGAGTTGCGCACGCTTTTCACAGACACGGATTTCCCCGACACCTATGCGGGCAAGCGCGATCGCTTGTTGCTCGAACTGTTGTACGCCACGGGGATGCGGCGGTCTGAACTGGCCGGACTGGTACTTGCCGACGTAGATTTTGAGCGCAGTGTGCTGCTCATCCGGGGCAAAGGCAATAAAACCCGCATTGCTCCTGTGGGGCCCTGGTTGGTGGACATGCTGCGCGCTTACCTTGTGCTGCGCCATGAAACACACCCCCATGCTGCACCGTGGCTGTTGCTCAATGCCAAAGGAGAGGCCATGCGCGGCGAGGGTGTGTATTACGTAGTCCACAAATATTTGTCGATGGTGAGCACCGCCGAGCAACGCAGTCCACACGTACTTCGGCACTCTTTTGCCACCCATTTGTCCAACGGCGGTGCCGAGCTCAATGCGGTAAAAGAACTGATGGGCCACTCCAGCCTCGCCGCTACACAAGTGTACCTGCACAACAGCATTGAACGCCTGCAGGAGGTGTATGAGAAGGCGCACCCCAAAGGAGAGGAGGAGTGAATTTTGGATGTACACTTAAAACAAAAAATAGTATAAATGCAGCTTTGATTTCACAAAGCACCTATATTTGCTCCCGCAAGTGCAAAAGACATTGCAGCGTTGGGTTGGAACCGGATTTCCAACAAAACGCGACTAAAAATCCAGCACGCAAAACATAAAACCGAAAATGCTCAAACGCCTGTACATCCGCAATTATGCATTGATCGAGGAACAGGAAATCCTGTTTTCCGACCATTTAACGATCATTACAGGGGAAACAGGCGCTGGTAAGTCTATTTTGCTGGGCGCTTTGGGCTTGGTGATGGGCGATCGCGCAGACACCAAGGTATTTTACCACGAAGGCGAAAAATGCGTGGTGGAAGCACAATTTGACGTGAAAGCGTATGATTTGGCCGATTTTTTCCAGGAGCAGGAATTAGATTACGACGACGAGGTGGTCATCCGCAGGGAACTGTCGGCAAGTGGCAAAAGCCGGGCTTTTGTGAACGATACCCCCGTAAACAACGCCGTACTGAAACGCCTCACCGAAAATTTGGTAGACCTCCACCAACAGTTTGACACACTCGACATCCACAACGTCAATTTTCAGTTGCGGATGATAGACGCCCTGGCCAACAACAAAGACCTTTTAAAGGCTTATCAACAGGAATTCCGACAGTACACCGTGCTGCTTCAGCGGCTGCAGGAACTGATAACCCGGCGCGACAACAGTGCCCGCGATCAGGAATTTCTGCAGTTCCAACTGGAGGAATTGCACAATGCCGGACTGGCTGCCGGTGAGCAAGAAGCGCTGGAAGATGAATTGGTGCGCTTAAGCCATGCCGAAGACATTAAAAGAGCTTATGGCGAGGCGTACTCGTATTTGTTGGATACCGAACAAAATATTGTAGGTCAGTTACAATCCATCGGCCGAAGCTGGAACAACACCCGGAAACTGTCGGGCACCCTCCAGGGCATGAGCGAGCGCTTGGAGAACACGATGGTCGAATTGCAGGAATTGGCCAAAGACTGCGAGCGCATTGCAGACGCTACCGAGTACAGCCCCGAACGCCTCATAGAAGTGCAGGAACGCCTCAACCTGCTCTATAAATTGCAAAAAAAACACGCCGTTCCCGATACCCATGCGTTGCTGGAACTACAATCTGATATGGAAAATCAGTTGGGTGGTTTTACCAATCTGGACGCCGATATTCAGCAAACCGAACAGCATTTACAGGAAATGGAGGTATCGCTGCATGCCCAGGCCCAGGTTTTGGGCGAACGACGCAGGACCGTTACCGATGACTTTGAACAAAAAGTACAAGGCTTGCTCCAGCAATTGGCCATGCCCCACGCGCGCCTGAAAGTGGATGTGCAGGCTTCGGAGAAACTGGGGCCAACCGGCCTGGATGATGTACAGTTCCTGTTTGCGACGAATGTGGGCAGCCGTTTCCTGCCCATCAAAGATGTGGCATCTGGCGGTGAATTGTCGCGCCTGACCCTTTGCGCCAAGAGCTTGGTGGCCGATGCCATTCCATTGCCTACCCTCATTTTCGATGAAATTGATTCGGGCGTCAGTGGCGATGTATCGCTTCAAATGGGCTATTTGCTGCGCAACTTGTCGGCCCGCCATCAGGTGGTGAGCATCACGCACACGCCACAAGTGGCCGCCCGAGCGGATCGCCATTATTTTGTGTACAAAAAAACAGAGGCTGACAGAACCGTTACCCAGGTGCGCTCGCTCACCGAAGACGAACGCGTGCGGGCCATTGCCGTAATGCTCAGCGGCAATCCGCCCAGCGATTCGGCACTGAAAACAGCCGCAGAGTTGATGCACGGCAGCGCATAAAAAATGCAGGAGACTATCCCGGGTTTGTAAAGGCATACTAAACAAGTCGGTTATTGAGTTGTTAACGGGTCTATAATCCATTTTGCAAACCGATGATATTCAAGCTACATGCCTATCCCACTGTACTTACGTGCATGCTACCCCCCTTTGTGGTGGTGTTGTTTATTCCTGATGACGCCTTTGGGCGCTCAGGCCCAGTTCCCCAATCCGGCATCCCTCAACACCGCAGCCAACGGTCCGTTTGCCATATTCCCCGTCGGCACTGTTGACGCCAACTGGTACGCAGCAGTCGGAGATGTCAATGGCCCAAACACGCCGTTTGTGCCCTCCACTGTGGTGGGTAAATGCGACCCTACGTGGTTTACCAGCCCATTTCCCAATGCAGAGTGGATCAACTACGATTTTGGGAACGCCCCGGGGCCTTGTGACCACAGCGCACAAGGGTGCGTTGACGTCTTTTTTCGCCGCGAAATCACCTTGCCGGCCGCCAATACCTGTGGCCTGCCCATCACAGAAAGTTACTGCCTGGGCATGGATTTTTACGCAGACAATGCGGTTTTTAACATCAAAGTCAACGGCGTAACCAATTTTCAATACACCGATCCCAAAGACCCGTATGACTACCCGGGTTTTTTCACCGTGACCTCGGTGAACCTCTGCGAGGGGTGGCAAGGCGGCACGAACACCATATTGGTGCATGTCAAAAGTTGTCCTTCGCTCTCGGGCTTTTTGGCCCAGGCCAACAATGTTTTTATTGATGATGATTTTGACGGTGTAGTCAATGCCGTCGATGTTTGTCCCGGTACCCCCGGAGGGTCATTTGTAGACAGCAGCGGTTGTGTAACCGTACCAGTGGCGTCGAACAGTGGGCCGGTTTGTGCGGGCATTCCGTTGCAGTTGAACACCGATCTGCCGGGTATGCTTGCGTACAACTGGTCGGGCCCAAACGGATTTGCAGACACCGTCCAAAATCCTGTGCTCTTTAATGCCACACCTGGTTTATACAGCGTTACCGTAACCAGTCCGTCTGGATGCTCGGAGGTGGTCAATACCGTTGTAACCGCTTTTTTGCCGGTTTTTCCAGCGGATACAACGGTCTGCAACAGCGCTCTGGCCACACTGGTGGCTGCCGGAGGCCAATCGTACGCCTGGAGCTCCGGCGATACCACCGCCACCGTACAACTCGGGCCAGGCAATTATTCCGTAGTGGTGACCAACCAGGGCTGTTCGGCTACGGGCAATGTATCTGTGCAAAACAACACCGTGAATGCGGTGATCAGTGGAAATCTGCAGACCTGTGACAACAACACCAGCACCCTGACTGCTTCCGGGGGTACACAATTTCTGTGGAATACCGGCGATACCACGGCTATAGTCGAAGCCTTGTCCGGCCTGTATGCGGTAAGCGTAAGCGAAGCCGGTTGTACCGACACGGTTTCTGTTTTTGTCGACAATTCAAGCGTGGCTATTGTTGTCAACCCGCTTGCGGCCACGTGCGGGGCGGCCAACGGCCAAATAACCATTTCAGCAAGCGGCAATGCAGGCCCTTTTCAATACGCCATCGATGGCTTTGACTTTCAGCCTTCCCCCGACTTTAGCGGTCTGTCAACAGGCAACTACACGGTGCAAGTGTGCGATACCAATGGTTGTAGCGCGTCGCAAACAGTGGATGTAGCGGGTATTGAAGGCCTGAATCCGCCCGAACTCGCTGTAACACCTGCTGTTTGCGGATTGAATAACGGCACCATCGAAGTGCTGGCGACGGGCGGAAGCGGTACCTTGCTGTATTCCATTGACACCGTAAATTTCCAGTTGTCAAACGTTTTTATAGCATTAGCGGCAGGAACTTATACGGTGGTTGTGGTCGACTCCATTGGTTGCAGGGCATCGCAGTCTGTCCTGGTGCAGTTCATGGATGCCTTGCCCCCGCCTGCGCTGTCGGTTTGGCCCACATCTTGTGGCGAAGACAACGGCGCAATTGTTTTACAAGCTGTTTCCGGGAGTGGTGCGTACCGGTATTCCATGGATTCTGTCGTTTTTCAGCTTTCAAATGTCTTTGATGGATTGGCGTCGGGTGAATACCCGGTATTCATCATCGATTCGATTGGATGCAGCAGCACACAAGTAGCCACGGTACCATCCAGTGCGCCATTAGATCCGATTGTGGTTGCCAGCACCCCCGCTTCCTGCGGATTGACCAATGGTGTGGTCAACATTACCGCTTCGGGCGGAAGTGGCCCCTATCTTTATGCATTGAGCTACGGGCCCGTACAAAGCAGTGGTGTATTTAACGGCCTGGCACCCGGCACCTATCTGGCACTTGCACAGGATTCATACGGTTGTGCCGACAGCCTCCAGACCACCGTAGGCCAGGCAACGCAACCCAACATCACTGGCGTTTCCATCACACCGGCCACTTGTGGATTAGACGACGGGGCACTTGCCATCTCGGCTGATCACGCCTGGAGCTACGCGCTCAACAGCAGTGCATACCAACTTTCACCCGTCTTTGAAGGGTTACCAGCCGGTGCCTATCTGGTGCAGGTACGGGATTCACTGGATTGCGTCGTAGACACTTTGGTGGACATTGAACTCCTTTGCGAGGTCTATATCCCCAATGTATTCTCACCGGATGACGACGGTTTTAACGACTATTTTCGCGCTTTTTCCGGCTTGGGCGCAGGCTGGACGGTAGAAAAACTGATCATTTTTGACCGCTGGGGCGAAATGGTGTACAGCAGACAGGCCTTTTCATTGGACGATGCGGACCAAACGTGGTGGGATGGCCGATTCCGGGGTGAAGACATGCTGCCCGGCGTGTATGCTTATGTTATCGAATTAAAAGATAAAAAAGGCCAAACACGGGTGTTTAAAGGGGATGTTACGCTGGTTCGATAGGCGGAATGCGGAATGCGGAATGCGGAATGCGGAATGCGGAATGCGGAATTTTCTCATCCTTTCGGATTTTATGCATCATTCCCAATAATGCAGCAAAAAAATTGAGGGAATGTGCAAATTCCGCATTCCGCATTCCGCATTCCGCATTCCGCATTCCGTATTCCGTATTCCGCATTCCGCATTCCGTATTCCGCATTCCGCATTCCGCATTCCGCTTATTCCACTACAATCTTCACCACTTCCACGCCCTTGGCCGTGCGCAATTCAGCCATGTACACACCCGCCTGGGTGAAGGTCATGGGCAATACGTGTGCGCCCGCATCGTATCGGGCGCGTTGCGCCAGCAGTACTTTGCCGTTCAGGTTTATCACGCGGATGAACGCTTCGTCGGCCACAGGCAGGGTAAAATGCAGCCGGGTTTGGTCGTTTGCCGGGTTGGGAATGGCGCGCAGTGCAGGCTTTGGGTCGTGCAGTTGCCCTGTGGCGCTGGACTGGCTGAATACCAGATCGATTGGTTTCACTTCCATATCCGGCGTGTAGGCCTCAGCGGGCAGGAGGGTAGCGTCGAGGTGTATGGCCTCGCTCAGCCACGCGCCGCTTTGTAGGGGTGTGAAGTGCAGGGTAAAAAACACGTCTCCGTTGGTCATTTCCGCTCCTTGAGGCTGGGCAAACACGGTGCGGATTTCCCCTTGTGCGGCGTCGTACGTGCCAAAATCTCCAAGGCTCAACAGGCTGCCCTCCGGCGTGCTGATGTGCTGTAGCGCCAGTGCATCGGCATCGAAATGGAGCACAAACTGAAAGGCCGCCACGTGGGCAAATCCCTCCACCGACACCGGCACGGCCATGATTTGGCCCGACTGCAAGCGCTGATCGGAGGTGCGCAGCACGAGCGGCTCCGGACGCAGGGCCGGATTGGCCGCCGGAGTGGTCACGTCGCCGAGTTTTATGCCCGTAAAATTCACATCCGTTTGCGAACTGTTCACGCCGTTGAGGGCGATGCTTTCGGGGAAATTCCACGGGACATTGGGGTTGAGGAACACATAATCGGCATCCACAAAGCGCCAGGACGTGTTCCACAGGGTATTGGCTTGCGGGTTGCCCAGGAGGGCCTGTTTGATGAGCGAGGCGTCCTGTACGCTGATGCTGTTGTTTTTGTTCACATCGGCGGCTATGCGCGGGTACGGGGCGCCGAGGAGGGGGTTGCCCGTCACGTGCTGCTGGATGCGGGTGGCGTCGGCGGCGGTCACCCCGTTGAACTTGTTGATGTTTTTAACGGGCGTTACGGTGAGGTTGCCGCCGCTGTAGAGGTCGATTGAGTAGTTGCCGTCGGCATCGCTGTCGCCGCTGCCTGCGGCGTTGCCGCTAATGGTCACGGTGGCATCTTTGACGCCCTGATTGGGGTCGGTCGACCATTTGATGTTGCCCGCTACGGTCAGCAGGGGGGGTATCAGCAAAGGCGTACTGCTCATGCCCTGGGCGCCCCGGGTGTATTCCGGAAGATACTGCCAGGGGCCGTACACCTGACCGGTGATGGCGGTAACCGGGTCATACCGGACGCGCACCCGCACTTTGGTTTGGGTACCGGCCTTGTCAATGGCGTTGGCTAATTGTGTGCCGCTTGTCCCGAGGTTGGAAAAAGCACCCTGTTCGGCGGTGGAGGCCACGCTGTTGGCGATAGACCCGCCGGCGCTGCTGAACGCCTCCCCTTGCTGTTTGACTTCCCACACTAATTTGCCTTTGGTGCTGCCTAAGAAACTTTTGCTGAATAGGCCAAGCGAAAAATCGTTCGCCGTAGCATTGCTTTGTTGTATTGGCGTGGTCGTGTTGGTGTTAAAGGCACGCGCATTGTGGCGCAAACCGCCGCCGGCATTGCCGTGGTACACAAAGGCAGCCCCTTCAACGTTTTGCCCGTTAGAGTATTGATTCGCCCCCACGATCACATCGCTGTAGCCATCCCCGTTCACATCGCCAGCGGAAGCGACGGACCAGCCCATTTGGGCATCACCCTGGTCGCTTTCTACCCGGGCGGCGGCCGTCGTGCTGATGCCAGTGGCGCTGCCGTGGTACACAAAGGCGGCCCCTTCATAGTTTTGCCCGTTGGAGTAGAAGTACGCCCCCACGATCACATCGCTGAAGCCATCGCCGTTCACATCCCCGGCCGAAGCGACGGAACGTCCCATTTCGGCGCCCCCCTGGTCGCTTTCTACCTGTGCGGCGGCCGTGGTGCTGATGCCTGCGGCGCTGCCGTGGTACACAAAGGCCGCCCCTTCACGATCTTGCCCGTTGTCGTAAAGTTCCGCCCCCACGATCACATCGCTGTAGCCATCGCCGTTCACATCCCCGGCGGAAGCAACGGAATAGCCCATTTGGGCACCAGCCTGGTTGCTTTCCACCTGTGCGGCGGCCGCAGTGCTGATGCCACTCGGGCTGCCGTGGTACACAAAGGCGGCCCCTGTATTGATTTGCCCGTTGTCGTAAAGAAACGCGCCCACGATCACATCGCTGTAGCCATCCCCGTTCACATCGCCGGCGGAGGCGACGGACCAGCCCATTTGGGCGCCAGCCTGGTCGCTTTCCACCCGGGCGGCGGCCGTGGTGACGATGCCACTGGCGCTGCCGTGGTACACAAAGGCGGCCCCTTCATTGATTTGCCCGTTGTCGTAAAGAAACGCCCCCACGATCACATCGCTGTAGCCATCCCCGTTCACATCGCCCGCCGAAGCGACGGACCAGCCCATTAGGGCGTCAGCCTGGTTGCTTTCGACCAGTGCGACGGCCGTGGTGCTGATGCCGCTGGCGCTGCCGTGGTACACAAAGGCGGCCCCTTCAGCGGTTTGCCCGTTGTCGTAGAAGGGCGCCCCCACGATCACATCGCTGTAACCATCCCCGTTCACATCGCCGGCCGAAGCGACGGATGTGCCCATTTCGGCGCCAGCCTGGTCGCTTTCCACCTGTGCGGCGGCTGTGGTGCTGAGGGGGTCTATGGTAATGGGGTAGGTCGCTGTCCGGTCGTCCACCACTAAGGCAAGGGTGTTGCCCTGCAGTTGCATGGTGGCCGGTAGCGGGTTTTGCCTGGCGTCCCACACCTTGAGGTCTTTGTAGTAATAGCGCACCATGCCCCCCTGGGTACCGGTGAGCTCGTTGTTGTGGCAGGCGAGCTGCAGGTGCTGGCTTTCCACGGCCATTTTCACCGTGAGGGGTTCGCTGCCTGCCGGTTTTTCGGCCACGATAAAATTCTGGCGCATGCCCGCCTGGTTGTTGAGGTATTCCACCTGGTAGCCCGCCTGTTCGTACACCAATCGGTTTTCGGCAACGGTGGCATCTGCTTCCGAAGCGGCGGCGATCAACCGCGTGTCGCCCCGATACACACCCAATACCTGAAAGGCGATTTTCCATTGCAGGCTGCTGTCCACGCGGGGTTGGGCTTCAAAACCGTCGGGTTTGTAGGTGAAGCGCATGTTGTGCGCCCGGTTGGGGCTTTGCAAGGCGCCTGTCGCCCGTTGGTCGCGGATAAAATACTCGCTCTGCTCCACATACGCCAGCGCTTTTTGCATGTCGGGGGTGTAGGCGGGCTTCTGGCCCTCGCCGGTGGCAGGCTGGTTTGTCGTTTGGGCATAACCCAAAACCGATATGAGCGTGGCGAGGAGGAAAAGTCCGCCCTGGTATGGGTTCGGCAGTACAACTGCCCCTGTTGTCCGGCGCAACAAGCTAAAAAGGAGGCGCCCGCAGGCGGCTACGCGCGACAGGTCGCCGCGGCGGGGTGTTGTACTGCTTTTCATGAGTAGATGTGATAATTATTACGATAAAAATTGGACACGCAGATATGGCAGTGCGAAGGTAATTTCTTGAGCGGGAATGTCTAATATTTATTTATAATATGGTAAATTTGCTTAAGCTTGCGCCTGAAAGTAAGCGACAATTTTATCGGCGGCGGTTTTGCCCACCACTTCGAGCAGGGTTTCGGGGTCAGCTTCGCGGACGCGGGCGAGGGATCCAAAATGCTGGAGCAATTTTTCGGCCGTTTTGGGGCCGATGCCGGGAATCTCGGTGAGTTCGGTGCCGAGGAAGTTGCGGCTGCGCTGGTCGCGGTGGAACGTAATGGCGAAGCGGTGGGCTTCGTTGCGGGCTTGCTGGATGAGCTTGAGGGATTCCGATTTTTTGTTGATGTAGAGGGGCACGGAGTCGTTGGGAAAAAATATTTCTTCAAGTTTTTTGGCAATGCCGACTACGGTGACGCTGCCAAGAATACCGAGTGCTTCGAGGCTTTTGACGGCTGAGCTGAGCTGGCCTTTGCCGCCGTCGATGATGATGAGTTGGGGGAGGGTTTGGCCTTCGTTGAGCAGGCGGCGGTAGCGGCGGTGCACCACTTCTTCCATGGAGGCAAAGTCGTTGGGGCCTTCTACGGTTTTTACGTTGTAGTGGCGGTAGTCGCGTTTGGCAGGCTTTCCATTTTTAAACACCACACAGGAAGAGACGGGGTTGGTGCCGGAGATGTTGGAGTTGTCGAAGCATTCGATGTGGAGGGGCAGTTGCTCCATGTGGAGGTCGTGCTGGAGGGTGCGCAGGATCCGTTCAGCGGGTGTTTGGCGTTCGGTTCGGTTGAGGGCTTCCCGTTTTTTTTGGATGAGGTGGTATTGGACGTTTTTTTCGGAGAGTTCGAGCAGCTTTTTTTTATCGCCGATTTTAGGCACGGTGATGGTGAGTGCGGGTTCGTTGGGCAGGCTCAATTCGAGGGAAATGATGAGTTCGTTGGCCGTGCTGTCGAATCGTTCGCGGAGCAGGGGTATGGCGTAGAGCAGGAGCGTTTCGGGCGCTTCGTCGAGGTTTTTGGTCAGGGTGAGGGTGTACGTGTTGATGATGGCGCCGTTGACCACCTTGAGGTAATTCACGTAGGCATCCTTTTCATCGGCAGCTAAGGCAAACACGTCTACATCGCGGATGTTGGGGTTTACGACGGTGCTTTTGCTCTGGAAGTCTTCGAAGAGGCCCAGCTTGTCTTTCATGGCCTGGGCTTGTTCGAAGCGCAGGCTTTCGGCGTAAAACTCCATTTCGGCACGCAAAAACGCTTTGACCGGGGCAAAATGGCCTTTGAAAATGTTTTTGATCTGGTCTATTTTGGCGTTGTACGCTTCTTCGGTTTCGAAGCCCACACAGGGGGCCGCGCAGTTTTTGATGTGGTACTCCAAGCAGGGTTTGAATTTGCCTTTTTCGATGTTGGATTCAGAGAGGAGCAGCGTGCAGGTGCGGAGTTGGAAGAGCTTGCGTACGAGTTCGAGTATTTGCGCGACGCGGACTTTGGTAAGGTATGGCCCAAAGTAAGTTGATCCGTCGCGGATAATTTTGCGGGTAAGGAAGATTTTCGGGAAGCGTTCTTTTTTAATGCATACGTAGATGAGGGGTGATTTCTCGTCTTTGAGCATCACATTGTAACGCGGCTGGTGTTTTTTGATGAGGGTGTTTTCCAGCAGCAAGGCATCGCGTTCATTTTCCACCATGGTGAACTCAATGCGGTCGGCATGGCGCACCATCGACTTGGTTTTGGCGGTGTGGCTCGCCTTTTCTCCGAAATACGAAAAGAGCCGGTTGCGCAGGTTTTTGGCCTTGCCTACGTATAAAATACCCCCATCGGCGTCCAAAAAACGGTATACACCGGGGTCATCGGGTATGCCGGGTGCAAAATGGCGGAAAGCTTCGTTTGTCATGGGCAACACAAAGGGGTAAAAAAATGTTTATGAAGACGGATTCAAAACAAGTCCTCTCCAGCGCAAAATTAAACCGCAACACGCTGTGTTTTGCAAAACGTATCGGACATTTGCGTTTTCGAAAACCATTCTCATTTCAAAAAATATACATGGCCAACATTGTTCCTACCCTGGATCCGGCTCTTTTGCAACACCTGCCGGCCGTTGTTCGATCTTACCAGGTCCCCAATTTCCGCAAAGCCAACATTCAAATCCTGACCTCCTTCCTGCCTTTCATAGCCCTTTGGGTGGCCATGTATTTTCTGCTGGACGTGTCCATACTGCTGACCATGCTGTTGGGCGTGGTGAATGCTTTCTTTTTGGTGCGCATTTTCATCATTCAGCACGATTGCGGGCACCAGTCGTTTACGCCTTCGCGCCGGTTGAACGACTTTTTGGGCGTCATTTGCAGCACGATCAGCATCATACCGTACAAGTACTGGGCAAAATCGCACAACTACCACCACGGGCACAACGGGATTTTGCATGAGCACCGCGACCTGGGTGATGTAAACCTGCTTACCGTGGAAGAGTTCAGCAAACTGAACCGCTGGAACCGTTTTTTGTACCGTTTGTATCGCAACTGGTTTGTGCTGTTCGTATTGGGGGGCATGTTTTATATTTTTGTGATGCTCCGTTTTCCGTTTGTTCAACTCACCGGCTGGACAAAAGCGCACCGGGCACAGCTTTTTCACAACATCTGGGTGTTTGCTTTTTACGCTGCTCTTGCTTTTTTCCTCGGCATCAAGGCTGTCTTGCTGGTTCATTTTCCCATCGTGGTTTTCTTTGGCGTCATCGCCATGTGGTTTTTCTATGTGCAACACCAGCACGAGTACACCTACAAGCAGTGGCAGCATCAGTGGGATTACGTGATGGCAGCCATCAAAGGCAGCACGTATTATAAACTGCCAAGGGTGTTCCATTGGCTTACGGGCAACATAGGCTACCACCACATCCACCATCTCAACTCGTTGGTACCCAATTATGAACTGGCGCGTTGCCACCGGGAGAATCCGATTTTTGACCAATTGGTAACGGCCATTACGTTCCGCGAAAGCCTGCGTTGTATTTTCAATAAATTGTGGGATGAGCAACAGGAACGCATGATTTCGTTCCGTGAATTTTATCGGAGGCAGGCTCAATAAGGACGTGCGTGCCCCGTTACCAGGTGTGGCGGGGAGTACGTTGCAAACTCTTTGGGTTAAAATGCGACAGTCGGTGTACCTTTACGGCTTATGGCAAGTCAACTGAGTCCAACGTTGGTTGTATTGATTTTGGGGCTGTACTTCATCATGTTGTTGGCGGTGGCGTGGGTTACCGGGCGCAACGTGGGGAATGAAGGATTTTTTTTAGCCAACAGGCGTGTACCCTGGTATGTGATTGCTTATGCCATGATAGGTACCAGCATCAGCGGCGTTACCTTCATATCGTTGCCTGGCAAGGTGGGTGCTGGCGGGTTGAACATGGGTTTTTCGTACATGCAGGTCGTATTGGGATACCTGTTGGGTTACCTGTTTATTGGCACTGTGCTCATGCCCATGTATTATCGGCTCAACCTCACCTCTATATACGGGTACCTGGAAACCCGCCTGGGTCATTGGTCGTACAAAACCGGTGCGGCTTTTTTCCTGTTGTCGCGCACGCTGGGTTCCGCCACGCGCATGTTTTTGGCAGCTGCTGTGCTGCAGGAATTTGTGTTTGGGCAACTGCATGTGCCTTTTGGGTTCACGGTGGTGCTCATGATGGCCCTCATCTATGCCTATACTTTTCAGGGAGGGTTGAAAACCATCATCTGGACCGACACCATCATGACCACGTTCTTTTTGGCGGCAGTGGTGTTTACGGTATGGACGATCGCACAGGCGTTGCAGTTGGGGCCTTTGGATTTGTTTCCGGCCATTGCGGGCAGCGGATACGGGCAGGTGTTCTTTTTTGACGACTTTTTGGGCAATCCCAACCATTTTGTCAAACAGTTTGTGAGTGGGGCGCTCATTGCTATTGTGATGACCGGACTGGATCAGGACCTGATGCAAAAAAACTTAGCCTGCAAGAACATTGGTGAAGCGCAAAAAAACATGTTTGTGTTTTGCGTTTACCTCATCATCATCAACATCCTGTTTTTGCTGTTGGGAGCCTTGCTGTACTTGTATGCGGCCCGTTTGGGTGTCGAAATCCCGCACAAAACCGACCATTTATACCCGCAAATCGCCTTTTACCACCTTGGTTTGGGTGCGGGCATCTTTTTCATTTTGGGACTTATAGCCAGTACGTATGCGAGTTCTGACAGTGCCCTGACGGCCCTGACCACGTCGTTTTGCGTCGATTTTTTGAATTTTGAAAAAAAAGCGGAGCACCCCGATCCGTTTGCGGGCGAAGAAGTCCGCTCGGCTTATGCAGCAGACATGGCCAAACAACAACGACGGGTGCGCACGTATGTACACCTCGGCTTTTCGCTGTTGTTTGTGCTCATCATTTTGGCCCTGAAAGCCTGGAGCCAGGACGCGGTGATCAACCTGATATTTAAAATTGCGGGTTACACATACGGGCCGTTGCTCGGACTTTTTGTTTTTGGCTTATTTACCGACAGGGGTGTGCGCGACCGCTATGTGTGGGCCGTATGTATGGCTGCTCCGTTTTGTACTTTTGGGGTTGAATGGGCTTTGAAAGGCCGGTTTGATGTTGGGTTTTTAACCATTTTGATCAACGGCATCATCACTTTTGTGGGCTTATTGGCCATATCCAGGGAGCAGCAGGGAGCAAAAGTCGCTTAGAACCAATCCTCAACGCTCGGCGTGGGCCGGTAGAAGCCCTACCCCGCAGTGCACGCAAAAAGATTTATTTAGCTCAATTTTATTGTAAGAGTCGAATATTATTTATGTTTGCACCCGAAAAACATCATTACGATAACAGAACGAAATCATGAGAAACATTCTACTGGCACTGCTCCTTACAGGAGTAGCGCAGCACGCCTTGGCACAGAAAGGATATGATCTTGGTCCAGGTGGCGAGTTTGCCGCCGGTGTACGCCTAGGCGGTGGGTCGGGTTTAACACTCAAAAAGTACCACCGTTCCAACTTGTCTGCGTTTGAAGTCATTGCTGACTGGAACTTTGACGAAGAGGTAGACGGCTTCGGTACCACCATTTTGTTCGAAAAATTAGCCGGTATCGGATTTAACGACCGCTTGTGTGCGCAATTTGGTTTCGGCGCTGCGGGTGTATTCGGCGACAAATTTCGTGCCGGGCCTGCGGCGACCATCGGTTTTGACTGGCGCCTTGGGGAAAAAATTCCCATTGGTTTGCAATTGGACTGGACGCCCTCGTGGCTGATCATCAACGACAATTATTTTTCGCCATTCAATGCTGCCGTCTCGGCGCGCTGGGTCTTTTAACACTTGGATCACATCACTTAAGCATTAAACAATTTGAAAAACATGAAACAGATTTTTGTCCTTTCATTTCTCTTCCTTGCCCTTGGTTTGCAGGCGCAACAGGCAGGCACCAGAACGTCGGTTGGCGGTACTGGCAAATATTTCGAAATCAACCCTTATGTGGGCTACACCACTTCCTCCAAATTAGAATTCGGAAATGGCAAGTACCGCAATGCCGGTGGCATTAACTTTGGGGGCAACTTGGGCTTCGGCAAGTCTGGTTCGGTCAATGGCAAAAGCGTTTTCTCCCAGATCTCGTTGCAGTACAACTACCAACCCACTGATCTGGAAGTACGCTTTTACTTTCCGGAAGCCAAGTACGATCTGGGCAGCATCAATGTACACACCATTTCCATTGGCGGTATTCGCGGCGCGGGCACCGACCAGTTCCAGTTGTTCGGTGGCGGTTACCTGGGCATCGTGATCTATGATCCGGCCAATGACAAAAACATCCCGGCTGACGAAGAACTGGAAAGCACCACCAAGTTCACGCCAAGCTTCACCGGCGGTTTCAACTACGCGTTCAGCGACCGCATGGGCATCCGCTTCCAGTCACAACTGTACATGCCCATTTGGGGTGCCGACTTTGGCCTCTCGTGGTGCCTCGGTTGTGGCGGCGTGCAGCCTACCGCTTTCACCAACGAGGTGTCTATTTATGCCAACTTCAACGGCGGCATTTACTACCGACTGTACAACTAATTTGGTTTGGGATTCTTGTTTTGGGGTTCTTGGTTCACTTCATGAATCAAGAACCCCAAATTAATTTAGATGAATATTTCGGAAAGATCAAGTTGGATATGCAATTTTTTGTCTGTGAGTATATCTTTTTTTACGAAAACGTCGTAGTCATTTAGGGCATAGAAAACGTAAATGCTCATCAGGTCGGGCAATACCTGGTACAGATTGCCAAAATATTGTCGAATGCTAAACAATAAATTGCTTTGCACGATTGCGTGGTTCTTGCTGGGCACAGGTTTACCGCGTTCAAGTTCATATTCCGAGAGGGCGAGTGTGGTGTCCATGCGCTTTTTTTGTTCAAAAGTAAGCATTGCATGCGACATTTTCAAATCGGTTGATTCCATGACGCAAAGATAAAATATTTTGTTTGAAACAAAAAATGTTTTAGCTTTGCGCGGTCATTGCATCCAGATTTGATCAATCCACATAAACTACCTTACCTTTGAGCGCAAGAATCAACACGAGCAGCAAAGCGGGCAGAACGGCCCCGGCCAAACGCGGCCCCGGCCCTACCCCAGAAGAGAAACCTATGGCAGAAGTCAGGTATACAGAAGACGAAATCAAATCGCTCGATTGGCGGGAGCACATCCGCCTCCGTCCGGGCATGTACATTGGTAAATTAGGCGATGGCTCCACGCCGGACGACGGCATATACGTGCTGCTTAAAGAAGTGATTGACAACTCCATCGACGAGTTTGCCATGGGCTACGGCAAACACATAGACGTCAGTGTGAACGAGCACGGCGTGTCCGTGCGCGACTTCGGGCGCGGCATTCCGCTCGGCAAGGTGGTTGATGTGGTCAGTAAAATCAATACCGGTGCCAAATATGACAGCCGCGCCTTTAAAAAAACCGTGGGCCTCAATGGCGTGGGTACCAAAGCGGTGAACGCCCTGTCGGAATATTTCAAGGTAGAGGCGTATCGCGAAGGGCAGGCCAAATGGGCCGAGTTCCAGTTTGGCAACCTCATCAAAGAGAGCAAGCTCGAAAAATCGACCGAAGAAAACGGTACACTGATCTTGTTCAAACCCGATAACGGGTTGTTCCGCAATTTCAGGTGGGTCATGGAATACATCGAGCAGCAGCTCTGGAACTACGCCTACCTGAACGCCGGGCTGCGCATCCACTTCAATGGCAAAACCCTCGTGTCCAAAAATGGGCTGCTTGACCTGCTGGAGAAAAAAACCAATGCTGAACACTTACGATACCCCATCATCCATTTGAAAGGCGACGACGTGGAGATCGCCATGAGCCATGGCGAGCATTACGGCGAGCAGTACTACTCCTTCGTCAACGGCCAAAACACGACCCAGGGCGGCACCCACCTCAATGCCTTTCGGGAAGCCTTGGTCAAAGTAGTGCGCGACCACTTCAAAAAACAGTTCGACGCCAAAGACATCCGCGAGAGCATCTTCGCCGCTGTGAGTGTGCGGGTGGAAGAACCTGTGTTCGAAAGCCAGACCAAAACCCGCCTAGGCTCTGAACGCGTAGCGCCCGACGGGCCAGCCATGCGCACGTGGATGAACGATTTTTTGACCAAAGCGCTCGACGACTTTCTGCACAAAAACCCCGAAACCGCAAAAGAGATGCTCAAACGCATCCAGCAAAGCGAACGGGAGCGCAAGGAAATTGCCGACGTCAAAAAACTCGCCAACCAACGCGCCAAAGCCGCCAACATCCACAACAAAAAGCTGCGCGACTGCCGCTACCACCTCAACGAAAAAGGCATTGAGGAAAAAAAGATCAACAGCACGATCTTCATCACCGAGGGGGACTCCGCCAGCGGCTCCCTCACCAAAGCCCGGGACGTGGATACCCAGGCCGTATTCAGCCTCCGCGGCAAGCCCCTCAATTGTTTTGGGATGACCAAAAAGGTCGTGTACCAAAACGAAGAGTTCAACCTGTTGCAACACGCCCTCAACATTGAAGACTCGCTGGAAGACCTGCGCTACAACCGCGTGGTGATCGCTACCGATGCCGACGTGGATGGCATGCACATTCGGTTACTGTTGCTCACGTTTTTCCTTCAGTTCTTCCCCGACCTGGTGCGCAATGGCCACCTGTTTATTCTTGACACACCGTTATTTCGGGTGCGCGACAAACAACAAACCTTCTATTGCTATTCGGAAACGGAAAAACAACAGGCCGTACACAAGTTGCGCGGCAAACCGGAAATCACCCGATTCAAAGGATTGGGCGAAATTTCCCCACACGAATTTGTAGCCTTCATCAATGAAAACATCCGCCTGGAACCCGTTTATTTGCCGGAAGACACCAATTTAGACCACGTACTGAGCTACTATATGGGCAAAAACACGCCAGAGCGCCAGGAATTCATCATTGACAACCTGAAAATAGAAATTGACGTGATTGACACCCCGGAAGAAGAAGCGCAGATACAACCGGAGGTGGGCGAAGAGGTGTTGTGATTTTTGTGTGTTGGGTAGCGTTGGGCTGGTCTTTCAGGTTCATTCTCCTCCAAAGCAGCCCGATAGTCCATAAACTGACCGATCGCATTGTGAAAATCTGACATAATGGAGCCCCACACCCCACCCCCTATTTCATGTTCTCCATCAAGCGGCCGGAGATGCGGAGAAAGTCCATTTCGGTGATGATGCCGACAAGGTCTTTTCCTTTGACCACAGGCAGGCAACCGATCCGGTTTTCGCGCATTTGAGACAGGGCGTCGAGCAGTGGTGTGCTGGGAGTAACCGTTATGGGTTTTTCAATCATGATGTCGGCTACCGTGGTGATGGATTCATCTTTGATTTTACTCTGACGCACAAAGTGGCGGAGCACCATGCGGGAAGAGATGAGTCCTGCCAGTTCTCCTTTGCTGTTTTCGACTGGCAAGTAGCGGATGCGGCGCCAGTCCATGATTTCAGCGACCAACTCAATGAGGTCGTCGCGTTGGACAGTGAACAGGTCGGTCGACATAAAATCTTCTACCTTGAGGGTAGATGGGCGCCAACCGTCGAGGTCGGCAACGCTGCCTTGATCCCAGGTATGCACGGGCTTGTTGGTTTGTTGATTTTTGATGGTAGCGGCGGTGATGGCGGTTACGGCCTCGTCGTGGGTCACTTCTTTTTGCAGGGCCGTGAATGTGCGCAAGGTCCAGCGGGCCCCGGTTTTGTGTTCACTGGCGCGGGCTTCGATGATGTCGAGGTATTTGCTGATGTCCGATTTTTTGACTTTCCGGGCTTCGAGGCCTTCTTTGGCCATGGGCAGCAACTCTTTGAGGACAAGTTCGGTGACGGGCACTTTTTTGTCTTTAAGCCAGCTGAAAGTGGTGTCTATGCCAAACTTGGCGGCCTTCAGGAAGTTATCGCGAGCATCGGCAAAATCAATTTTTTGGGTAATGTCTTCGTACCGTTTGCCCATGGCCTCCATACAGCCCAGCCAGAAAGCGGCATTGGCCACCTCGTCTACCACACTGGGCCCGGCGGGCATTACCCGGTTTTCGATGCGCAAGTGCGGCATGCCGTTGGGCGAAATGCCATAACAAGGCCTGTTCCAGCGGTACACGGTGGAGTTGTGTATTTGCAAGGCACGCAGTTTGGGTGTTTTGCCGTCTCGCACCATTTCCAGGGAATTTTCTTCAATGTCGCCAGCCAGGAGCACACGGAAGCGGCTGATGTCCTCTTTGTATATTTGCGTGATGTCGCCCCGCAACCAATCGCTGCCAAAATTTACCCTGGGCAACCGTTCGCGCATGTGATCCGACGTGGTGCGGGTGTCGAGGCTTTGCTGGAATAAAGCGATGCGGGTTTCGTGCCACAGGCGCCGGCCAAATACAAGTGGCGAGTTGGCCGCAACGGCCATTACGGGTGCTGCCAGCACCTGGGCTATGTTGTACAGCTTGACAAAATGCTGCGGCGTCACCTGCAAATGCACCTGAAAACTGGTGTTGCAGGCTTCCAGCAGAGGTGAGTCGTGCCGCACCAGCAGTTCGTCAACCCCTTCTACCCGCAATTCAAAGGCCGACCCAAGCATGTGCTTCTGAATGGCGGCCATCAGGGCGTAATAGCGTTCTTTGGGGGTGAGGTTGTGTATTTCCAGATCGTACTTGCGCAGCGTGGGTAAAATGCCACACAACACAATGGACGCGTCGAACCCGTCCAGCACTTTTTGAATATTGGCGAGGTATTCGAGGTTTTCCGCTTCCAGCATGCTGAGGCAATCCCCTTTAAATTCCCGAGGCGTGAGGTTGGTTTCGAGGTTAAATTTTGCCAGTTCGGTGACGCAATATTGCTGCTCGCCCATTCGATCCAATACCTGCATGTTGATGCAGGCTGGTTTCATAGAGCGGTTGTGCACTAAACACATTTCTTGCTCGGCGCCAATTCTAATGGTTTCAGTTTCGAACCAGTTGTTGGCCAGCATGTACTCGAATGCCTGGACGTCGTCCAGCAAACTGCGTACAAAATGCAGCATTTGATCTTTTTGCCCACTAATGTTTACTTTTTGTTCGCCCATGATGCGTTACGCCGGTGTTTTAAATGTATAATTTTTCGGCCGGACAATTATAGTTGATTTTTTGTCCCTCATCTTTGCTCAAATTCATTTTCGATAAAAAAAATTTATGGTTGAATCCACGGCACTCGAACACCTTCGCAAAGATCCAGTACTGGCCGCCTGTATAGTGGATGATCCCCCGTTGCATTGGCCACTTTACACAGACGTATACGAAAGCCTTTTGCGCAGCATTGTTTTCCAACAATTAAATGGCAAAGCCGCCGAAACCATACACCAACGATTTTTAAACCTATTTCCGGATCAGCTTCCCGATCCGGAGCAAATTCTGGAGCTGGATATAGTACAATTGAGGAGTGTAGGACTTTCGGGACAAAAGGCACAGTATGTCCAACATGTAGCCTCTTTTGCTTTGGCAAACAAGCGCTTACAATTGGACTGGGATGAAATGAGCGACGAAGAGATTCTGACTTTCCTGACTCAAATAAAAGGTGTCGGGCGTTGGACGGTTGAAATGATTTTGATTTTTACCCTGCGCCGTCCAGATATTTTTCCATTGGATGATTACGGTATTCAACATGCTATAAAAATGGCATATAATATTGATTATCAAGGAAAAGAGCTAAGATTTTTCATGCAAAAAACCGCTGAAAACTGGAAACCGTACCGCAGTTATGCCACCAGATATTTATGGAATTTTTTTTCAAATAATAATAATTAATAAAAACAGTTGAATATTTGCATTAAAATAAATAAACAACATGATAAATCAAGATCGTTTTCGCTACCCCATCGGCCAATTTGAGTACGGAAAAACCTACAGCATTGATGAAACACGGAAACACATGGCCATTTTGGCCAATTTTCCCAAGCAGTTGAAAAAAGTGCTTAAAAAATTGCGTCGCGATGAGTACGATGTGCCTTATCGCATGGGTGGCTGGACGGTTCGTCAGGTCGTTCACCATATGGCCGATAGCCACATGAACGCGTTTATCCGTATGAAACTCGCCATCGTGGACAATGGGACGAGCATTAAACCTTACCCTGAAGCCATCTGGGCAGAATTGCCTGACGGCAAACAAGCGCCCATCCGCATGTCGGTGCGTTTATTGTCTGCGTTACACCGCCGCTGGCATTATTTTATGGAAAAATTGACGGAAACGGATCTCGAGCAGGGATATTTTCATCCTGCTTCGAACCGTACTGTTTCCATGCCCGAGGCCTTGGCCCTTTACGCCTGGCATGCCGAACACCACTTGGCACACATAAAATTAGTTGTTTCTGGCGAAAATTACACCGAACAAGGTGTTGCCGTACCACAGCAGCCTGACATGCGTCCGTTGCAACAAGCCGGGCATCGTCGATTTACAGTCACTTTGGTAGACCAAGAGATGCCCAAACAAGCTACCCAACCAAAACCTTTGGAGGTTACGCCAACGGATAAGGTTGAGAAAAAGAAAGCAGGCAGCCCCAAAGCAGCAGCAGCAGCTGGCGCGGATGGTGTGGAGAAAAAGAAAGCAGGCCGCCCCAAAGCAGCAGCGACAGCAGGCACAGACGGCGTGGAGAAAAAACGTCCGGGTCGCCCCAAAGCAGCAGCGACAGCAGGCACAGACGGCGTGGAGAAAAAACGTCCGGGTCGTCCCAAAGCAGCAGCGACAGCAGGCGCAGACGGCGTGGAGAAAAAACGTCCAGGCCGTCCTAAAGCAGCATCGGCAGCAGGCGCAGACGGCGTGGAGAAAAAACGTCCTGGCCGCCCCAAAGCAGCAGCGGCAGCAGGCACAGACGGCGTGGAGAAAAAACGTCCAGGCCGTCCAAAAGCAACAGCAGTAGCGGGCACAGATGGGGTTGAGAAGAAAGGTACAGGCCGCCCCAAAGCAGTTGCGGCAGCAGGCGCAGACGGCGTAGAGAAAAAACGTCCAGGCCGTCCAAAGGCAGCAGTGGTAGCTGGCGCAGATGGGGTAGAGAAAAAACGTCCGGGCCGTCCAAAAGCAACAGCGGCAGCAGGCGCAGAGAAGAAACGAGCAGGTCGCCCGAAAAAACAGGTTGATGTAGCACCAGAGCGACCAGTTGCACCATCAGTAAACGATGCCGAACCGATTGTCAGCAATCCGGATGAACGCGGATTTGAATAAGCACTTTTGTGGATGTCAACCACTCTACATGCGTCAGGGCGATGATAAAATGGTATGAATGAACGCATACTTGGTTGTTATGAGGGCGCCGACCGCGGCGCCCTCATTTTGGTTTTCGGTGCTACGCACGGCAATGAATCCGCTGGCGTGGAAGCCATACGCGAGATATTTAGATTGCTGGAGCAAGAACCAGCGCACAATCCTTCCTTTCGTTTTGCCGGAAAACTGCTTGGCATAGTGGGCAACATACAAGCCCGAATGTTGCAAAAGCGGTTTTTGACCCGCGACTTGAACCGCATGTGGACCCAAACGGAACTGCACCGAGTAGGGCAAATACCGGCGGAGGAAAGACGCGGTGAAGACCGGGAATTGGCGGAAATACTCGCCATCATCCATCAGGAACTGCGCGCATATCAACCGGAGGTGGTAGTGCTGCTCGACCTGCATACCACATCCGCTCAGGGAGGCATTTTCTGTATTCCAACGGACGATGCACCGAGTTTGCGCCTGGCCAAATCGCTGCACGCGCCGGTCATCCTGGGCATGCTCGACGGCATAGAGGGCACCTTATTGCATTTTGTGGCGGGGGACTTGTTTGCGTTGAATGGTATTCCAAAATTCGCCGTGGGGGTGGCTTTTGAAAGTGGTCAGCACGACGACCCCTTGTCGGTCAACCGCGCCATTGCGGCCATTGTGCATTTACTGCGGGCCGCTGGCTGCATCCGTGAAGAAGATGTTGATACACGCCACGAGGCGATTTTGAATGCTTATGCCCGGGATTTACCCAAGGTCACCCGCCTGCGCTATGTGCACCACCTTCGGGAGGGCGACGGTTTTCGCATGCATCCGGGCTATGAAAACTTCAGCAAAGTGACCAAAGGGGAACACTTAGCCGACGATGTAACGGGTGTGGTGCGCGCACCGCAGGATGGGCTGTTGCTCATGCCGTTGTATCAGGCGCAGGGCTCCGACGGCTTTTTTCTGGTAGAGCCATTGGAGTGATGTTCAAGGGCGTGTTTGGCGGGCAGCTATGATTTTCTCGTAGGCGTCGTTGATTTGCTGGAATTTTTCCTGGGCATGCCGCATCACCTCTGGTGAAATTGTGCGGGCCGCCACTTTGTCGGGGTGCCACTGCATGGCCAATTTGCGGAACTTTTTTTTGATCGTGTCTAACGAATCGTGGGCTTCGGCCCCAAGGATGGCGTAGTAGGGGTCAAGTGGTGTCCACCGCATTTGTTGGCTGGGAGGGGGCTGGTAGTAGCGGCTCTTGATGCGGTCGTATTGCATGCGGCCTATATGGAACAAGCCCGCAGCCCGCAGCAACAGGTTTTCCTCTGCGGGGTGCAGGTTGCCATCGGATGCGGCCAAGGCAAAGAGGAGATCGAGCATGTTCAACACCTGATGCCGTTCCTGGTGAAACTCCTTGTAAAAATTCAGGGCTAAGTATTCAAAAGTCTCCGGACTGGTTTTGGCTTTGTTCCAAATGTCTATGGCGTGAGCTCTGCCGTTGCCCGACAGTTTAAACTGTTGCGTCATGAGCAGCTCCATGTGGTTGACTTCCATGCGGTTAACGGCACCGTCTACCTTGGCCATGCGGGCACATAAGGTAAATACGTGGTACAGGTACATGCCCTGTCTGCGCTTGTAGGTTTTGAATTCATCGGTTTCTACCAGGCCCTCTCGAGGCACATCGATGAAAAAATGGCCGATCAGGGAGCCCAAAACAAACCCCGTAGCCGCCCCGAAAGGGAGCCCGATCATGTCGCCGATAAAAATACCGGCTATGCCCACAAATATTTTGCCCTTGTATTCCAATACTGAATGCTTCAATAAGATGCAAAACAACAGGTTTGTGTTTGTAGTTGAGTGTGATTATCGACAATATTAACGTGTTTTTCGGCAAATGGGCTTTTCAGAATTTATCTTACTTTTCGCACATGAAAACACCTGTACTTTTATTGCATGGCGCATTGGGCAGCGCCGCTATGCTCGAACCACTTGTAGCGCAGCTTCAAGCGGCAGATATGCCCGTTCGAACCCTGAATTTACCCGGACATGGGGGGCTGCCGCTTCCTGAATCGTTTTCCATGCCCGCTTTTATGCAGGCGGTGGAGGAATACACTGCAGACTGGATGCCCTTCAAGGTGTTTGGTTACAGCATGGGGGGGTATGTGGCCCTGTTGTTGGCTGCCATGCGCCCACTTCGTGTAGAAGCTGTGGCTACTTTGGGTACCAAATTTGACTGGACTCCCGAGTCTGCCGCCAAGGAAACAGCCCGTTTGAACCCAACGCTGATGCTGGAAAAAATTCCGGCTTTTGTCCAGCTCTTGTCAACAAGACACGGCGCAGATAAATGGGAGACGGTGGTAAATCATACTGCCGGACTGCTGACCCGTTTGGGCGAGTCGCCTGATTTACGCCAGGCGACGCTGGAGGAGATTATCTGCCCGGTATTTATTGGGAGGGGCAGCCTTGACACCGGAGTAACCCGCAAGGAGTCTGAAGCCGCCGCCAATGCCATTTCAAATGGTCAATACATTGAATTGCAAGATGTTAAGCACCCATTCGAACAGGTTTCAGAAACAGTTTTGGCAGATTACCTAAAAAAAACCATCTTGGCGCTGTAACCACCTTTGCCAACACGGTGTCTTGAACAGCAAACATCCAGGAATTATCCCCTATGGTCCAAATGCAATCTGATGAGGCGCTCATAACCCAGGCCCTGCTGGGGCAACAGCAGGCTTACGCCCAGTTGGTAGAGCGTTATCAGCATTATGTGTTTACGCTGGCCGTGCGCATGGTGAAAAATCGGGAAGAGGCGGCAGAGGTGGCACAAGACAGTTTCTTAAGGGCCTTTCAATACCTGGCAGACTTTAGGGGCGAGGCAAAATTCAGTACCTGGCTGTACCGCATTGTGCACTCCGTGGCCTTGAACCACTTGCGCAAGCGCCGGTTAGATGTGCTGTCTATCGACGACGCGGCCCATCCGGTGCCGGTGCCTGCTGCAACCCAACCCGATGCGTCAGACAGCATGGAGCTACAAGAACGTCGCCATGCCATATACCAGGCCATCCAGCGTCTTCCACCCGACGACGCCGAAGTGATTACCCTGTTTTACCTGTATGAAAACAGGCTTGATGAAATCTGCCAAATCATGGAATTGACCATGACCAACGCCAAAACTAAACTATTTCGGGCGCGACAGCGTTTGAAAACCATCCTTGAAACCACTGCCGTGCGTTCGGCGCTTTGAAAACCCGTGTTATGGAACATCAACCGTTTATCCTTTCCGACGACCTGCTCTGGGATTACGTCGATGGTTTACTGACCGACGCAGAGCGCAAGCGCCTGGAAGCCTATCTGACCGAACATCCGGAGTGGATGGCCCGCTTGCAGGCCGTGGAAACCGACCGAAGCCTGTTGCAGTCTGTTCCCCTTGAAGCGCCTCCACAAGGCTTTGCCTCTGGGGTAATGGGTGCATGGAATAGCCTGTTGACGCCGACGGTTGAATCGCCCGACTGGATTATCCGTGGAATCGGGGCGGTGTTTGGGCTGTTCATTTTATTGCCCCTTGTGATTTTGATTTTCAACGGGTTGCACATAAAAAACAGTGTATTTTCTGTGCCCGGCATGCCGAGCGTGGATTGGCTTGCGTTATTTTCGCATCCGGTTTTACAATACGGATTGTACTTTGGCTTTACCTTGCTGGCTTTGCGGTTGCTATCGGCCGTACTGTCGCAATACCGCGTAATGCACAAAATGATGGTGTAGAGCTATGGAAAAAAAACCCAAGCATTTTCTCAAACAACCGGAGTACCCGGGAGGGCCGAAGGCCATGTCGAAGTTTATATACGAAAACCTTCGTTATCCCAAACAAGCACTCGAAGCGGGCAAAGAAGGCGTAGTACTGGTAGAATACGACATCAATCACGAGGGGGTGGTGACGGATACCCGTGTGCTCCAATCGGTTGGATACGGCTGCGATGAAGAGGCCGAACGGGTCATCAGGCTGCTCAAATTTGAGGTGGGTAAAAACCGGGGGATAAAGGTCGTTTTCCATAAAAAAACGCAGATACAGTTTAAAAAACCGGCTGCAGCCGTACAACCCAAACCGGTAGCCGCGCCCCCTATGGCCATAACTTACCAGTATGTGACTGCCACACCATCTAAACCTACGGTTGAAGCACCGAAAAAAGAGCAGGTGTTTTCATATTCCATTACGTACAATGGTAAGTAGCGGGGTTCCCGTACCTTTGTAGCGATTTTAACGCACCAGATCTTGAATTTTTCCCTGTTTATTGCCCGGCGCTACCTGTTTGCCAAGCGCAGTACCAACGCCATTCACCTCATCACTGGTATATCCGTTTTTGCGGTAGCCATTGGCACGGCGGCTTTGTTGCTGGTGCTCAGTGTCTTCAACGGGTTTGAAGACCTGCTTTCGGGGCTATTCGGGCATTTTAATCCTGAAATCAAGATCACGGCCGCCAAAGGCAAAACATTTGAGCCAGATAGCCTGGTGCTCAGCAAACTCAAATCGCTGCCCGGAGTGCTGCACATGAGTGAAACGCTGGAGGAAATCGCATTTTTTGAATACGAAGGCTCTCAGGATTTTGGCGTGCTCAAAGGGGTTGACCAGTATTTTGCATCCATCAATGGCATCGATTCCACCCTGCGCGAAGGCCGTTTCAAGTTGCAAACAGGCGACCGAAACTGCGTGGTTTTGGGCGCTGGCATGCGCAACAAACTGAGTATAGACATAGACAATCCACTCGCAGTACTCACCATTTACATGCCCACGGCTGACGCGAGCGGGCTTATGGACAAGCCATTCAAGACCCGGTTTGCCACCCCTACGGGTACTTTTGCCATTCAGCAGGAGTTTGACAGCGAATTCGTCATCAGCAACATCGGTTTTGTACGAGAGCTGCTCGATGTAGCCCCCCAAACCGTATCGGCATTAGAAATCAAAACCGCCCCGGGGTACCGCATGGCCTCGGTTAAAACCGAGATCAAGTCGATTATGGGGCCTGGTTTTGTGGTGCGCGACAAGTACGAGCAAAACGAGGCATTCTTCAAGGTCATGAAATTAGAAAAATGGATGGGATTTGCCATTACCAGCCTGATGCTTTGCCTGATGGCATTTAACCTCATCGGTGCGCTTTGGATGATCGTATTGGACAAACAGAAGGACATATCCATCCTGAAAAGTTTAGGGGCTTCGGACCGCACCATTCACCGTATTTTTTTGCTGGAAGGCTTGTTGCTCACCGGCCTGGGCATGGCGTTGGGGCTTTTATTGGCGGTTGTGTTATACATGCTGCAAAAAACATTCGGGTTGGTAACCATTCCTCAAGGTTTTTTAGTGCAGAGTTATCCCATTTCCATGCGCGTGAGTGACTTCCTGCCGGTCATCCTGACAGTCGGCATCATTGGCCTTATTGCCTCGTTGCTGCCCGCCTCAAGGGCCATGCACGTGCCATCATACTTGCGCGAAGAGTAGAAAAACAGCTGTATAAACTAAAGACTAAGGCGCAACAGACCACAAATTCAACGTTCGGTCGTCGCTACCCGAAACCAAACCGGCATCCGTCCAAAGCAGTACATTCACGGAATTGATGTGCCCCCCGTGGCGCATGACGTCAATGACCTTCAACAGTTCTATATTTTGGGCATCCCAGATTTTCACTGTTTTGTCG
>Ga0247841_10001935_pt1 | contig 43504 bp, 51 predicted proteins | sample LaCruzMarch2015__2_FD_192410 | JGI IMG/M metagenome (GOLD analysis project Ga0247841, IMG submission 192410) | Freshwater microbial communities from meromictic Lake La Cruz, Castile-La Mancha, Spain - LaCruzMarch2015_18m | ecosystem: Environmental > Aquatic > Freshwater > Lake | place: Spain...
GACCGGTTTTTGGCAAACCTGGCTAAGATTTGGGACAGTATTTGTGGAAACAGCGGGAGAATCACCAAATTTTATCATGAATAATATTCCGCGGCCAAACATTGTGGCTAATACCATTTTAAAACTTCATGACGAATTAATAGCTAAGGGTGGATATGAAGGTATGATGGGAGATGGAGTTGGAGATTTGGCTTATGAAATCCCTAAACATAAGAAGAAGATTCCTGAAAGCGCTAGTAATATTAAAGAGTTGGAAAAAGAAATGCTTACCGAGGCCTATAGTAAGCCGGAAGATATGGGAAATAAATCCACCGAAGCTTTTTCGGAAGGTACTCCACTTAATACTAGAGGGACTGATATTTTGCCTACCGAAGCACAAAAAGAAAATTTTAAAAAAGAATCAGAAGCGATAGCTTTATCAGAAGGGGAGGAACCCTCGGAAGAATTTTTAGCTTCTCAAGACAAACCATTAGATAAGCAAGACAAGATTGAACCGGAGAAAAAAGAAGAAGATACTAATAAAACAATTTTGCCAGATGAGCAAAAAGAGGATGAAGAGGGTGAACTCAAAGAAGGTAAATCAATAAAATTTTAGAGTTTATTGGGCGAGGAGGGGAAGATGCAGAATGTGCGGTTTGAGATAGTAGAAAATGCCAATAATTTTGCTATCAAAAGCTATGGCGCTAGTTATGAAGAGCTTTTTGCCAATGCCGCATATGGTATGTTTAGTGTCATACAAGGCAAAGTTTTTAAAGTTGATGTAACCGATACCGTCAAAACGGAACGGGTCACTATTAAATCTGCCGACAGGGGAGAGTTATTAGTGGAGTTTCTAAATGAGCTACTTTATTGCGCTGAAACTAAAAAAAGAGCCTATGGCGCTTTTTCTTTTATTAAACTTACTAACAACGAACTTGTCGTTCTCGCCTACTATACTCCCCTATCCAAACCGAAAATTATTTTTAAAGCCGCGACTTATCGTAATTTACAAATTAGGAAGCTAAAAAGTCATTTTGAAGCTACTGTCACTTTTGATATTTAGATAAGGAGTAAATATGGAAAATAAAAAATCTTTTACCAAAGAGGAAGCTAAAGAAGTCGGCGAAAAATTGGGGATTGATTGGTCAAAATTTGATGTTGAGCAATTTAGAATAGGTATGGATGTTGAACTAGAACACGGATTAATTGATCCGCATACCAACGTTACCAATGATGACCTGCTTACAACCGGAAAAATTGCCTTGGCTCATCTCAACGAATTTTCCGATTACTATACTCGTCTTGATAAAATGGAACGCGAAGCCGAAGGAAAAAACTAATAATATACGTTTGATTTCGTCTAATTACCATTTCTTTGATTGACAAAATGGTTCTTTTTTTGATAGGATACAGGCAAAATACGAAAGGGGTGAAATGGATGAGCACATTAAAAATCTGGGGACTTTCATTACTATCAATAGCACTCATGACTATTGCTGCCTTCCTATGGGAGAATAACATACCTAGGGAATATTATTTAGAAAGTAATAATCTTCCTCAATATCTTATCCCTAGTGCTGAAAAGGTCACGGCTGTTACCGGCGCCACTATTTATTTGGAACCAATGGATTTTTTAGTAGCAAGAACACAAGGGGAATTTCCCAAACAGTGGTTCGTTCTGAGTGATGATGGCCGTAAGGCACAAATTTATGCTCAACGAAAAGGAAATGTACCGGCGCTTTTTGCAACGACCTTATCGAGTTCTATACCATTTTTTCCTACGCGTTCCAATTCAAAATATTTAGAAACTCCTTTTTCGCAAGGACGAACTTTTTATTGTCCATTTTTTGTTTGCGTGATTTTTATGTTAATTTGTGTTTTCAACGCAGTTAGCAAAAGCGTGTTAGATTAAAAAGGGGAGGCGAAAACATGTTTAATCGTCTAGATGATATGGTTTCATGTCCTGAGTGTGAAGGATTAGGCATTTTACCTAATCCGGATGACCAAAATGGATCATGTTTATGTTCTTTATGCAAAGGGAAAGGGGTCATTATGTACATTGAGCAACCAGAGGTTGCAGAACTTATTGATCTTCAGGATAAGGATCAACGGGAAAAGATGAGACGTCAACACTTTCCCGAATACCCCTCTGAAGTTCTGGAATAATTACATTTTTTAAAAAACAAACTAATCGAGGCGCCAATTCTGGCGCCTTTTTCTTTTGGATAAAAATATTGGTATAATTAAACTGATATATCGTATAATTTTTCATAAAAAAACAAATTTATCATAAAATCACGCGATCGCGCAGAATTATGATAAGTGGTAAAAGGAGAAAGAAATGGAAAAGAAGAGAATCAATAGCAAAGAAATATTGCTCTGGATTCTTCGCGCCGGAGGTATAATTATTTTATCTATGGCTAATCCGAAATTACCCCATTATTTATTAAAAAGTTATCTAAAAAATCGTTACCGGTTGCGTGAGCGTCTCAAAATGCTAGAAGAAAGAGGTTGGATAAAAATAACTGAAGTAGATGATCAATTTAAGCTGGAGTTGGTAGAAAATGGTCGTGAAGTAGCTTTATATTATAAAATAGAGGAAATGCATATTAAAAAACCAAAAAAGTGGGATGGGCTATGGCGGGTAGTTGTTTTTGATATCCCTGAAGACAAAAAAATCGCTCGTGATGTACTGCGGCGAAGGCTCAAAGAATTAGGTTTTATCCAGTTGCAAAAAAGCGTTTTTATTTTGCCTTATGATTGCAAAAAGGAAATAGAAGTTATTCAACACGCTTACGAAATCTGGCCATATATGAGTTTTATGATTGTCAAGGAAATTGATAATGAGGATAAGCTAATAAAGAGATTTAACCTTAAGAATGAATAATTTATCATAAATTTTCGCGATCGCGAAAATTTGTGTTATAAGTTTTTCCTCAAAATTTATACAACGTTAAAATCATTTTTCCTTTTAGACAAAATCTTGATATAATTAAAATAAGATGGGGCAGAGAATTTATATAATATTTGGTGCAATTATTGTCCTTATATTTGTAGGACTATTTGTATTTCCTGAAAAATCTTTTGCGGCGGATACAGATTTAGTTATTAATGAAATATTTCCGGCGCCGACAAGTGGTGATGAATTTGTAGAACTTTATAATACATCTAGCCAGGAAATTATTTTATCGTCTGGTTGGCAGCTTGATGACATTGCCGATGGTGGTAGCAGACCTTACAACATAGAAGATGGAACCAGAATCGAACCTCATGGTTATTTAGTATTCTATAAAAAGATCGCGCTTAATAATAGCGGCGATACAGTGAGGTTACTTAAAAATAATATAGAAATTTCCAAGATTAGTTATTCTGATGCCCCCAAAGACATGTCATACGTTCGTGATACAAGTGGAACATGGTTTTGGACAGATCAGCGTACTCCGGGAGTAGATAATCCTTCTCGGCCAATTTATTCGCGCGAAGTTTATATTAATGAGATTTTACCATATCCTGCCAACGGATCAGATAACGAATTTATCGAATTGTATAATTCGAGCGAGAATATAGTTGATTTATCCAATTGGACGTTAGATGATGTAGTAGGTAGCGGTGCAAGTGCTTACAAAATAGAGCAAGGCGTTACTATCCCTGGACGCGGCTATATAGTTTTTTATAAAAAAGATACCAAAATAACTTTAAATGATGACGGTGACGAGGTAAATTTGCTAGATCCGGCGGGCGAGCGGGTCTCCTCTATCCCCTACTCCAAAACAAAAAAATCGGAAAGCTTTATGCGCACGGATGATGGCTTTTGGCGGTGGACAATTATTGCGACTCCCCTCTCAGAAAATATTTTACGACTCCCCTCCACCGCAAATTTTGGTTCGGATTTTGAAGATTTCCGGGTGATTTCCATCAAAACAGGAGAAACTAGTAATTACGAAGGAAGAAAAGTTGAAATTATCGGTGAAGTTACCGAAACTTCAGGCGACACTTTTTATCTGGATGACGGTACAGGTGTAATAAAATGCTATATTCAAGCCAAAACTAATATTGATAAACCTAGAATGCAAAAAGGATATCAGGTGAGAGTAAGAGGCAGAGTTGATCTATACCGAGGAGTTTGGCGAATTTTACCCGAACAGCAAGAAGATGTGGAAATTATAGATGAAAATAAGAATCAGCCAGTTAGTGGATCAAAAGCTAAAAATAATATAGCAAATAATGCTGAGATAAGAGATAGTCAATTTCCTATTGCCCGAGCTTTGGCTGCGACAGATGCCAGTAATCTGTTAAAAGATGCCGCCAGCAATGATTTAAATCAGAAGAGCAACGTTAGTATCTTTAATAAAATTGTAATTTCCATTATAATTACTGCAACATTACTCTTGTTATTACTAGTTGGAGAATATTTATGGAAAAAGAAATTACGACCTGCGGAGCCGAAGAAACAAAAAAATTTGCCCAACAATTCGCCGCCAACTTAAAAGGCGGGGAAGTAATCGCCTTAATGGGTGATTTAGGAGTCGGCAAAACCACTTTCACTCAAGGATTGGCAGAAGGGTTGGGGATTAAGGACAAAATCCAATCCCCTACATTTGTACTATTAAAACAATACGAAGTTCACGATGATATCAGTTTGATTCACGCTGATTGTTACCGCTTAAAATCTGCTAATGATGCTTTATCCATGGGCATTACTGATTATCTCGGCAAAAAAGACACTATTTGTGTAGTAGAATGGGCAAAAAAAATAAAGAGATTACTTCCTAAAAATACTACTTATATTAATTTTAGTCATGTTGACGAACATTCCAGAAAGATAAAATATGATTTTAAGCATTAATACTGGCAGTGAACAAAATTCTATCGCTCTTTTAGGTAAAGACATTGCCGAGGAGATTTTTTGGAAATCATACAGAACACAGTCAAAAGAACTTTTGCCGAAAATCGATAGATTATTAAAATTAAATAAGATTAAATTAACCAATTTAGAGGCTATTGCTGCTTTTCAAGGCCCAGGTAGCTATACCGGGTTGAGAGTTGGTATTAGCGTGGCTAATGCGCTAGGATGGGGATTAGATATCCCAGTGATGGGTATAAAAAATGGCCAAGGGGAATATAACAATTTATCAGCTTTGGAGATTGCCAAAAAAGCAGAAAAAATTATCAAAGTTAAAAAACTTTATAAATTTTCCAAAATTGTTATTCCTTATTATGGTTCTCAGCTAAAATAAAGTTTTTATTTATATAATTTTTTTGTTATAATAATATTTAAGTTATCAAAAAGTAAAATCAATTGTATTACTAAATAGCTAAAAGTTAATAGCCATTGCTAAATTTATGTTTCTAAAACCCCGTCGACAACATGTAGTGGATAATAACGGCAAGTTAGTCGTTAAAAGCCAAAATTCTGTGGATAAAATAATTCATCCCAAAAAAAGAAAAGTTTGGCCGTGGTTAGTTGTGGCTGGGGTAGTTGTTATTTTAATTCTCGGAGGTTTCTTTGGCGCTAAAGCCTGGAGGGCGTTAGCGCAAATTATTACCAAAAATAGTTCCAAATCTGCTCCTTATTTATCTTTTTTGGGCAATGTTAATCCTAACCAATTACAAGGCGAGGGCGATGGTAGAATTAACATTTTACTTTTAGGTATGGGCGGGGCAAATCATCCCGGTGGTCTCCTAACAGATACTATTATGGTGGCTAGCATTGATCCGATTAATAAAAAAATGGCCTTGCTTTCCATTCCGCGCGATCTTTATGTAAAAATTCCTGGCGTCGGTTACAATAAAATTAATTATGCTAATGCTTATGGTGAACAATATCTTAAAGATGAGGGAGGCGGTCCAGCTTTAACAAAAAAAGTGGTAAGCGAAATTTTAGATCTTCCTATTCATTATTATATCCTTTTAGATTTTTCGGGTTTTACTAAATTTATTGACACTTTAGACGGGGTTGATATTAATGTTGATCAAGCGGTTGCCGATCCTTACTATCCAGCCGCTAATATGGAAGATTACGATCCCTTCTATATGTCCACTGGTCAGCATCATATGGATGGCGCAACAGCTTTAAAATACGCTCGCAGTCGTGAAACCACTTCTGATTTCGACCGCTCGCGACGTCAACAGCAAGTTATGGTTGCGGCCAGGGACAAGGCCTTGAGTTTAGGGGTGTTAACCAATCCCAAGAAAATTTCGGATATTATTAGTATTTTAGGTGATCATTTACGCACCGATATTCAGCTTTGGGAAATGGAACGATTGTTTAGCTTGGCCAAAGATATTGACACTTCCAATATTGTCAGTAAGGTTCTGGATAATTCTACGGACGGGCTTCTCATTGACGATCAAATTGATGGGGGATATTATCTTATTCCTCGATTAGGGGTGGAAAATTATACCGCTATTCAAAAATTAACCCACGAAATTTTTACTGATCCTTATTTACAAAACGAAAAAGCTAGAATTCAAGTTCTTAATGCTACCGGCCAATCTGGTAAGGCAACAGAAGTTTCGGATATGCTTACCAGTTATGGTTATAATGTTGTTAGTGTGGAAAAAAATTCCACCACCGAAGAAAAAACTGTAATTTATGACTATTCCTCCGGAGCTAAACCCTATACTCTTAAATATTTGACTGATCGATTTTCCGCTAGCGTTAAAAATCAGCCCAGTTCCAGTAGTGCAGCAGCTGATATTGTAATAGTGGTAGGCAAAGATTATCTAACCAGTTCTAACTAGAATAATATGTTTAAAAAAGCTCTAATTTTTTTAAAGGAATCTTGGGCTAAAATAATCATTGTGTTAGTTTTTGTATTGGCACTGGTTATTTTTAATTTATTTGAACAAGTTATATTATTTAAAATACTGGTTTTTTTGTTTATCGCTCTAGCGCTTGGGCAAATATTTTTATCCAAACAAAGAAATTGGCTAATGTTAATTTTTTTATTTTTGTGTTTTTTTGATTTATTCAGTTTGTATCTTGGGGTTAATTGGTCACTTGGATTAATCATGCTGGGAGTACTTTCGGTGACTGCTTTGGCCTTTTATTTTTCGCACGAGCATTTAACCAATGTTTCTTTTCTGTATTTAATCCTAATTGCGATTTTGGAGGTAGAGATATTTCTTGCGCTGGTTCCCTGGCCGATTGATCCAAAAGGCAGTAGCTTGATTGCAGTTGGCGCTTTTTATTTTTTTGCCAGTGTGATAAAATTGAAAGAGGAGGAAAAACTGAATTGGCGAAACATCCTACCTGTTTTAATTTTGCTGGTAATTATTGGAATATTAGTAGTATTCACTACTCAGTGGTATAAATAAATGTAAATAATAATAAGCCACGCCCGCAACGCCTGAGCGGCGACGCGATGGCGGGCAGGGGAGAATAATTATGAAAACTGCAGGTGTCACAACTAAGAGTAAAAACTTTTTCGCTTCTAAGCCATGGTGGCTATGGACTATTTTAGCAATAGTTCTCGTTTATGTAATTGGTGGTATTGTATTTGCTTTTCCGGTTTATAGAACCCATAAAGATGGTCGTGCCACTCAATTTGCCGTTAAAATTTATCCTTATCCGGTAGCTTTTGTGGGATTAAAACCAATTTGGGCCAAAGATTATTATAAACAACTTAACTATATTAAGAAGTTTTCCGAAAAATCCGGTCAGGCCTTGCCAGAGATGTCAGTTATTAGAACACAAATTATCGATCAGATGATTCAAAATTCGGTGTTAAAAACCCAAGCAGCTAAATACAAGATTAAAGTTAGTAAGAGTGACGTCAACGATGCTTATAATAAGCTGGCTGAACAGAATGGAGGGGACGCAGAAGTGCAAAAAATATTAACCGAAATGTATGGCATGAGCGTTAAGGATTTTAAAGATCTTATCTATTATCAAGTTCTGCAAGAAAAAATCCAAGGCAATCTTATGGTTCAAGTCGATGCCAAGCATATTTTAATCAAAGACGAAAATCAAGCTAAGGATGTTTTAGCTAAGATTAAAAACAATGAAAAATCTTTTGAGGATGCGGCGAAAGAATTTTCCGAAGATTCCGGCACTAAAGATAAGGGTGGGGAATTGGGTTGGTTTGCTCGTGGCCAAATGACTAAAGAATTCGAAGACGCTGCTTTTGCCTTAAATAAAGATCAGATGACCGATAATCCGGTTAAAACCGAATACGGATTCCATATTATTAAAGTTGTGGATAAAAAAGGCACCATAGACAAATCTTTTACTGATTGGTTAACAGAAGTTAAGAATAATACCAAATCTACAAAATGGTTAAAATAAATTGAAGCTTAAACAAAAACCCGCCGAGATGGCGGGTTTTTGTTTTCTTTGAAAAAAAGATATTATCTTTCTCTCATTGGTCTGGCAACATTGACCTTAAGGGGTCTTCCCTCAATTTCTTTGTTGTTCATGGTTTCAACGGCTTTTGTTGCAGTCTGTTCATCTTTCATAGTAACAAAACCGAAACCTTTGGAGCGACCAGAAAATTTGTCTGTGATAACTTTAGCTTCAGAAACTTCGCCGGCTTCGGCAAAAAGTTCTTTTAAGCTTTCATCAGTAACGCTGTAAGGCAAGTTACCGACGTAAAGTTTGCTTTTGTCTTCCATTTAGATTCCTTATGTCTTGTTTTTTCAAACAAGAACTCACTTAATTAATCGACCCCGGCTCGTGTACCTCGGGGTATTTTGAGCAAAAGCTAAAACCCACTCGAGAACCTTCAAACCAATTATATAATACCACAATAATTCATTTTTGTCAATATCAAATAACAAAAAATGATACTCTCAGCGAATTTTCAGATTGTTCTGTAGTATAATATAAATATGAGAATATTAGATATTTTCCCCTAATAAGTATTGACTTTGCAGGTAAAATAAGGTACAATAACAAGTTAATTTAGTATTTTAACAAATAGGTTAGAAAACAACATTTTCCTTAGGGCCTAATTGGTTATTTTTAACTAAACAATCAGCTAGGCTCTTGGGAGAATATCTCAAGGGACTATTAAATTAAGGAGGATGGTTCCGATGATTAAAAAAGCATTGGCCCCGTCTAATCCCGTTACGACCCGGGATCGAAAAGGTCGCAAATTTATCTCTGTCGTTGAGAATGCCTATAACAAGGCTGGTCTTTCCGAGGGAGAAGCCCAGAAGGTTAATGACACTCCCGGTCTTGCAGACATAGTGGGAAACTTCATCGCGGAAAATCGACTTTCAAACCGATTTAAGGACGAGGAAGTTAAATCGAACTATGGTTACCTTTCTGGCTACAAGCCCAAGGATGAGGATTTGGACCGTCAAATTGCAATTTTGCAAGATCTATCTCCGGGCTTGGGTAGTCCCAATCTGGATTATTTACAGAAAGTGAAATCTGGAACAGTCAAGACGCCGAAGCATTCAGAGAAGTTTTTCGCGGTTGTAAACATTTGGAAAGATAACCATCCGATCGGATTCGGTGCCACATACAGCGAAGCGCTTAAGAAGGTGCTCAGCACCATCAAGCAGACTCGTAATTTTTACAACTACCGCGAAGGACAGATCGACGAGAAGCATATCCGTCAGTCGGCTCATACCCAGAAGTTTTTCCAAGATCTTTCCGAGGCCCAAGGCGATCCGGACATCTTGATTGTCCCGGCACAGTTCGGCATCCGCCATCGTGGTCGTTCCGTTCGCCGCGCTCGTGAAGTATTTCTCTCCAACGAGTTCGGTCTTGGTGCTTTTGCGGCCGGCATCATGATCCTGACCCATCCAGAGCGTCTCCAACACTATGATGATCTTTGGATCGACTGTGCTGGTGACGAGTGGTCCTTTGGGGCCGGTGGTGTCTTCGACCGCGCTCCGCTCTTCGGCTTCGACGATGACGGGGTCGAGTTCGTCACCGCCGAGGTTGACCATGCCGGTGAGCGCTTTGGTTCGGCCTCTGGCTTCTTCGATGTCCCTCTCCCGCAGTAAAATTCGATTCTTGTGACTTTGAATTCTTGGATCTTTTGACTTCTTGTCTTTTGATCCCTGCCTGCCGGCAGGCAGGTTTGAACACATCTGCCGCAGGCAGTCGACGTAAATTGGGCTACCCGCCACCATACGGGTAGCCTTTTTCTTTTAATAAATATTTGATATATTAGTTTTGAAAGTAGGCTAATGAATTATAGTCTAAGGATTATGATCGCCGAAATTTCTTTTTAGATGAAACAGCCAGAATCTTAGTAGTTACGGCTATTAAGAGTGCGCTGTGTTTAAGGAGATACTGCTTGTTTTTATCTGGTATAGATGTCTGCTTTTTGGCGGGCTGCTATCAAATAAAGTTCAAGAAAAAGAGCATATAACCTTGCTTTAACAGGGAGTAAAACTCGATTTCTGGTGTTATAGATGGATAAAAACAAATCCTATGAGGCCGATGGTGTCTTCGACAACGCTCCGATCTTCAACTTCAACGATGACAAGGTCAAGTTCAACACCAACAAGGTTGACAATGCCAATGAGAACTATGGTTCGGCATCTGGCTTCTTCGATGTCCCTCTCCCGAAGTCTCTCCTTGTTTGGAAAAACGCTTTTCTATAGGCGTTTTTCTTTAATCTTTGGTAGATTTAATCCAACCACCGAGCATACGGCCGATTTCATCAATGTTTTCTTCCATCAAAGCGTATTGTTTTAGATTAATCGATTTTACATCTTTCATCAAACGAATAAAAACCCGCAAGAGATTTAGTTTTAAACTGGCATGCTGCAAAATTGGCAGTTTCTTGTCTTTGAAAAGTTGGCTGGCTTCCAATATTCCTTCAATAACTTCCAATAGAGTATTTTCACATTTAAGATAGATAGTGTAGCGGTCTTGTTTTGATATATTGCTACCGACCAAATGAAAATTTTTATATAGCTCATAAACTTTTTTAAAAATCGGAATGTCAAATTCTTGCATAAAGCTCCTATGAAATTTTATACTAATATTTTTGAAAAAATAATTTCCTTAGAAAACCTATTTTTAGCTTGGGATGAGTTTAAAACTGGCAAACTTGGCAAATATGATGTTTTGGAATTTGAATGGAATTTAGAGCAAAATATTTTTAAGCTTCATCGAGATTTAAAGTATCACAAGTATATTCATGGTGTCTATACTAAATTTTCTATTTGTGATCCTAAATATCGTATAATTCATAAAGCAACGGTTCGAGATAGAGTTTTACATCATGCAATATATAGAGTTTTAAGTCCAATTTTTGAACCATCATTTATTTCACACTCATTTTCTTGCCGAGTCGATAAAGGAACCCATAAAGGAGTTGGTGCCTTAGCTAGTTTTTCGAATACGGTTAGTAAAAATAACAGCAAAACTTGCTGGGTGCTCAAATGTGATATTAAAAAGTTCTTTGATTCAGTTGACCAAAAAATACTACTGGATATTATTCAAAAAAGAATTAAAGATAAAGATTCGATTTGGCTCATAGATAATATCATCAAGAGTTTTTCGCCCAAGGGCCAAATCGAGAGAGAGAGAGAGAGAGAGAGAGAGAGAGAGTAAAATTCCCAGCGCAAATTTTATCCAGTGTTCGTTATGGCCTGACGATAAGAAAAATACTGGGATTCCAATTGGTAATTTAACTAGCCAACTTTTTGCTAATATCTATTTGAACGAATTTGATTATTTTATCAAGCATAATTTAAGAATCAAAAATTATATTAGATATACCGATGACTTTGTGGTTGTTGCGGATAATAAAGGATATCTTGTTGACTTAATTCCGATAATCAGGAAATATCTGAAAACTAAGCTGAAACTAGAAATCCATCCTGACAAAATTATAATTAAAAGGTTTCATCAAGGAATTGATTATTTGGGATACACCTTATTTCCAAAATATCGATTACTTCGAACCAAAACAAAAAGAAGGATTTATACAAAATTGAGGCAAAGAGTTGTGGAGTGTAAAACAGGGATAATTAATGAGAATACGTTGTCGCAATCCCTGAACTCATATCTCGGAGTTTTATCACACGCTGATAGCTATGAATTAGAACAAAAGTTACTAAATCAATTCTGGTTTTGGATTAAAGAATAAATAAACGAGTTTTAAAGAGAAAATTTTCAAGGTAATTGTGGCGGGGTGGACCCCGACGCGTTGTCGGGGCAACCTCCCAGATGTAATATCGGGGCACCATAATTATTTGTGATTATAATATTCAGAGCGGGGTGGACGGGACTCGAACCCGCGACCTCCTCCGTGACAGGGAGGCGCTCTAACCAACTGAGCTACCACCCCGCTCTGAACACTATAGTTTTAAAATTTATCTAACCCCAGCCAGAGGCTGGTCGTCCTCTGGACGAAACTGAGCTACCACCCCGCTCTGAACACAATCAATTATATAATGATACCAGATTGAGTTATATTTTCAAGGCTAAACATGTCTTCGGTGTTTGCGAACAATTTTAATTCTAGTTAAGGCGCGTTCTAATGCACCAGTAGCTTCAGCGAATTCTACACCTGTTTGCGCTTTTTCGCGAGCCTGCTCGGCGCGTTTCACTGCTTCTTCAGCACGGCGTTCATCAATTTCATCAGCTAATTCGGCGGCATCGGCTAATAATTTAATTTTATTTTCGTTAGTTTCTACTAAGCCGCGCATCACCGCCATGTGATGTGTTTTTCCGTTATTTTTTATAGTAATTTCACCAGGTTTAGTCGTTGCTACCAGTGGAATATGCCCGGCAAGTACAGTAATTTCACCTTCATCAGTAGGAAGGGTGAGGGAGTCGATTTCCTCACTGAAAACGGTTTTTTCTGGCGTAATAATTTCAAAATGTAATTTCATTATTTTTTAACCTCATCAATTGAGCCGACCATATAGAATGATTGTTCGGGTTTGTCGTCGTGTTTGCCTTCCAGAATTTCTTTAAAAGATCTTATAGTGTCAGCTAGTTTAACATATCTTCCGGGTCTACCGGTAAATACTTCAGCCACAAAATTTGGCTGACTTAAGAATTTTTGTATTTTTCTGGCGCGCGTTACAGTTAATTTATCTTCTTCGGATAATTCTTCTACACCTAAAATGGCAATAATATCTTGAAGATCTTTGTAGCGCTGTAATACTTTTTGTACGCCGCGAGCAACATCATAGTGATCTTGACCAATAATTTTTGGATCCAAAATAGTTGAGGTTGAATCAAGCGGATCAACAGCCGGATAAATGCTAATTTCCGTTAAGGCACGTGATAAAACTACAGTAGAATCAAGGTGGCCAAAGGTTGTGGCAGGCGCTGGATCAGTTAAATCATCCGCAGGGACATATACGGCCTGTACTGAAGTGATAGAACCTTTTTTAGTAGAGGTAATTCTTTCTTGCAGTTCTCCCATTTCAGTGGCTAACGTTGGTTGATAACCTACTGCCGAAGGCATGCGCCCTAAAAGCGCCGATACTTCAGAACCAGCTTGTGTAAAACGAAAAATATTATCAATAAAAAGTAGTACGTCTTTACTTTGATCGCGAAAATATTCGGCCACAGTTAGACCAGTTAATCCAACTCTTTGACGTGCTCCAGGCGGTTCATTCATTTGACCAAAAACCAAGGCAGTTTTATCAAGTACGCCTGAGTTTTTCATTTCGTGATAAAGATCGTTTCCTTCACGTGTTCTTTCTCCGACTCCGGCAAAGACGGAATAACCGCCATGCTCGGTGGCAATATTACGAATTAACTCAGTAATAACCACGGTTTTTCCTACTCCTGCGCCGCCGAAAAGACCGACCTTACCACCTTTGGAAATGGGACAAATCAAATCAATGACTTTAATACCAGTTTCCAATATTTCCACTTCGGTTTTTAATTCTTCGAATTTTGGCGCCGGTCGATGTATTGGATAATAGGTACTGGTTTTTATCTGCGGTTTACCGTCAATGGTTTCGCCAATAACATTAATTAAGCGGCCTAGAGTTTCTTTGCCGACAGGAACGCTAATAGGAGCGCCCGTGGTAGCTACTTCGATTCCTCTTTGTAAACCGTCAGTGGAACCCATAGCTACTGATTTTATTTCACCGCCGCCAAGATGCTGTTGAACTTCTAAAATCAGTCGTTCTTTTGTTTGCGGATTGGTTAATTCTAAGGCCTCGTAAATTTCTGGGAGTTTCCCTTCAGAAAATTCCACGTTAACTACTGGCCCGATAATTTCTGTAACCTTACCAATTGATTTTGTCTTTTTTTCCATGATATCTCCTATTGTTTAAATGTTTATATGTTTTTATGATTTAAGTGCCTCAGCGCCAGCGGCAATTTCAGTGATTTCGCGGGTAATAACGGCTTGGCGTAAACTGTTATATGTTAATTGCAAATCGCCAATCAAATCCTCGGCGTTGTCAGTAGCATTTTTCATAGCAATCATTCTGGCAGAATGTTCTGCAGCGCTGGATTCTAATAATATTTGATAAAATTGCGTTTGAATTATCTTAGGGATCATCACATCTAAAATTGAAGCGGCTGAAGGTTCAAACTTATATTCTGCGAAATTAGTTTTGGATTTTTCTGTTTTGACACTCATTTCGAGTTTTGAATCCCGGATTTCTGATTTTCCGATTTGATATTCTTCCAACTCGTCTAGATCGGGAATAGGCAAGATTTGTCGGCGAATGGGAACTTGGTGTAAGGTAGAAACGAAATGATTATAAAAAACACACACTCGATCATATTTATTACTAATATAATTATCTAAAGCCATTTTAGAGATAGCGGAGCTATCGGTAAATTCTACTAAGCGGTCAGGAGCAGGAAAATCTGCTACCAGCATATCTTTAAAATAACGGCTGATAAACAATTTGCCTTTACCGCCGACAGTAATAATTTCCGTTTTGATACCAGCTTTTTGTTTTTCTTTAATATAGCCGGAGATTTTACGAATTATCTGACTATTAAGTCCGCCACAAAGCCCACGATTAGAAGTTAAAAGGATTAAAGCGATAGTTTTATCAACACGTTTTTTTAGAAGGGGATGAGCGGCAATATCTGTTTTGCTTTGGATATTTTTAATAATTTCCCAAGCCATATTAGCATAACTTCTGGTGGTTTGGGCTCGATCAATGGATTTTTGCATTTTAGAAGCAGCGACCATTTGCATGGCTTGCGTCAGTTTTTTTGTGCCTTGAATTGATTTAATTTTTTTACGTAAATCTTTTAAGCTTGCTGCCATAATACCTCAATTAATACACGCCTTTTTTCTTAAATTCTTCTAAAATTGCTTGCAATTCTTTTTCCAGTTTTTCGTTTAATTCCAGTTCTTTAGTAATTGTTTCGTGGAACTTCTTATATTTTTCACGAACGAATTTGTATAAAGCAATTTCAGCCAATTTTATCTTTTCCGTGGGGATCGCGTCGAAATAACCATTAGTGACCCCGTAGATACCAACTACTTGATCGGCTACTGTTAATGGTTCGTATTGATCTTGTTTTAATAGTTCAGTAGTGCGTTTGCCGCGTTCGATTTGTGTTCGAGAGGCTTCGTCTAGATCAGAAGCAAATTGAGCGAAGGACGCTAACTCTCGATATTGTGCCAAATCCATTCTGAGTTTTCCGGCAACTTTTTTCATGGCTTTGGTTTGGGCCGAAGAACCTACACGTGAAACCGAAAGTCCAACATTTAAAGCCGGTCTAACTCCTTGATAAAACAGTTCCGGTTCGAGATAAATTTGACCATCTGTAATAGAAATTACATTGGTAGGAATGTAAGCCGAAACATCACCTGCCTGAGTTTCAATAATTGGCAGTGCCGTTAATGATCCGCCACCGTATTTTTGATCCAGTTTGGCAGCACGTTCCAAAAGTCGAGAATGAAGATAAAAAATGTCGCCGGGATAAGCTTCACGGCCTGGTGGGCGGCGTAGTAATAAAGAAATTTGGCGATAGGCCCAAGCATGGCGAGAAAGATCATCATAAACCACTAACGCATCTTTGCCATTATCGCGGAAATATTCTCCCATAGCGCAACCTGCGTAAGGAGCTAAATATTGCAGAGGAGCCGGATCTGAGGCAGAAGCTACTACTACAATAGTGTGTTTCATGGCGCCAAATTTTTCTAAAGTGGCTACTAATCTGGCAATTTTAGACTCTTTTAAGCCAATAGCCACATAAATACAAATCAAATCTTTATCTTTTTGGTTGATAATAGTATCAATGGCAATGGCGGTTTTACCGGTGCCACGATCACCGATGATTAGTTCGCGTTGACCTCGGCCGATAGGAATAATGGCATCGATGGCTTTGATACCGGTTTGTACCGGAGAATTCACCGATTTTCTGGTAATTACGCCCGGAGCAATTTTTTCCACCAGTCCGAATTCTTTGCTTTTAATAGATCCTTTATTATCAATGGGTTGGCCTAGAGGATCAACAACCCTGCCGATTAAAGAGGGCCCGACTGGGATTTCTAGTAATCTTCCTGTGGCTTTAACGATGTCGCCTTCTTTAATATGATGATAATCGCCCATAATAACTGCGCCTACATTATCTTTTTCAAGATTTAAAGCCAAGCCGTAAATATTGCCAGGGAATTCCAACATTTCCAATGATGCTACTTCTGAAAGGCCGAAAATTCTAGCAATACCGTCACCAATTTCTATTACTGTACCAACTTTTTCTTCCTTGGTTTCAAAATCGAAATCCTCGATTCTTTTCTTGAGGTCGTTAACTATTACATCTTTTTGATTCATATAACTCCCTTATTTATTTAACTCTTTTTGTAAAAAATTTAATTTGTTTTTTAGACTGTTGTCAATAATAGTGTCGCCAATTTTGATAATTATTCCGCCTAAAATTTCACTGTTAATTTCTTGAGAAAATAAAACGTTCTTGGATGTTTTTTGCTTAATTTTGTCAATTATATAAGCTTGTTCATTTACGTCTAGCTCGCGTGCGGTTTCAACTTTGACTTCCAAAGTATTATTTTTAACATTTTGCATTTCTTTTAAATAAAGAAGAATAATTTCTAGCTTATTAAAATCTCTATTTTTTACCAATAGTAGAAGAAAATTTATAGAATTTTTGCCAAGTCCAAGCTGTAAAAGCTTTTGATATTTGTCTTTTTGGGGTTTATTAGTATTTTGCAAATAGCCCAAAAAATCACTTTTTTTATTCGCCACTTCTTTTAAATCAATAATAATTTTTTCAAGATTATTATTATCTTGGCTTGTTTCAAACAGACTTAAGGCATATTGTTTAACAGAAATTTTCATAGGATTGTTTTGTGTATCCGATCACAGAATTTTTTCACAGAATCTCACAGAAGCAATCTAATTTTATATTATTTCTGTGTTTTTCTGTGTTATGTTTCTGTGATAGTTATTACTTTATCTCTTTAATACTTTCTTCTACTAATTTCTTTTCTTCCTCTTTTCGAAGGCTTTTGCCGGCAATTTTGGTAGTAGCTAAAATCACTAAATTCGCAGTTTCATTTTTTAATTCCTGTTTCAGAGATTCTTTTTCGCTCTCAATTTCCTCTTTAGCCTTAACAATGAGGTTTTCTGCGTCTTTTTGTGATTGGCTTAAGGCATTTTTGCGCTCATTGGCCGCTTCGCGCCGGGTTTCTTCAATAATATCTTTAGCCTCTTTTTTAGCTTCTTCTAAACGTTTACCGATTTTAACTTCCAATTCTTCGGATTCTTTTTTAGCTTTTTCGGCTAAATCCAAAGATTCCTTAACTTTTCTTTCGCGATCATTAAGAAGCTTGGTTACCGGTTTGTAAAGTAACCAAGAAAGTAGCGCAAATAACAGCAAAAAATTTACAATCTGAGAAAGTAAGAGTTTAAAATCCACACCTATTGCTTCCATATTTTTTTCTCCAAATAAATTTTTATGCTACAAATTTGATAATAAGTGCGACAACTAGGGCATAAATGGCAATAGCTTCGGTGAAAGTAATTGCTAAAATCATAGCGGTTTGTACTTTTCCTGCGGCTTCAGGATTGCGGCCAATAGCTTCCATGGCTTTTGAGGCTAGAATTCCGATACCTAATCCTGGTCCTAATGCTCCGAGTCCAATCGCTAGCGCTGCAGCTAACATTTTCATTGATTCTGGTTCCATCGTTGTTCCTTTCCTGTTAACTAATCTAGTTAACAAGTTAATAAATTATTTATAATATTATTATATTTAATGTTCTTGTGGGACTGCGGCCATAGTCATAAAAACTAAGGTTAACATAGCAAAAACTAAGGCCTGAATAAATCCCACAAATAATTCTAAGCCGTAAAAAGGTAATGGTACAACATAAGGAATTAGAAAGGCAATAACCACTAAAAGCACTTCGCCAGCGAAGATATTGCCAAAAAGACGAAAGGAAAACGAAATGATTTTAGCGATTTCGGAAATAATTTCTAATATTCCTACAAAAAAACCTACACCACTTTTAAAATTAATAAATTTACTAAAATGTTTAAAGAAACCAACAGAAGTAATACCAATAATTTGTATCATTATTACCGAGATTAGAGCATAGGCAAGCGTGGTATTTAAATCAGTGCTGGCGGAACGAAGCAAAGGAATAAAATGGCCGTTTTCTTTAAGACCAATAGTGGCAAAACCCGGGATTAATTCCATCCAGTTGGTTAAAAGTATAATCAAAAAAAGTGTTGTTATCCAGGGAAATATTCTTTTAGATAATTCTCTATTTCCAGTAATTGAATCAACTAAGCTAAGTAAGCTTTCTACAACAAACTCCATAAAATTTTGTAAACCGCTTGGCTTATATTTTAAGGTTAACTTTACAACAAGTGCGATTATTATCAACACGGCCATAGCCGCCCAGGTGGCTAAAATAGAGTTGGAGATAGGCCAACCGAGTAGATGAAAAACGATTTTTGGGGCAATACTAATATGTTCCATTATTACTTTTCTTCCAACTTTTTAATCTTAAAATATATCGTCAAGCCTGAAATAAGGATAGAAAGTCCCATACCGGCAAGAATAAAAAGTGGGGTGGTATGGTAAAATCTATCTAGTTTAGCGCCAAAATAAGCTAGAATTGCCACAGGTACAGCAATAATGAAGCCAATTTGGCCAACCATTCCCAACACAAACCAGACATTATTATTATTTTTTTTCATAAAAATACTCCTGGGATTTTAGTTTTCCCCAAGGAGTTTCTATTATAACAATTATTTCCGCTCCTTGCAATAAGCTGAATTTTTTGTTAATATTATCGAGGTAGGAATTAAATCAAGAAATCAAGGAGGAGAAATGAACAAACCCCAGGGTAAAGATGCAAATATTGTAATCTATTGTTCCGATCCACGGGTGGTCAGATGGTTTCATGATAAGAACTTTTGTAAAAAACTCGATCTAGCCGAGGCCCATTCCGTTATTGCCGAAACGGGGGGTATTAAATTTTTCTTGAACGAAGGATTGATGGCTAGCCTTTTTAAGCAATTAAAAATATTAATTGGTCATTTTAGCCCGGAAAAAATCGTTCTTCTTAACCATCTCGATTGCGGTTATTATAAATCGCTTGAGTTTACGGATCTCGGCAAAATGCGAGAGGAAATGATAAAAGACATTCAATTAGCGGCAAGAGAAATTAAAGATCAGTTTTCAGACATCTTGATTGAGGGATATATTCTCAATCATGACGATGGCACACTCGAAACAATCAAACTCAATTAATTCTTACTACCAACGAAAAGGCCTCCATGGAGGCCTTTTTTATTATAACCTTGAGTTTTAAGGTTTTTTTTGGTAGAATTTAGGCTGCCCGCGGGATTGGTTCAGTGGCAGAACGCGACCTTCCCAAGGTTGAGGCGCCAGTTCGATTCTGGTATCCCGCTCCATCCAAGTTGAACATTGCCGTCTTAGCTCAGCCGGTAGAGCAGCGCTTTCGTAAAGCGAAGATCCCGGGTTCGATTCCCGGAGACGGCTCCATATTATGAAAAAAATATTATCAACAATCTGGTTATTTTTAAAATCCTTAACCGAGTATTTATGGCTGGATAGAATTTCTATCTTGTTTTTTGTTCTAGCGTTAATATTGAATATTATCCTTTGGATTTATTGGCGACAAAATAGTTATTATAGTTTAAAATCATTGTATTTAACTAGCGGAGTCTTAATTATTAACTTGTTTTTAGCTTTATTTGTGGCGCGCCGCGAAAGATTAACCAGCATGCTACTGGCTGGAACCGCTTTTAGTGTGCAAGTATTAATTTTAATATATTTCAAATATTTTCTTTCCCTTGTCTATTAGTAACCATTGGTAACTTCCTGTAACCCTTCGTAACCTTTAGTAACTTATGGAATTATATGTCTGTAATTGAGATTGACCGAAACAAAAAATGGTATCGAATATGGGAAATATTTCCCGGTGTTTTAACGTGGTCAGCTTTTATTTTACCGGCTGTGCTTTCCTTTTTTTATCCTATTTTGGTCGCTTCTTTAATTATTCTCTACGCTCTATATTGGTTAATAAAATCTATTTTGATGTCCATAAAATTAATTGTTGGCTATCGTCGGTATTGTTACGATGCCAAAATAGATTGGTTAGCGAAGTGCCATAACAAGGTAAGTAAGAATAAATTTTCCGAAATTTATCATTTAGTGATTATGGCTACTTATAAAGAAGAACTGGAGATTTTACGTCATTCCGTCGGGGCGTTAGCAAATTCTAAGTATCCCTTAGAAAAAATTATTTTTGTGTTAGCTACCGAAGAACGAGATAAGGTTCGTGCCCTAAAAAATGCTAACGCTTTGCAAAAAGAATTCGGTAAGCATTTTTTTCATTTTGCTGTTACTGTGCATCCCAAGGATTTAAAGAATGAAGTAGCGGGCAAGGGCTCTAACATTGTTTATGCCGCCAAAGAAATCAAAAAATTTATTGATAGGGAAAAAATACCTTATCAAAACATTATTGTTACCACTCTAGACGCAGATCACCGTGTACACCCAAATTATCTCGCCAACTTAACTTATGCATATTTAATTGATGAAGATCCAAAACGTAAAAGCTATCAGCCTATTCCCATGTTTTTTAATAACATTTGGGAAGTACCAATTCCTATGCGTTCTATTAGTGTTGGCAGCACTTTTTGGCAAATGATTGAATCAACTCAGCCCTATCGACTTAGAAATTTTGCTGCGCATTCACAAAGCTTCGAGGCACTAGTCGAAACTAATTTTTGGTCTAAATTAACAATTGTGGAAGACGGTCATCAATATTGGCGCAGTTATTTTTGCTTTAATGGTAATTACCACGTGGTGCCGATTTTTACCCCTGTCTATCAAGATGCAGTTTTGTCTCCTAAGGGCTACATGGCTACTTTTAAAGAACAATATCTACAAAAACGCCGCTGGGCTTGGGGAGCGTCGGATATTCCTTATGTGATGACCACTATTATTGGCAACAAACAATTACCTTTTTGGGATAAATGGCTGCAAGCCGGTCGCCTAATAGAAGGACATTTTTCCTGGGCTACTACTTCAGTGATTCTAGCCATTGTTGGCTGGATGCCAACACTTTTAAATCCGGCGTTTCGCGACACTGTTTTTGCCTATAACTTTCCCATGATTTATTCACGGCTTTTAACTTTTGCTATGCTTGGTTTGATTGTCACTTTAACAATTTCCACCTTGATGTTGCCGCCAAAACCTAAAAAAGTTTTTAATTTTAGTATATTATTAGAATGGATACTATCGCCTCTAATGTTACCGATTTCCAATGTGGTCTTTTCTTCTTTTGCTGCCGTTGATGCGCAAACGCGGCTAATGCTGGGAAAATATTTAGGCTTTAGAGTAACAGAAAAAAGGGCTATTTGTTATGGGGAAAATGATGAAAAATAAAAATTGGTTATTAGCGCTATTGGTTGTTATTTTTTTAGGCACGATGGCTTTTTTTATGACTATGGCCATGAAAGGGGATTCGGCCACCACTGACGAAACCATTCACGTGTTATCGGGTTATGAATATTGGCGAGGTCGTTTTACTGTTAATCCCGAACATCCTCCCTTGGGTAAACAAATTGCTACAATTGGCTTAGATCTTCTTAAGCCGATTATGCCGATAAATCAGCGCTACGAGAAAGCGATTAAAGATTATTATTATGATTCATGGGCGGAAACTCGTGAGTATTCGCAAAAATGGTTGTTTAAGACGGTTGGCAATAACGCTGAGCAGATAGTTAATTCCGCTAGGACAATAGTAATTATTTTTACCATTATATTAGCTATCATTATGTTTTTTGTAGCTCGCAAATGGTACGGCTGGTTGGCGGCGCTAATCTCGGTTTTCCTTTTTGCCTTTTCTCCTGTAATTCTTACCCACGGTCATTTGGCTAATACTGATTTATGGATGACTTTAGGATTCTTTATCTCAATTTTTAGTTTTGCTTATTATTTAGAAAAACCACATTGGTGGCGCTTGGTTTTAGCGGCGGTATGTTTTGCTTTAGCCATACTTTTTAAATTTTCGGCAGTACTATTAATACCAATTCTAGTGATTTTATGGTTTGTTTATCGAGCCAAATCTCAGGATCGTAAAAATTATAGTCTAAAGAGTTTTAGTATATTACTTCTGACTTTTATACTTATTTCCGGTTTTTTGATTTGGGCAGATTACGGTTTTCCTAGACATTTTGCGCCTCCCTTTGTGGCGGACCCGGCATTTACTTATACTAACAAACCGTTACGAGTTTTGGCGCCTATTTTAACGCACTTGCCAGTTCCGGAGTATTTCAAAGGCCTAGTTATGGTTTTTGCTACCAGTGTCTCGGAGCGACCGGCCTATTTACTTGGTCATTTTTCCGCCGGTGGTTGGTGGTATTATTTTCCCTTAGCTTTTTTGGTTAAAGAGCCGTTGCCATTTATTCTAGTGCTTTTGTCGGGATTGGGCTGTTGGATTGGCTGGAGGAAAAAGTTAGAATTTAAGGATTGGCTACTCGTTATTCCACCAGCTTTTTATCTTTTAATTACATTGTTTACCAAACTCAATATTGGTATTCGTCATTTGATGCCGATTTATCCTTTTCTTTTTATCTTTGCCGGTTATTTTATTTCGGAACTTTTCACTCGCTATAAAAAGTCACTTATTACTTATTACCTCTTACTCATTACTTTAGCCATTATGGCGGTTTGGTATCTATCTGCCAGTATATGTATTTACCCTTATTTTATGACCTATTTTAATGAACTCGCTGGTGGGCCCAGAAATGGCGCTGCGATTTTGGTTGATTCTAATATTGATTGGGGCCAAGATATGAAACGATTAGCCAATTGGCTAAAAGAAAATGATATTACTGATCAAATAAAGATGGAATATTATTGGGCTAGCGCCGACCAAGTTGATTATTATGGTGTAAATTACGTTGGATTAAAAGAGAGCGATCCGACGCAACGCGGTTGGATTGTAATTGGAGTCTCTTCGTTACAAAGACCGGTGTTTTCTTGGCTCAAAAACTACACTCCCGTTAAAATCATCGGCAATTCGGTGTATGTTTATTATTTACAATAAGTTCTAAAAATTTCAAATAAAAAAAGGCCGGCTTTCGCCGGCCAAAATGTTTGTTGGTTTTAATTTAGTAAGGATGCCGTATCATGTCCATAATGCGGTGATATTCCTCTTTGGACATACTACTATTTGTTATCTTGGAACCAATATCAGCTAGTAATGAATTTAGTTCGTCCATTACAAGTGGTGCGCCTTTAAGGTTCATGAATATCTTAATTTGTTCATTAGCTTTTTCTATGGCAGTTGCTACCATTTTGGTCTGTTCGCGGGCTTCGACAACAGAGTTGCTAATAACTTCGTAGCTGCCATCTTCTAGCGGAAAGATTTGATGACTATCACCATTTTCCACGAGAATTTTCTTGAATTCTTCGATGCCAACTTGGAAACACACGAACTTCACGATGTCGGGTTCCAATATTTCGTAGAGATGCAAATCGGCTTGTACGACAAGCTTAACAACTTCTCGAATTTTTTCATTGGTTTCCGAAAAGTGTGATTTGCTTCCGTAGTGACATAGTTGGTATAAGTCTACTATTCTGTCTGTAACTTCATCGTCGGTCATTTGATCTTCTATGTCCATAATTTCCGCAGCTAATGGAGATTCGGGATTCTCGAGTGTGACCATCGGGATTTCCAGCACGCTTCTGGCAGCATCTTCTACTAGGTCAAGAAAAGACTTGTTGTTTATTTCTTCTTTTGCGACCTCAGGGATTGCTACGGGAGCTTCTGCCTGTTCTTCTTATTGAGGTGTTTCTGTCAGTTCTTTTTCATACTCTTTCTCGGGAATCGCAATTGTTGGTTCTGTCTGTTCTTGATCATTCTGTTCCACTGAAGAATTTTCTTCTTCCTCTTTAGGTTCGAAGGTCACCAGCGCGATTTCTTCTACTTCTTCATTTTGTTCCACTTCCGGGTTTTGATCGTTTTTTGTCAAAGAACTCACCTTCCTTTTCTTTTTTTCATCGATTTTGGATCGACCTTACTATGTTAAAGCAAAATTAACGAATTGTCAAGTAGTTTATTTTTAACAATCATAAAAAAAGCCGATCGTATGCGATCGGCTTTGATGTAAAATAAATTTTAATACTTGCTAATAAGCGGTTACATGTTGATTCTATTGAATCCTGTGGTTTCTTAATGCCATGGTTCCGTTTTTAGTTTATTCTTGTTTATTATGCGACATTTTGGGCAAAATTTATGTGTACCGTTTTTGCCGCAAGATTCAATTCGCAAAGCTGGTTTTTCAGCAAGAAAATCTTTAATATTTTCTTCGCCTACCTGGTTTATCAAAAATTCCATAGCAATCATTGGCCAAATTTTATATTCCTGATATAAAATGGCCATAATCCTATTTCCAAATTCTGCTAAACGCTCCTCTGGGAGCATTTCTCCTTTTCTCGCTTCCAAGTGAGCTATTAGCACACAACGGGCTTGAGTATTGTTTGGTGGAGTCTTTTCACACTTCTCTATAACTTCCTTCAGAAGTTCTATTCCACTTTTCTTTTCCAATATTGTTGCATTACTCATTTTTAAAAAACTCTCCCTTTTTTTATTTGTCGATTTTGGATCGACTTTACAATTTTATGGCAAAATAAACGAGTTGTCAAGAAGACAGTTTGTTTATTATATTATTTTAATAAATTTTTAGATCGGAGTTGGCGGTGGTATTTAATAGCAAAGCGATGGGCTTCGACATCGATTCTAAAGATAAGTTTTTGATCAAGAGTAATTTTTTTTGCCAAACGGTTTTTAATGGTTCTACTGGGTTGATGTCGACTGTTTTTACTAACGGCAATAATTGGCGTTTTAGGAAAAAGCCGCGCGGCAATTTTAAGTTGATTTTTACCGCCATCCATAATTATTAAGTTAGGGTTTGCCCATTCATGATGTTTCTTGCGTCTTATCAAAATTTCTTCAAGCATTTTAAGATCGTTTTGGCTTTCAACAGTTTTAATCCTAAATTTTCGGTATTCATTTTTATCGATTTCTCCATTACTAAAAACTACCATCGAGCCAACTGCGAAGTTTTTACCAATGTTCGAAATGTCGTATGCTTCAATTCTTTCAGGTAACTTTTGACCAACAACTAACGACCTACGGCTTTCGATTAGAGAAGAATCATTAACATGACTAAGCGCAAAAATTTCGTTACGAAGTTTAGCGGCTAATTCATAATTTTGTTTGTGCGATAATGCACGCATTTCTTTTTTAAGCGCGGTAATAAGTTTTTTATTTTTCCCTTGTAAAAATAGAATAATTTTTTGGATATCTTTTTTATAACTTATTTTATCAATTTTACCCACGCAAGAAGCAGAGCATAAATTTAAAGGATAAAACAGGCAGGGTTGATGCCTTTTTTGTTGCGATTTAAATTTATTATCGCCGCAATCGCGAAATTTAAAAATTTTGCGTAAAATTCGTAACGCTTCTCTGGCGTTATCAGCTGACATATATGGACCATAATAATTTTTAATTTTTAATTTTACCTGCCTCGCGTCAAGGGGGGAATTTTTAATTTGATTCGGTCTTGCCACAAAAATTCGCGGAAATTCATCTTTAGTAATATAAATATTAGCAAAGGTTTTATCATCTTTTTGTTTAATGTTGTAATGAGGCTGATGTTTCTTAATGAGGTTTGCCTCGAGAACTAATGCTTCAAGTACAGAATTTGTTATTTGATATTTGACATTTGATATTTGCGCAACTAATTTTTCTGTTTTTAAATCATGGGCGCCAACAAAATATGAGCTAACCCTATTTTTTAAACTACTAGCTTTACCAATATAAATAATACGACCGTGTTTATTGTAAAACTTATACACCCCGGGCGTTTTTGGCAAATTCTTCAATTTTTTCTTTATATTATTTTTCATAAAACTTTTTTCAAAAATTGCCCGGTATAGCTATTAGGGGATTGGGCGATTTCTTCGGGAGTGCCTTGAGCGACGATTTTACCGCCTTCGTCTCCTCCTTCGGGTCCTAAATCTATAATATTATCGGCTGATTTTATAACGTCAAGATTATGTTCAATCACTAGTACAGTATTACCAGCATCGACTAATTTATTTAATACTCCCAGTAATTTTTCTACGTCGGCAAAATGTAAGCCGGTAGTTGGTTCATCTAAAATATAGAGTGATTTGCCATGACCCGGTCGGGATAGTTCTGTGGCTAGCTTAATTCTTTGCGCTTCACCGCCCGATAGTGTGGTTGCGGCTTGACCTAGCTGAATATAACCTAAGCCAACATCAGAAAGAAGTTCTAGTTTATCGCTTATTTGATTAATATTGGCAAAAAATTCCAAGGCTTCATCTACTGTCATGGCCAATACTTCGGCAATATTCTTTTCTTTATAATAAACTCCCAGTGTTTCTTTGTTATAGCGTTTGCCGCCACAGGTGTCGCAAGGAATATAAACGTCGGGTAAAAACTGCATTTCAATTTTCAAAAATCCATCGCCGCGGCATTCCTCACAACGGCCTCCCGCAACATTAAAACTAAATCTACCAGGTGTGTAACCATTTAATCGCGCTTGACGGGTTTTAGCAAAAAGCTCTCGAATAGTAGAAAAAATCCCAGTGTATGTGGCCGGGTTAGAGCGGGGAGTGCGGCCAATTGGACTTTGATCAATAATAATTACTTTTTCAAGATGTTCGGATCCTGAAATCTCGGCCACTTTACCAGGTTTTTCCATACTTTTATGTAATTTTCTTGCTAGCGATTTATAAATAATATCATTAACCAAGGTTGATTTACCACTACCGGAAACTCCGGTAACAATATTGAAAACTCCCAAGGGAATATGCAAATTCAAGTTTTTCAAATTATGTTCGTTAGCGCCTTTTATTGTTAGGAAATTTCCTTTAATTTTTCGTCTTTTTTCGGGAGTCATAATCTTCTCTACGCCATTTAAGTATTTTGCTGTAATAGATTTAGGGCAATCTAATAATTTATCAATTTGACCATTAAAAATAATTTTCCCGCCGTGCGAACCTGCTCCAGGACCGATATCGGTAATCCAATCAGCGCTTTTAATAGTTTGTTCATCGTGCTCAACCACTATAACAGTATTACCTAAATCTCTGAGTTTAACTAAAATATCAATCAATTTCTTTTGATCGCGGGCGTGTAAGCCGATTGACGGTTCATCTAAAACATATAAAACGCCTGTTAAAGCAGAACCAATTTGACTAGCTAAGCGAATTCTTTGTGCTTCGCCGCCGGATAAACTAGATGCTTCGCGGTCGAGTGTTAAGTAATCTAGGCCGACACTAATAAGAAAACCGAGTCGGTTTTTTATTTCCTTAATTATTTTTTCCGCTATTAATCCTTCGCGAGTAGTTAACTTGAGTTCATCAATAAACTTTTCTGCCTTAGTAATGGTTAAATTAGAAACTTCTACAATATTTTTTTCTTTGATTTTTACTTGAGTTGCTTCTTTTTTAAGCCGATCGCCGTGGCAACTCGGGCAGGGCGATTTAGACATATATTTTTCCAAATCGCGTCGAATCATATCTGATTCAGTTTCTTTCCAGCGGCGTTCTAGCCAAGGAATGATGCCGTTAAAGTTCAAATAAAAAGTACGACCTGCCCCATGTGCATAAAGATTTAATTTTAATCGTTCAGGGTAACCAGAGCCATACAAAAGATAATGAATTTGTCCTTTGGTCCAATCTTTTAGGCGATGATGAGTATCTACACCTAATTCCTCGGTAACTGCTCTAAGCAATGTGCCGTAATAATTTCCCGATTTATAAGAAAATGGCAATACTCCGCCTTCGGCAATAGTTTTGTTAAAATCGGGGATAACCAAACTAGGGTCAATTTGTTGTTCGAAGCCAAGACCTGAGCAATTTGCGCATGCTCCATAAGGAGAGTTGAAAGAAAATAATCTTGGTTCAAGTTCCGGGAACGAGAGATCGCAATCCAGACAGCTTTGTTTTTGATTAAAAGACAATTTTTGATTCTTCTGTTCAATAATAATTAGTCCTTGAGCAATTTTTAGCGCCTGTTCCAGAGACTCTCGGAGACGAACTAAATTATCGCTCGATAGGGTTAATTCATCAACCAAAAGGTCAATGCTATGAATTTTATAGCGAGCTAAATTAACAGTTTTAGAAAGTTCGTAAACTTTTCCATCAATTCTTGCCCGACTAAACCCATCGCGGTAAAAGTTGTTAAGCATTTCCAGGTATTCGCCTTTTCGACCACGTACTATCGGAGCATAAATTTTTATTGGCACTCCTTCTCTTAATTCCAGAACCTTTTCCATAATTTGTTCGATATTGGTAGCTTTAATGGTTTTACCGCAATTAACACAATGAGCTAAACCAATTTTAGCAAACAAAAGTCGTAAATAATCATAAATCTCGGTAATGGTGCCAACAGTAGAGCGGGGATTACGAGAAGCGGATTTTTGGTCAATGGCAATGGCCGGAGAGAGCCCTTCGATATAATCAACGTTGGGTTTTTCCATCTGGCCTAAAAATTGTCGCGCATAGCTGGAAAGAGATTCGATATAACGACGTTGGCCTTCGGCAAAAATGGTATCAAAAGCCAAGGTAGATTTTCCACTGCCGGAAATCCCCGTAAAAACAATTAATTTGTTTTTTGGTAGCTCGAGATCAACGTTTTTTAAGTTGTGTTCTCGTGCTCCTTTAATGATAATTTTGTCTAACATATATTTTCTAAAAATTTCTAATTAACCTAATTAACCTAATGTCTAATCAGTTTCTAATCTCATAATGACTAATGACCAAACAAATTAGAAATTAGTAATTAGTCATTATATTACAATAGTACCCCATTTGGGGCAAATCCTTTCATATCATTTAAATCCATCTGTGCGATTCAGAATATTTGTGTATCTGTGTATTATAATTATAACAAATGTGTCAAGGATAGCTAGTCAGTGTTGTTGTTTTTTAGTAAATAATAAGTATCAAATTCTTTTTCTAAAGTAAAGTTTTCTAATAAGAAATCAGTAGCTTTTTTATTTTGTAGATATAGGCTATCTTTCGATTTAGGAAAGATGCAATATTTTGGTTTGTTTTTAATAATATCGGCAATAAACTTATCGGTCATATTATAGCCAAATCTTTCTCGTTCGTCTAAAAGTAGGTGACTGGCAGAAATATATCTGCTACCAGAGTTACGATCGCTGATAATATAAAAAGTGGCGCCGTAGGTATAGGCAATAATAGTATCACTGGACTGCGAATTAGCCTTGATATAGGCGGCAATTTCTTGATTTTCTAAATTTTCCGCTTGAGTTTGACCACCTAAAAAATTGTAAAATTCCCGGTACGAAATAGCCACGTTAGCGACAATACATAAAATTAGCAAACCTAATAATATTTTTTTGTTTTTAATGAAATTAATAAAAATATTGTTGGCTACTAAAATTGCCAGAGGGAAAATCGCCAGTAGAAAATAATAGGGATAAAAAGTGCCATTCATAAGCGCTAGAGCCAGAGCAATTAAGGCAACCGGTAATATAAATCTAATATTGGTATCTTGAAAGCTTTTCTTAATATTTTGGAAATAGGGAAACAAAACGATAGCGTAAAACAACAAAAAGGGAGAAATTATGGCTAGAAAAATATTTCTTTGCGAAACGTGATTTTGCCAGGCAGCTTGAGCGTATTTAGAATTAAAGCTAACAGCTGCTATCCAAAATTCTCCCAGCGCGTTTCTTTGCCAAAAGTACAATACCCAAAACCCGATGTGGAATATTATCGGCACAGAAAAAACGAAAATATTTTTTGTTAGTTGCCATAGATTTTTTCTATTGATAAATAAATCAATTAAAATTGGTAAGGCAAGAAGTGCAAAAGTTGGTTTTAATAGAATTATTATAGAGATGAAAAAACCGGAAAGAAGTAAGTGCAGCGTTTTGTTTTTACCCACAAAATAAACATAATAAGATAGCAACAAAAAGATCATAGCAAAATTTTCGGTGTTATTTCCTGAACTGGTGAATTGGGAGAGGTTACTAAGTAGCACAAACAGCAAAACTACTAATCTTACTAAGTAATTATTGTTATTTTTATCTTCAGTTTTTATGGTAAGTTTAGCAAATTTATAAAATATAAATATTTCAATGACTGTTAGGGCTGTTAGGAAAATTCTATGCCAAATAATATTGGCCCCAAAAGCCCAATACATAAATGAATTAATTACGAAACCCATCGGTGGTTTATGATCCCAGGCCGTGAGATAAATGGTTTTTTCCATGGCCAGAAATTTTCCAACATAGAAAAAAATCCAATGATCGGAATCAAAGGGATAAAACCAGGTAGCGATCCTTGAAGCGATAAAAATTAGGATTAAAGCTATCCAAAAATACTTATTATTTAAAATTAACTTTTTCATCGTTTTACAATCCTTTAGTTAGCTTTTTAAGTTCTTTCACTTCGTCGCGAACCAACATGGCTTCTTCGAAACGAAGATCTTTAGCTAACTGACGCATTTCCCGTTCTTTCCCGGCGATGATTTTTGGTATATCTTCCAAATTCACCAAATCGGTAAATTCTTTAACCGGTTTTTGTTCTTCGGTGGGGATAATGGAAGCAATCTTCTTTTTAATGGTAGTGGGAGTAATGTGATGTTTTTTATTATAACTAACTTGTAGTTTACGTCTGCGATTAGTTTCTTTGATAGCACGTTCTATGGAGCCGGTGATTTCATCAGCATAGAGTATAACGCGGCCAGAGATGTTTCTAGCGGCGCGACCCATAGTTTGCACTAAGGATGTCTCTGAACGGAGAAAACCCTCTTTGTCGGCATCCAGAATTGTTACTAGCGAAACTTCCGGAAGATCTAATCCTTCTCTTAAAAGATTAACGCCCACCAAGATATCAATTTTCCCGCGGCGCAAATTTTCTAAAATTCTGATTCGTTCAAGGGTTTCTACTTCACTATGAAGATATTCCGATTTTAATCCTTTTTCCTTTAAAAAACCACTTAAATCTTCGGCCATTTTTTTGGTTAAGGTGGTTATTAGTACGCGGTTACCCAAGGTAATTTCCTTTTGACATTCTTTGATGGTATCTTGAACTTGATTTTCGGTTTTTCTAATTACTATTTCGGGATCAATTAACCCAGTTGGTCTAATAATTTGTTCTACTACTTGAGCACTTTTTTCTTTTTCGTATTTACCGGGAGTAGCCGTAGTATAAATCGATTGATTTATGTGATGCTCGAATTCTTTAAATTTTAAGGGTCGGTTATCCAGCGCAGAAGGTAGGCGAAAGCCGTATTCTATTAAAGCATTTTTTCTGGAGCGATCACCCTCGTACATACCTTGAATCTGGGGAATAGTAACATGACTTTCGTCAACAATTACCAAAAAATCTTTACTAAAATAATCTAATAGGGTGTAAGGGGGTTGTCCAGGCGCGCGGCTAGTTAAATAACGGGAGTAATTTTCGATACCATTACAATAGCCAATTTCTTGCATCATTTCTAAATCATAATTAGTGCGTCTTTCTAGTCGTTCGGCTTCCAAAAGTTTCCCTTCTTTTTTGAAATATTCTAGACGCTTTTTTAGGTCATTTTTGATTTCTTTTACAGCAGAAGACAATGTTTGCGGTGAAACGACAAAATGCTTGGCAGGGATGATGTTACAAGTTTCCCGATCGTTATAAGTGTGTAAAACCTTTCTGGTTAGGGCTTCGAATTCAGTTATTTTTTTAATCTTGTCATTTTCCAAGTCCACCCTAATTATTATTTCACTGCTTGGCGGGCTAATTTCCACGCTTTCACCTCGTGCTCGGAACTTTCCCGAGGTTAAAACATCAGATCGATCATAATACAGGTTAATTAAATCCGTAATCAGTTCTTCGCGGCGCCTGACTTGTCCGATTTTTAATTCTAAAATGGATTCTTTGTATTCTTCGGGTGTGCCTAAGCCATAAATACAAGAAACCGAAGAAACGACTATAACATCTTGTCTGGTCATTAGAGCGCTGGTAGCGCTATGGCGAAGTCGTTCAATTTCCTGGTTTATTTCTGCTTCTTTTTCGATATACGTGTCGGTTGAAGCTAAATATGCCTCCGGTTGATAATAATCATAATAACTAACAAAATATTCCACTGCGTTTTTAGGAAAAAAGTTGCGAAATTCTTGGCAAAGCTGAGCCGCCAGTGTTTTATTGTGAGAAATAATTAGTGTGGGCTTTTGAATTTTAGCAATAACATTAGCGATGGTAAAAGTTTTGCCTGAGCCGGTTACACCCATTAGTGTTTGGTGAGCGAACTTTTTATTTAGCCCCTGAACTAATTTTTCGATGGCTTTAGGCTGATCGCCGGAGGGAGCAAATTGTGAGCTTAAAATAAACTTCATAGTTTTACTATTCTATGATAGAAAGGAGTAATTATCAAGTCAAAAATAAAATATTTCGCTCGGATATTATCTCATTCTCGGCCGCCCTAGCCAGCCTATTTCTTCGTCCCGCTTGCGGCGGGACATCATCCAACCGGCACTTCATTCGATAACATTCCTCGCAATATTTTATTTTTTAGATAAATTATTTAGTAACTTTGATTACTGAAGTGTAGACAAGCTGGTTAGCAAAATAAATATTGAGATTATATTCACCGGCCGGAACCGGTAAGTCGGTGCCAGTCCCGAAGTCTTTGCCGTTTAAAGTTTGCGGGTTATTTTTGGAACTCATCAAAGCAATTCCCGAAACCTGGTCAACTACTTCGTAATAAAAATCACCCTTAGTGGTAGCTTTTACTCCCCCGAGATCTATTTCGATGCCATCAGAGCTTTTAAATTCCGTTGTCACTACGGGAACGTTATTTGGGCCCGGCGGCATTCCCGGTTTAATTTTGGAAATGGTAACTTTATCAAAATACTGGGAGTAGGTTGGTGGTTTAGCGCAGGAGCCTTTTTGACAGAGTAGTCCTGTTCCACAATCATTATAACTAGTACAAGCGTTATCAACTTTACCCTCAGTGCATTTTTTATTTACACAATAGTTGCTCGTACAATCACTTTTTTGACCACAATACGAACCGGTTTTACCACTGGAGCAAATTTTATCAATACAATTTAAACCTTTTTCGCACTTGCTGGCGTTTTGGCAGCTCCCGCCTTCGGGCGATTTTTTAATAAAATAATACCACCCGCCAAACGCTAGCGCTAAAAACACTAAAATACCAATTAACCAATAAACCCATTTAGACATATTGACTCCGCTCCGTGTCTCGCCAAAGGCGGACCGGAAGTCCGCCGTAGCATCTCGGATAGAACACGGATGAATAATCCGAGTGGAATACCGAGAGCGAAGGCGGGCTGAATTAATTAATAATTCTCACAAAATAATTCGTAGTAACTCTGCGGGTGGGCGCAAGCCGGGCACTCTTTGGGAGCAGATAAACCAAAATGAACATAACCGCAATTTCGGCATTTCCAATAAACTTGTTTCCCTTTTTTAAATACTTGCCCTTTTTTGAGGTTAGCTATTAATTTGAGATATCTTTTTTCGTGATGTTCTTCTACCTCGCCAATTTCGGTAAATACTTTGGCTGCTTCAGTAAATCCTTCTTTTTTGGCTTGCTTGGCAAAGCCCGGATACATAATAGTATTTTCCCAGTGTTCGCCGGCTGCTGCTACAGCAAGATTTACCACGGTTTTTTTAACAATAGGGAAGTCATAATGATCTAAAGATGATTCAGTATTTTTTTTGAGTAATTTCATTAATCTTTTGGCATGTTCTTTTTCGTTATCGGCGGTTTCCAAAAAAATGGCGGAAATTTGTTCAAAACCTGCTTTTTTAGCCTCTGAGGCGAAAAATGTGTATTTATTTCTAGCCATTGACTCGCCGGCAATAGCCCTTACAATATTTCTGTGTGTTTCCATAAAACCTCCTTGCCCTAATTCGAGGGCATATTAATTTTTCTAATTTAATTATAACACAAGCGTTGATTTTTTAAATTAAATATGATACAATTTTTTTGTTAGAAATTTATTTGGCCCCGTCGTCTATCGGTTAGGACGTCAGCTTTTCAAGCTGAAAAGAGGGGTTCGACTCCCCTCGGGGCTGCCAAATAAAAAATGATCTTTTAGAGGTCATTTTTTTGTAAAAAAATCAACCCATTTAGTGGGTTGATTGAATTACTTTAAGTATATTATTTGGTGATTTTGGACAGTTGTTTTACAACCTCATTGATTAATATACCCGATGATCCTTTGAGTGCTTGACAATATGCTTGTGATATCAAACTGGGGTTTTTTTGATCTGGTAAAATTTCAATTGCTCTTATTAAGTCAGTTAAAGAAGTATCAGATCTGTTATAAGAATATTCAAGAATTAATGTTTTTTTGACTGAAATCATTTTTTCACGTATAAAACATTCTGTGGGGGGAGATATCTCTCTTCGTAGGCACCAATCAAAGCTCGTTTTTGAAACTTTTCCTTCCTCGGGGTCTATTATATCCATTACCTTCAAAACAAGGTATGTATGAGGCATTACAATAATTCGCATTCCTTTTTTGAGTTTAGTAATATCAACCATTTTAACAATTTTTCCCATTTTTCTCACCTACTTTCAATAAATTTTTAATAGCAACTTAGTTGCTCACAAACATTTATTATTGATAATAGCAAGGATTAACTTAAAAGTCAAGAAGAAGACAGAAGTTTTTTTACTTTTTTTCGTATCAATTATATAATGTAAATATATGAATAATAAAATTACAAAATCTACAGGAATGTTGCCAAGTCGGCTAGAGGCCTTGGGTGATGGTATTTTTGCCTTTGCCATGACACTTTTGGTACTATCTATTAATTTGCCGGAGGGCGGCAAAAATGCTGATATTGGCGCGTATCTTCTTAATCAATTGCCTAATTTTTTGAATTTTGTGCTGAGTTTTTTAATTTTGGCTTTTATTTGGCTAAATTTGAATCAAGAATTTCATCATATTAAAAGAACTAATTATGGCTTAATTTTACTTAATATTGCAATGCTTTTATTTGTAGTGCTGCTGCCGTTTTCTACCTCGCTTCTTAATGATTTTCCCGATGCTTTTGCCGCGGAAATGTTTTTTAATATAAATATGTTGCTGCTAGCGTGCTTACTTTCTTCTAACTGGTGGTATGCGAGAAAGCATAATCTTATTGAAACTATGGGGGACGATGAACATCTTGCTATGGTTAGCCGTAAACAATATGTTTTTCCGGCTATATCCTTGTTGGCTGTAGCTTTAACTTTTTTCACTCCTGGCTGGTCCTCACTTTCTTATATTTTAATTCCCATTTTAATGTATCTCCCCTCGAAAAGATAAGACAAATTTTAATGACTAACCCATCTGCTACCCTCAGGGTAATAGTTGGTTTTTTATTAAAACTTTAGTTCTTGTATTTACGTGAGTTCTCGCTGTATTTTTCAGTATAAGTTTTGAAATTATGTTTGCTGGCCAATGTTAGCGATTTAGGGTCAATTTCTGTGATATTTACCCATTTGATGCCAGTACATTTTTCTGGTTCAGCAATTTTTGGTTTACCACTTTTGTGTTTGGCAATATAGGTAGGCGAGACCCAATGTTAGTGTTCTTTTTTAATTATATGATTATTTAATTCTAAAAATTCAACTATTTCAATATCAAAATCAAATTCCTCTTTAATTTCTCTAATAACTGCATTTTGGCAAGTTTCTCCATACTCTACTGAACCACCAGGAAAATCCCATTTACCACTTTCATTTCTGGCTTTTGGACCACGTTTAGCAATAAAAACCTTTCCTTCGGAATCAAAAATCATTGCTCCAACCCCGACTCCAATATAATCAATTCCTTTTTTCATATTCTTATTATCCAAGAATATCTAACATAAGTCAAAAAGTAAGATTTAGGATTGACAAAGCCGTTATTTTTTGCTACAATTATGCATTATTTGATCATTAATAAATCCTCCTTTTGAATCTCCCAATTTGTCTATAATTTATTGTAGCCAGAGTGGGAGATTTAAGAAAAAAATAAGGAGGAAAAAAAATGAAAAGCTTTTGGTTGGGAATACTAGTTTTGGTTTTATTGGGTTTTGTGGTGGTAGGCAGCTTGTTTGTTTCCTATAACAATAGGGAGATTGAACTAAGGAATCAAGCAATTGCTCAGCAAAAATCAAATGAAACAACCTTTGACCAAGTCTGGAAAATAATCCAACAGCAAGCCGGGGTTGCAGAAGAGTATAAAACTGTTTTCAAAGAGATTTACCCGCAGCTAATGGAAGGTCGCTACAATAACCCTAGGGGTGGAGCGCTTTTAAGTTTAATCCAGGAAAGTAATCCAAATTTTGACACCTCGCTTTATAAGAAGCTAATGACTGCAATTGAAGAACAGAGAATTCAATTTAATCGCGCACAGATGACATTGCTTGATATCAAACGAGAACATAATAATATGAGAAAAACATTTCCTAGCAATTTATTTGTTGGCAATAGACCAGAGCTCAATATTCAGATAGTTACTTCTTCAAAAACCGAAGATACTTTCAAAACCGGTAAAGAAGATAACATCAAGTTAAAATAGAAAGGAAGTGGTTTGATTGATTTGGCTGGCGCTGATAATTCCTTTTATTGTTACCATATATGTTATTATTCGATATAAAAGAAAGGTAACATTGTGGGAAATAGCTATACCGCTAACGATTTGTGTTATTCTTATTGCTGTTTGCAAAGTATTTACCCATGCCATACAAACTACTGACATAGAATATTGGGGCGGTTGTGTGGCTCAAGCAGAGTATATTGAGGATTGGGATAAGGAAGTACCTTGCAGACATCCCATATATGAAACTGATAGCAAGGGCAACTCTGTTTTTGTTGGCTATGAACACGTCTATGACGTTGATTATTACCCGCCTCAGTGGTTTGTTACTGATTCTAATGGAATTAAATTACGTATCGATAAATACAAGTTTGAAGAATTGGCGAAAAGATTCAAAAACAGAGTTTTCGTTGATTTGCATCGGCATTATCATTCAAAGGATGGTGATAAATTCGTTACAAAATGGGATGGTAGTGACAATACGCTTGAGCCGGTAACAACTACTCACTATTACGAAAATCGTGTTCAAGCTTCCCAAAGTGTTTTTGGCTATTGCAGTGTTGATCCAAAAGTATATGGACTATTCAAATACCCCAAGATCAGTGGATATTATAATTGTCCGGCTATTCTTGGTTATGATGGATCAGATCTTAGCCAGGCCCAAAGAGCATTCAACGTTATTAATAGTAGATTAGGGCCTAAAAGACAAGTCAGAGTTTGGGTTCTAGTTTTCTTGAACCAGCCTCTCCAGGCAGGATTCGATCAGGAGAACTATTGGCAGGGAGGAAACAAAAATGAGTTTGTTATTACCATTGGCATTAATAAAGAGGGAAAAGTGCGATGGTGTCATGTGTTTTCCTGGACTAAAGTAGAAAGCTTAAAGATAGAAACGCGTGATTACGTGACGAGCCGAAGCAAACTTGATCTTGTTAATTTAGCTCAGTGGATTGGTCCAGAGTTGGAAAAACGGTTCGTGAGAAAACATTTTAAGGATTTTGGATATCTATCTGTCGAACCGCCATTTTGGATGATCATCATTATCTATATCTTTGTTATGTTAGTCAGTATAGGTACATCCTACTGGATAGTGAAAAATGAGTTCGAAAATCATCCAAATACTCTTTGATAGATTAGCCAACTCAAATTTATTTCAAAGGAGGGAACGAAATGGATGTTAATGCATTACGTAAATTAACACAAAAAGCGAAAAAGCGTATAGAAAAACAGAGAAAAGAAAAAATACAGATAGAAAAGACAGAAAAAGGTCAAAAGAGTAGCGAGGAAAAGCTCAAGGCTCAAACGATCATTGAGCAGATCCCTAATCGCGCTGAAGCTGAGGCGAGAGTCGGCAGAAACCACGCTATTATTATGGAAATCGGATGTGATTATAACCGGCCGTTGGAACTCCGAGATCCTGTGGTCTGCGATCGAGCCTGGCTCAAGAGTGCCGCCAAGATTGTGTGGAACTATTGCACCAAAGCAGGATTAGATCCAACTGTGGATTATTGGTACGATTGGATAGGCCATGGGAGTGGCTTTAACATCGTTATCCATTGGTAACGGCTTATATTGTACATAAATATAAAGACTGTCCAGTTTATAACATTATAATTGGCAGTCTTTTTTTTATTCACATTCTGAAAAGTTCTAATTACTTTTTTCCACTCAACCCATCTTTTACTCTCAGGGTAGCAGTTGGTTATCTAAATCCAAATTTGAATTAATAAGGCGAGGATTGTGGCCACAAAGAGCCAGCCGATAGTAGAAACAAGCAATTTGGCGGCTTCTTTTTTGGCGCCATCCAAATAAAGCATAATTGGTTTAGCCAAGATTAAATAACCAACTACTGCCGCAGAAAGCACAAAGAGCAGGAGAAAAGAAAGTTGTCCCAGGTAACTATTCATTTTGCCAAAGATTTTTTCGGCGTAGCGAAACACTAACGCAATCAAAGCCACATAAAGAGTTACCCCCAAAGCATTAATCAAACTTGTTTTTAGGATATTGTTTTTCATAAGTTCTCCTTTCTAATCTTATTATCTAAGAATATCGTGTTTAAGTCAAAGATTATTTTTCAATGATTGACATAAAAGAATTTGTTTGTTATAGTAAATTGTCATTGTGGTTATCAAGTTATTTAAAAAATGAAAGGAGGAATCGATCATGGGGAAAACTGCTCAACCTTCTTCGACAAAATTTGCCAACAATGCACTTCCTTGGTTAGAGAAATTGTCGTCTGTTGGCAAAATTGTTTTTGAAAAAACCAGTAAAATTAATAAGTGCAATAATGGGTTCGTAACAATATTTACCGAAAAGAAATGTGTGACAATTGCTTTTTATAAAGGCCGCAGATGTTTAACTTATAGTATTTTCCCTGCCAACAAAAAATACCCCGCCGAAGCGAGATATTTTTTGTTTTTAGTTTAAATTTACTTATCAAAAACTTTACGTACGCCCGGCATGTACAGATAAATCAAGACAATGACCGGAATAATTAAGCTGACCAATACTGCGGTCCAGGATTGTGTTTTGATGATGCCAGCAATAACGTCGAATACCACATCAATCCAAAGCACAATTGTAGCGATAACCCAAGCCCATTTTTCCATGGTCCAAAGTCCGCTAGCAACTGCCAATTCAATGATCCCAATAATTAAAGCAAGACTAGACAAAGCTAGTACTGCCGCCATAGGACCAGTGTATGGAGTTGCAAACAGTCCGACTGTAGAAACACCGAAAAGGGCTAAGCTTGCCAAAATCTGGATTACTGCTTCAATGCCAACTAAAATGGCAATGATCGCAAGTCCAAAAGGTCTGTTTTTCATTTTGCCTCCTACTTATTTGTTTACATTATAGCAAATAACAAAAAATAATAAAATCTTTTTGTTTATAACTTTCCCTTGCCTTCTAAAAAATCGTAAATTTTTATTGCCACTTCTTCGGGTTTATCCATAACGATTACATGATTAGCATTTGGCACTAGATCTAGCTTGGCAGTTTTAATGATTTTTTCTAGTTTTTTAGCAACAGGGGCGGGGAAAACAGAATCTTTTTCACCCTCGATTATTAAAACAGGTTTATTAATGCTTTTTAAAATTTTTACGCCATCAAATTTTGCTAAGTTTTCGAAGGTAAAAAGCCAAGATTTAAAAGATGTGGAACGGATATCGGCATAAATTCTTTTTAAATTCCAATCACCGGTATTACGATATTTTTTGTAATTAACGTGAGCAAAATGTTTTTTTCTGAGATCTTCGCGTTCCATTAACATATTTAAAATTGAAGTTAAAAAATAATTTTTTTGGAAAAGTTCACTTAACTTTTCCGGCGCTTTGTAGGTCGTAGCAATAAATATGTAAGATTGTGATTTATTAGGGTAAAGTTTATAAAACATGGTGGCTACTACGCCACCAAAACAATGCCCAATAACAATAAAATCGTCAATTTTTTCTTTATTTAACACACAAAAAATATCCTTGGCAAAATTTTCTATCTTGTAATCGGTATTTTTCGTTGGACGATCGGAAAGTCCATGACCTCGCAAATCTAGCGCCAGAGTGGAAATGCCTTTTTTATGAAAAAATTCACGTTCTTTTTTCCAAGCAGTTAAATTTCCACCTACGCCGTGAATAAAAATTAAGAATCTAGGAGAGATTTTTTTTATATCGTAATTAATCTTTGTATTGTCAAAACTTGTAACTTTTTTCTGCATACTTAATCCATATTTTTGATTTTTTTCTCTAATTCTCTAAGAGCATCGCTAGCAATCCAGTTAGCTGTTTTATTTTCTTTGTGCTCATGCTTAATTTCTTTGGCTACGCTAATAGCTTTTTGACAGATTTCTCTGTCGCGTTTTCCGATTTGACGGAGTGCCCAATTAACGGCTTTCCTGACAAAATTCCTTTCGTCAGTGGAATATTTTTTAATAATAGGAAAAAACTTTTTGAATTTACTATTAGGTAGATCCCGTCTATGCCAAGCTAAAACCGCCGTCATGGCAAAGCCGGCTCGACGAATAAATTCTTGATTATTTTTTGGCCATTCTATAGCTTTTTCGAACGCAAAAGATGTTTTATCAAAAAGATTCATACAGGTTTGATCGCAAACATCCCAAGAATCGAAGTCAGCTACCCATAAATCCAATTGTTTTTCTGTGACTTTTTTAGGATCATCAATCATAGAAGCCAAAATTCGCGCCTCATGAATTCCGGTATTCCATAACTCTTGGGCTAATTGATGGTCAGAGCCAATTTGTTTTGCCAAATTTCGTAGTTTAGGAATAGAAATGCCAAGCGTGTTTTTTCCGCCGACGGCAAAACGTTTCATCCCGATAACTGCTTGGGGATTGGCCATGGCTTTTAATCTTTTCATGGTTTGATCTTTTGTCATTTTTTCACCCTGAACATTTTTCCATGGCCAGGAATGATGTAATCGGCTAATTTTAGTATTTTTTCTCGGCTTTTTTCTAGCGCTTTTTTATCGTTGGCGTAGGAGTCATTTTTAGGAAAATTTTCTTTCCAAAAAACATCACCACAAATAGCAATGAGTCCATTTTTTGTTTTTACGAGCATTGTCTGATTGTCTGGAGAGTGACCGGGAGTTTTAATTATTTTAATATCTTTACCCAATTCTGTTTTGGGGTAATCTTTATCGTTGTCCCACTTCGCCCAAAAATCCATAATTTTAGCCTTGGGGAAAATTGCAATATTTCTTATATGATCGTAATGGCAATGAGTTAAAAATACTAGGTTTATATCTTTTAAGGTCAAATTATGTTTTTTTAAAGCGCTAACAATTTGTTTGGGATTTTTAGTGGTTCCCGGATCAATAACAATATTATTGTTTTCATTTTGCACTAAAACAATACTTGGGCACGTTCGGCCATTTGATTCACTGGATAAATACCCCTTGATCAAAATGTTCACTTTTGTCATACGTTAAAATCTCGAAAGAATAAAAGCTGCTAGAAAACCGAAAATGGTTAAAATTGCTACTGTAAATCCACCTTCTTTATAGGCTTCGGGGATCATAGAGTCAGCCAACATCGCCAAAATGGCACCGGCCGCAAATGATTCTAAGATTCCTAATGTATTAGGATCAAGATGACGTAAAAAAACATAACTTAAAACTACAACAATGGTCATGCTTATGCCCACTAAAAGCCAAAGCCAGAAAATTTGTGATTTTTTAAAGCCTTCTTTTTTTAAACCATTAACAGAGGAAATGCTTTCGGGGAAATTAGAAAGAAAAATAGCCGCTAACATTAAAATACCCAGTCCCTGACCAGCAAAGATCGCAATTCCCAAAGCAATAGATTCGGGAATACCGTCCAAAATCGCGCCGATAGTAATTAACGCTCCGTCGCTATCTTTCTTAGGAGCAATCTGTTGGTGATATTTATGTTTTCTGCCGCCAAAATAATGTAGTAAATAATCAATGCCGATAAAAACAAGGCCACCTAAAAGAAAACCAATAATAATAGCGTCAAAGCCGCCATGTTCAAAGGCCTTTTCCATTAAACCAAAGGTTAAGGCACAAATCATTACTCCGGAACCAAAAGCCATAAAAGCGGCAATGGTTTTACGTTTCAGATTAAAAAAGACGCCGACAATTGCGCCTAAAATTAAAGATAAACCGCTAAGAGCCCCATAAATTATTACTGTGTTCATATTTATGCTTTTAATTAATTATTTTTTGTGATATGATGAGCCCGAAATTATATATCTATTATAGTTGATATTTTTGAACAAATCAATTATAATATACAAATTATTCGGGGATTGGCTCAGTTGGTAGAGCGCCGCGTTTGGGACGCGGAGGTCGCCGGTTCGAGTCCGGCATCCCCGACCAATAATTTTGCGCCCGTAGCTCAGTGGATAGAGCGACTGCCTTCTAAGCAGTAGGTCAGCAGTTCGAATCTGCTCGGGCGTACCATATGGTGGTCGTAGCTCAACTGGTTAGAGCACCAGGTTGTGGCCCTGGAGGTTGGCGGTTCAAGTCCGCTCGACCACCCCATTTGCCCCCTTAGCTCAGCGGATTAGAGCGCCACGCTTCGGACGTGGAGGTCGCGGGTTCGAATCCCCCAGGGGGTACCAAAAGGGTGCTTAGCTCAGTGGTAGAGCACTTGCCTCTTAAGCAATTGGTCGTGGGTTCGAATCCCACAGCACCCGCCATAGATTTGTTGTTGGTTATCAGTTGTAAGTTATAAGTCAAATTGGAGAGGTGCCCGAGTGGCTTAAGGGAACGGTTTGCTAAACCGTCGATGGTCTAAAAGCCGTCACGAGGGTTCGAATCCCTCCCTCTCCGCCAATTTTCACTTTTTGTGAAATCGTAAGAAACAGCCTCGGCGCAAAGCGCCTCGGCATGGTATTTTCCCGCAATTTTGAAGGCATTTTTGGAATCCAAAACCAAAGTGCAGTCGGCAATGCGGAAGTTCGAACCAATCTTTTTGAGAAAATCCCGAATCCTTTCGGGATTTTCTTGTTGAGCGTATTTTTCGGCTTGGTTGGCCTCTTT
>Ga0247841_10001936_pt1 | contig 43494 bp, 45 predicted proteins | sample LaCruzMarch2015__2_FD_192410 | JGI IMG/M metagenome (GOLD analysis project Ga0247841, IMG submission 192410) | Freshwater microbial communities from meromictic Lake La Cruz, Castile-La Mancha, Spain - LaCruzMarch2015_18m | ecosystem: Environmental > Aquatic > Freshwater > Lake | place: Spain...
GTCAGTTATAGCGCGTGATTCGATACCCTTTCCGCCAAGAAGATCGTTAAGACTTTTGCTCCCAGTAGTAATATTAAAAACCGTTGCTCTTTTTTTTGCAAAATCTAATCCGTCGCTGAATCCCAAGTCCAGCATCTGTCTCGCAGCCTGAATTGCTTTTCTCGCAACACCGTCACTTACTCCAGCAGTATCTGCTAATTCCGACGGCCCCATCACCGCCAATCCCATAACATCAAAAATTCCCGCACTCTCAAGTTTCGCCGCAACCGCCGGCCCAATCCCGGGCAAATCAGTCAGCTTAACTTCTTCTTTTACTTCTTCTTTAGAATCTTTCTTTTTTTTCTTAGAAGAAACATCATCTCCGTCATTATCACCCTCAACAGCTTTTTTTATTTCTTCTTCTTCACGCTTCGCCATGAACAATTTCATAATCGAGGGTTTATAAGTTTTATAGAACTGCTAGATATATATTGAAATAGATAATTATGTCATCCCTTTAAGTAAATATTCTTAATTCAGAAAACAAAGAGTCAATTATTAATCCTCTTCCAATAAATCAATGCCCTCGAGCTCTTCGTCATCGAACTCGTCGTCTTCATCCTCTTTAAAAATCTGCTTGCTATTCTTATCGAATCGCTTTTCTCGCATGCAAATACAAGTCGTCCGCAGTTATATACTTTACGCTTAACCCACCAGAATATTGTTTCTATCTAAAGATAACTACATAAAATAACATTTTTATACCAGAGTCAGTTAGTAGTATAATGAAATTATTTACTGTAAAAAATACAAATGATAAAGGAAAAGGATTATTTAGTAGCTGTGACATAAAAAAGGGAACTAAAATATTTAGTATTGACCTATCTAAAAAAAAGTCATACTCACAAAAAGAAATTTCCCAAAATCCTAAAATGCAGTCAGACCATTGGGACTACATCGGTCGCAAGAGATATGTCATAAGTTTTCATCCTTATTCTTATATGAATCACTCATGTGACCCAAATACTTTAGTTAAACATACTTCTATTTCGAAAAGTACCTTCGTTGCCATTAAGAATATAAAAAAAGGAGAGGAATTAACCTATGATTACGGCGTTAATGCAATAGATCAATTTGGTAAAAATGATTGGATATTAAATTGCAAATGTGGAAATAAAAACTGCAGAAAGAAAATACCGAGCGATTTTTTCAAACAACCTCTTTCTATCAGGAACAAATATTCTAAATACTTGCCACCATCAATAAAAAGAAAGTACAAAGACCGACTTTAGTCTAGCCATTTCTAAATTTTTTATGCTCCAGCCCAATTCTTAAGAATAAATATCAAAATAACGACATTCAAGCCGACAAAAATCCAGAAGAGAATTCTTTCAACCAATCCGCCCGTCGTAATTTTTCCAGAAATTTTTGCTTTCAACGGCCAAAAAAACGCAATTCCTTCGACCGTCATCGCATCAGAAACTAAATGAACAAGATAACCGAGAAAAAATCCGAACGCCGCCATTGGAAAAATTAATAATAAAATTATCGTAACAATAAACATTATAGTAAAGCTGTGTATCATACCGCGATGTTTTGTAAAAAACTGCAAAAATCTCAAAATCCAAGGCTGCCCAACGTATGATTTCGCCGTGTCAATGTCCGGCAACGCCGTCGCAGCAATCAAAAAAATAAAGAAAATAATTTTGTGCGTAATGTTTGATAAGAAAAACAATCCTACAAAAACCGCAATCGCCAAATGTGTTTTAAGTTGCATATTTTCCTCTCGAAAACAAGAAATCTTATCACTTTATAAATTTCACGACTCTACTTCCCTTCCAATTGCTTAACAACTTCATCAATATCAACTTCGCTCGCTTCATTAATTATCAACTCGGTGTTATTAAAAAATTTATTCTGCCTTGCGCTTCCAACAAAAACCATTTCCTTTCCGAGAAGATTTGATTTCGTCTGAGCAAACTCTCCTTCGAGAGAAATTCCCGCTTTCTCTATCGCCTCGTTGAACATAACTCCTTTGATAGATTCCGTTCCGTCGTCAATTACAATAGTTATCAGCGCTCGCTTCTTCGGAATAACTTTTCCATGTGTAATACAAACATTTCCATCAGCTTCGGCGACCGCTTTCTTTCCGCATTCCGGACAAACATCAAAATATTTCGGATCGAACATCTGAACAATAACTGCGCGACTCTTAACATTCATTCCAGGTTTTATATCAACAATCTTGCTCTCAACACTCTGCGCTTTTGTTTTCAAGTCAGTCAAAACAATACTGCTCTTCTTCAGTTCAGAAAAACTTCCCAGATGCGCCTCGCCCTCTCTCATCGAACCGTTTATGATTTCAATAACATGTCCCTCTCCAATCTCGCCTTTCTCAAACAAAGAAATATGATTCACATCCCAAAGAACAACTTTCGTATTTCCAGTTTCATCCGCAATTCTAAAATTCAAAACTTTTCCTTCCTTCCCGTTTTTATTAAACTCTCTCACCGGAAAAACTTGCAAAATCTGTCCGATAAAATTAACTCTTTTCATTCCCGGCAAGAGTTCAGAAATTTTCAGCTGCTCCTTTTCGAGAGAAATCCCAAGTTCCGCCGCAATAATCTGCGCCGCGCCCTCTTTAGAAATCAAATTAGAAAGTTTAGCCTGTTTCGCCTCAACTCTTTTTTTCACCTCATCAGCATCCAGATTCGCCGACCGCGCAATGCGAACGACGATCTGCTCATAATTTCCTTGGAGCATAAATTTGAATAGAGATTTAACTTATAAGGATTATGGTGCTCAAAAAAGTAACAACAGAATTATTATTTTACTTTAATCTAAATTTTAAAAATAATATCTCCAAAATCAGAACCTAAGACCGTTCGTCTTATTAATTCTCAAATGTCGGGAGGTAGCGAGCATACTCACGAAGCAGAAATTAACTTAGCCAATAACGAGCGAGTGTGCGAGTAAGTGGGCAACCAAATCTTTTTAAACTCGTTTCGAAATGAATTAATATGGTTTTGAAAGCTGTAACACTTAGAATAATGCCCGAATCTCCAGACACAGACTTGGAAGAGATAAAGAATTTTATGACAAAATATATTGAATCCGAAGAAGGAAAAGTTTCAAAAATAGAAGAAGAACCTATCGCATTTGGCCTTAAAGCGTTAAATTGTTTCATCGGCTGGCCCGACGAAAAAGACACCGAACCAATGGAAGAATCCGTTCAAAAAATTGAGGGCGTTGCTTCAGCGCAAGTGACCGATATACGTCGAGCGTTTGGTTGAGCGGAAATAAATTATTCTATTACGAAACCAAACGGGAGAAGAGCGTTTGGATAAAAAGTTCGGTATTATTTTTTAACTAACAAACAATTAATTTCCCTGCTTCTAACCTAATTCGTTCGTCCCACTCATTCTCTAACTTTTCGTTAGCGAAATCCGCGAGCACCGAGCGGATTGAGTCAAGAATTTCTGAGCGAAGCGAAAGAAAATCTGTGATGTAAAACTGAGCATTCTCCATCTCAAAACAAATTTAAACCCATATCCATTTAATTCTTCATGGCGTTAAATTCCGAACAAGCAGAAAAAGTCAGGCAACAATTCATAAAGCAAATAGAATCCAACTTTCCTCCCGAGCAAAAAGATGCTGCAATCGCGCAAATCCGAGCGATGTCGAACGATGAACTCGAAGATTTTATTATGAGAAATAATGAAGTCGCCCGAAACGCTACAAGTTCTGGCCCTAGTGAAGAGAAATGCGTCTTCTGCTCAATAATTGAAGAAAAAATTCCATCGTATAAAATAGACGAAAACAAAAAAAACATAGCAATTCTTGAAATAAATCCTCTTTCGAGAGGACATGTAATAATTCTTCCAAAAGCCCATACTTCGACTGCAAAAATGAACCCATCCGCGTTAACACTTGCAAAAAAAATCGCCAAGCGCGTAAAAGAAAAATTAAAATCAGAAGATGTGAAAATCGAAACATCTTCTTTAATGGATCATTCATTCGTTAACGTAATTCCTTTGTACAAAGAAACCCCTCTAAAAAAATATCATGCTGAAGAAAAAGAACTTGCAGAAATCCAGCAGCTGATAAAAATCAAACCAAAAAAGAAACGCGAACCAAAACCAAAATCCAAAACCGAGATAAAAGATAAACATTATCCCTTAATTAAAAAAAGAATCCCGTAACTATACAATCAGCCCGTAAAGAAAACCGGGATTAAATATTACAATATAAACCCAAACCAAATATGCAATAAATATCGGCGGAACGAACGGAATTCCTTGCCGTATTAAAACACTTTTAACCGAAGATTTTTTCAGCTGACCAATTTCTTCTGAAGATAACCCTTCCCAGTTTTGTTTTATAATTTTTCCCGAAGAAATTTTCACATCTTTGTAAAGCCAATCTCCTTCTACCAGTCTATTAACGTCTGTCGGAAATATCATGCACCCCTCGTCAACCGCCTTCGCGTAAATGTAAACCCACGGAACAACAAAAATCATTAACGGCAAAAGAAATAATATTTCCTCTTTCAAAAACCAAGCCAAAGCAAGAGAGACAATCGCAAAGAACCAGCTTATCTGAATAATTTTCCATTTTGCTTTTGTCAGTTTAAAAAATTCCCTCTTAAAATTTTCTCTGCTCTTTATCGCAAGAACAAGACTAAACACACTTCCATAAACCGCTCCCGCAATTAAAATAAAAGCAAGAAAAGTTATTGCAGAAATTAAATTTTCAGCGAATGTTCCGAACACAAAAATTATCGCTCCCAGTGCCATAATTAATTTTGCGTCACCGCCAGCAAAAAATCTCCCATAATACATCGCAAAACCGAGGCCAACAAAAATCGCCGTCCCCATTAATCCTTGAATCAAAAAATTCAAATCCTCGCTCCATAAGCTATAACTTATTCTGTAAAAAATTCCAAAGATAATCAAAGAGAAACTCAACCAGTTCGCAACCTCGCGCTTTTTTATATCTTGGGCGCTCGCCAACGCTAAATAAACCGCTCCCAAAACCAAAAGAAAAATCATCTCTATCATAAGCTATTTTTTAATCTTAAAAGAATTTCTCTCCCCTCTTTTGAACTTTCTAAATTTTTATAAAATCTTTCAGCGATTATTATTTGAGAATCAATAAGAGGTTTAAGTTCACTCTTCCATTTTTGAGGATTATCTCTGCAAAATTCAGCCCATCTTTCAACCTGCTCTGAATGTGTTTTATCTCTCATTTAATCGCAACTTTCTAATCATCCTTTTTATATCATTTATTAAATTTTCATCAATTTTATCTTTATATATTATTCTCAAATGTTTTGCATCTTCCATATCTTTATCAGACTTCAATAACTCCTCCTTGAAGGCAATATTCATTTCCACACTGGAAAAAAACACATCCATACCGGTAAATTCTAATTTTTTTCGCGTAGCCAGCTGCATCTCATCCAATTCATCTTTTGAAAACTTAACTTCCATTTCCGGAACAAATGTCCCCTTTCGAATATATCTCACGCTATCTTTTTTTATTAAATATTCATAAACCACCTCGGCCCTCGGAGATTGAATGCATTCAAAATTATTTTTTTCCAACTCTTCATGCAATTTTTTAAATTTTTCAAAATCAAATTTCTCAATTATCATATCAACATCTTCAGTTCCCCTGCTACGCCCATGAGCAATTGCAACAAACCCGGAAACAATTATATATTTGCAATATTTATCCAAAACATTTACAAAATCCTCGACAAAGCTATCGAGAATAGTCTTCTCATAAACTCTTCTGTCTCCTTTATCTACCATAAGAAATAATAAGATCACCGCTTTAATAATATTCCTCTACTCAACTAAAAACTATTTTTTTATCTCCGCCGCGCGATTTTTCCCACCATGCTTATACTTATTGTATCTTCCTTTCGCGCGCTTATCATTCTTCGTCTGCCTTCTCCCCGAATCACAGCAAAAATCATCTCCCATGAATAATTTAATTTTACAATGTTTTTAAATTATGCGAATGAAGAAAAAATAAAAATCATAACAAAGAAATTAGAAAAATTTAAGCTGTCTTCTTACAACAAACAATACCGGTAGAAGCAGGAAAATCCGATTCTAACAATAAACTTGTGTCACAATTTTCACCCTCGATAACCTGTCCACCCGCAGCAACACACTTTGTCTCAGCAACGGTCGCTCTCTTAATCGCGCAACAAACTTTTCCAGTAGGATTAGCTATTTTAACTCCATTAACACCCAAAACGTCAACGGGATCATAACTTGTAGTACTCACAGAAGGATTCAAAGAATTACAATCAGTAGGGTTAACTTTTCCAGCATTACGAGATGCCGTCGGCAACTTACACATATAATCCCATAAAAAATCTACTGAAGCCTGATCTACCGGATTTATCCAAACCTCGCACGTCTGTCCATTAACATCATAATCTTTAGCAACAAATTTACCACCACTCTTTTCAATCGCCGCCTTTTTATCTAAACAAAATTTCATTTCCAAATTAGGATAATCTTTTGAACATTCAAACTGATATTCAGAACCAAGCTGGCTATAAACTTCGGAATATGTGCAACTCGCATAAACCTTTCCTCTCGTAGTAGATATGGGTTTCTGCCCAATCTCACAATATGAAGATAAAAGAGATGACTTCGTCAGCTTACATGCCTCGACCTTCATCGCAACATTCGACGGTGTCTGATCAAAAATTGAAAAAACTTTATCCCACCCAACATAAAATCCCATTGCAATAAGAACTACAACAATAAGAATAAGAACTATCGCCGCAAGACTCCCAAAAGATGAAACACCTTCCTGCCCTCTTTTATACATTATTCCTCTCATTACAAATCAATAGCAACTACCATTTAAAAACCTTTTCACGCTAAAAAAATCAAAGCAAAAAACTTATTTTCTGATAAGTTAATTTATTTTCTCCTTTAACCAAATAGGAATTTTTCGTCTGCAAAGTTAATTCATTTCCCCAAGAATATCCATTGACTGCAACATCTGTAAACATCAAATAACCAGATACACAATTTTTAATTCCAACTTTATCTCCGAGATTGTGTGAATCACAATCTTTAATCGTATTATATATTTTATCAAAACTATCTGTCTTCGCATCCTCAAAAGTCGTCTTCACATCAAACGTCGTCGGATAAATTATTTTCAAGGAATTTGTTTTACTGCTTAATAAATTTTTATCAATCTTAAAACCGCAAAATTCCGCATTACATTCTACATTAATTTTTCGAGCCCTAAAATCCTCAAATATTTCTTTTAATTCTTTATCTTCGTTATTTTTAGGATCCGACAAAACTCCGAGTTTTGTCTGCAAGTTAAAAGAATAACTTTCCTTAAATTCTTTGTAAAAATTTTCATCTAAAGGACATATTTTTGGAGCTTCTTTCGAATTAGTGGGAACATCTTCCCGAACACATTTAAATTTCCATTTAGTTAAATTGTATGTATCCCTCATCGCCTCAATGCTTTTCTGCTCAAGATAAAATTTTATTCTCGCTTCTTTTATATAAATTTCATCGATTGCTCTCCCATCCGCAAAGTTGTCTGAAGTTTTTTGTATGCTCAAATAAATTCCAAACATCGTCGCCCCAAGCAAAAACATTACAACTAAAACCGTAACTCCGACGGCGAGCGGCGTCGACGCTCGCTTTCCAAATTTTAATTTGTCCATTTTGACTCCTTATCTAAATATGGATTATAACCAAAATAGAAGCTCAACTTATCATAATTTTTTCCAGAAATATAGTTGCTAAAAGAAATAGAAGACTCCTTAATAAGCTGGTTTCTTTTTTCTGGTTTAGATTCACTTTCCCAAGTAAATTTATTTTGGTAATCAATTAAATAAAGAAGCGTAGCAAAATTAATATCATAATAAACCACGCTCGAATATAATTTAGAATATAAAACAATCATCAATTTACCAATTTCATCCCTAACCAAGGGGTAATCATAAATTGTATCTCCAAAAGAGGTTTCATGTTTCATAACATAATCATACAACGTCGCGCTTTCAGAATATTCTTTTCCTCCGACGATAAATTTGACATCTTTATAATTCGTCAAAAAAATTCCGTTCAGATTATATTGCGCGACGGCCAATCCTGGAAATCCAGCAGAGCTTACTCCTTTTCCCAATTCAGAAAATTTTCCTTCACCAATCATCAAAGAAACCGCCGATATGCAAAGCAAACTCAAAATGATTATAACAATCAGCGCCGGAATCCAGGTAATTCCCGTTGCGATACTTCCACGTTTATCAAAATTAAAATTAAACTTTTGCATTTTCTTTCATCTTGTTTATAACTCCAATAATATGAACAACTAATCTCTGACTGTCTGATTTTCTTATAACATAAACGCTTTTCTTCGACGCAAGCGACAGCTTCGGCTGATAAACTTGAGATGAAAGAATCCCCATATCTTTCAAGCTAGGATTTCCTAAAGAAAAACTTTTTATCAATCCGTCTTCTTTGCAAATTCCTTTTTCGCAAGATTCAAATTTGTAAATATTTACTAAAAGATAATATTCTTGTCCAATCCCAAAAAATAAACAATCTTTTTCAAAATCTTCGTTGGATTTTTTATCGCTTAGAAAACTTTCATTTAGATAATATCCTTGGGGAATCAAACATCTCATCGCTTTTTCAGACAAAATATCACTCTCCGCCTCGCGAACATCATATTTCCTCGACGAATTTACCATAACCATCATTGCAATCGCAACTAAAGCAACCCCTATAACAAAAAACCAGTATATTGAAACTATTTCTGTGCTGCCGCGTTTAGCCATGCTTCGCATTCCCCCTGAGTCTCGAGACCCTTTCTAAAATCTTCAATTTCATCATTACTAATTTTTACGTTAAAAATTTTCACAATCATTATTTTATCTTTTCCCTCTCCAAAATCGCACAAAACATTTCCAACTTTCACATTATTAAAAAAAGAATATTCTGCTCCCTGCCCCACCTTATTCCCCTCGCGGTTATAATGTTTTTTCATCTCAGCATTAACTTTTCCCTGCTGATAAATTATCTTTCCGCCCTCGCTGATTTCCTTTCCGTTCTCAATTAAAATCACATCCGCCAAACTATTATATTCCGCGCCATCTAATCGCTTCGCCAACTCATTAACATTAACTCCAATTTCCATTCCCGGCATCGCGTTGTCAATTATCAAAGCAAATTGTTTAGCATAAACCTGTTCCGTCGGCGCTACCGGATTAGTCGCGCTCCAAATAAAGCCCATCCCAAAAACTAGCACAATCACACATAAAATAACGTGAACAACATTCGAAATAATTATCCCCTCTCCCATAAAATATTTACATAATCAGCATTAATAAATCCTATCGTCTGAACCTCTCAAAAAAATTACCCAAACTATTTCCCAGATCTTCAGCCTTCCTACCAGCATTATCCATTAAATTCCTATATCCTTCAATCTGATCTTGTTTAGTTCCTCGATTTTGATTTCCCTTATCAATTTCTGCCTGCGTCACAACAGGAGTTGCTCTCGGCGTTGGCGCGGGTGTATAATTTGGTTTCGGCGTCGCAACAACTTTCGGAATTTCGGTCGGAACATTTGAATTTGCTTTAACCAACGGAAAATTTTTTAGCATAACCGTCCTCGCAAAATTTGCCTTTCCATATCCCAAAGAATTTTCCATTCTTACAAGAAGTGCAACAAAAACTTTTCTGTCACCGAGATCATTTCCAAAAATAGAAAAAGGAATATCGAATTGATGCCCATATTTTGTATTTCCCCAAGCGGTCTCTTCAGTTGTGTATGGAACTAAAACGATTTTATAAGAAAAAGGAACTTGCTCTTCCAGTTTCTTAACTCTCATTGCCTGATTTCTTTCACTCCCCATCGAAATAAAATTCTCAAGTTTATCTTTCAAATCCAACGGCAAACTTTTCATCCCATACTCATAAGATTTTTGCATTAACTTAACTTCCATCAGCGCTTGAAAAGAAGTTTCATCAATATCCTTGATTTCTTTTACAATCGTCCCCTCGTTAATTTTGCATAAATTAGTTCTCTCCATTTTTCTGTCCATATGAAGAACCATATCTGCCGGATGCGCAATCATTAAATCGTGCCCGTGCGTCGACAAAACCGTCCTGTTGAAAGCCTCTCTCTCAACATTATATCTCGGCATAACTCCGCTATATTCAATATGCAGAACATTTCCCCTCCCCAATTCATCCGGTTTCGCGTAAGCATCAAACACAACATATTCGGTTATCGGCTTCATATCTCTTCCGTTCCTATCTCTGTCTAAAATAATTCTTTCCAGCGATGGATTCGCATAGCCTGATTTTTCAATAACAACATTCGGTCCAACAACATACGTTCCTGGCTCAGGAGTTCTAACCGGCGCAACTCTCCTTTCTGTTTGAGGCGTTACCCTCGCTGTAACTTTATCCGCCGCATAAATTTTCGACGGCAAAAGCAACGAGCCCGCAACACCTGCAGCCGCTCTCAAAAAATCTCTCCGAACAAATCCAGAATTTTCATTTTCAGCCATAAGATTAAATGTTCTGTTTATTTAAAAAAATTTGTATTCAAAAAGTTCTCAAAAACTCAAGCACAATAATTCTTTTAAACAGTCATTTCCAAAAAAAGTCATGAAAATAAACAGAAGAAAATTTATCCAAGGCAGTTTATCCGCTCTAGCCCTTTCGTCGGCCTTTCCTTTATCCGGTGGAGAAAAATTGTCTGATACTTCTGAACCAATCGATTTATACGACCCCCCGCACTATGAAACTGTAATGGACCCCAAATATGTTCCATCAAAATCAGATTACTTCGAAAGAGAAGGTTCCGCAGATGCTTCTGAAACAGAAACGAATATGAAAAAACCAATGGTGCAAATATTTCATCCCGATGTTCCGGATTCTGCTTACGCATCAATATTTGACCCTTCACATCTTGGAACTGACAAAGATTTGAAATATTTTGGCGAAAGAATAAGAAGAAATGGAAAAATCGTTTCCGGCGACGGGCAAATGGATTTTGATATTAATATGGCGGAAAAAACACTAAGAGCTAATGGAAAAATTAGCCGGGTATATATCACCGAAGTTGCTATGGACAACGAGCTGGGTGAACTTCTTAGGACTGGAAAAATAAAACCCTGTTCGATAAAAGTATATCAAATATTGAGCGACATATCGCGAGGAAACGTGCTGCATGACTATCAAAGAAAGGGTTTTGCGGATAAAATAATTCCTTTAGAAGAAGAGGCCAGAACTCTTCGTCCAGAAAATATTGGCGATTACATAAAACAATCAGAAGAACAGCATAAAGAAATTTCTAAAAGACTAAACAACGGGAATTATACCGATAGCAGTGAAGCTATCGAAAGGCGCATCCAGGAAATAAAAGAACATATAGCAACCCGCAAACCCGAAATGAGATTATTTTTAGAAAAAACTAAATTTGGTTATAAGTTTACAAAAACAATAAAAATCCAGATTAAAGATGAAGCCGAACTTAAAGAAAGAGCAGAAAGATTAAAAGAAGATTTTGAGAAAATAAAATCAAACGGATATGCATGGGGAATAGAAGCATTTTATAATATTTCTCGAAGAATGCCCCTCCCTCTTTTCGGAATTATGAAACCCGGTGAAAAAAGAAGATAAATAAAATTGTATATTTTATTGTTAAGAAATTATCTTAGCGGAAATAATAAAATTCCCCTTATCATTTTTAATCGTAAGAGTTTTATAAATTTTATCATCATTTGTTACTGCAATAATATTTTTTTTAATATCCGCGGGAGGAGCGGCACCAGGACCGGTAGGTTTGGGAATAACCTTATGTTCATCAGTAATATTGACACCAAAATCAAAATCTTTACAAAGTCTTTTTTTATCCTCGCCACAAGTAATAACTTCACAAACACAAATCCGCGAACTTATTTTATCATCCAAAACAAAACTTTTCAAAAACCACCCATCGGGATATTTTAAAATTATAGAATTATCCGTTGAAATATTATTTTGTTTCATATAATTAATTTTATCCGCGATTTCATTAACGAGCGACTGCGCCTGCCTCGGCTGCACATTAGCAAAATTCCAAATCAAAGCTATCAAAAAAAATAAAAGTGCAATAACGAGCACTCCGATAACCGTATTAATAACATTCTCCGCCGTAATTTCCACACCGCCCGACTGCCCTCTTTTGTTCATGAATAAAATAAAAAAGTCAAATTAATAAATGTTATCAATTTTACCTTGCAAATTTTTATACAAAGAATTAAAGTCCACTTAACAAATTCTTCCCCAAAAATTAAGGAATAAAATCAACTGGCTCTTTTGGATCATCAAAAATTTTTATATTAAATCTTTGAGGCTCATCCATCACAATTGAATCAACCAACCCAGATAGCTTTCTAAAAGTTGTAGGGGAAATATAAATTCCACGCTCCCGAATAAAAAAATCTCTGTGAAATGATTTTTTCCCTTTTTCACGAACTGCTTCTGTATCTCTAACAAAATGGCAATCTCTTCCCCAACCACCAGAAGTTCCTTTGATACCTGAAAGATTCTCCGTCTCATAGGTATAATCTGCCCAAACTTTTCTAACTGCATTTCCAAATTTATCTTTGGTATTATTTAACAATTTCAAATCATCTTCGTCCCCAATAAATCTCAAAATATAGATTCGTTTAAAAAATTTATACTCCGGATCACTATCATCATCTTCCCATTTCGGACCTTCTAAACTTCTCCCAAATTTATAATCAACTTTTTGAGAATAATCCTTTTCTCCATCGGGAGATTTCATAAAACCACCCATTGCAATCGGTTTTCCGGAAGAATCAATAAATACCCCTAACCTATCTATATCTTTTGATATTTCTTTCAAGTCATGAGTATCATAACCATCTTTTGTTTTTTTCCTAAGTTTGCCATTCGTAACCGGTTTAAACCACTCGAAATCAAGTCTTTCCCATCGACGATCGCCCCATTGCAATTCTTCAACATCTCCTTTTTTCGGCGTAGAATTAGAGCCCTCATATTTTGCATTAGGCTGTTTTTCAACTGAAGAACTTTTACCATCAGAATATTTTTGCATTGAAGAAGAAAAATCACTAGTTACAACATTTTCATTTCCTCTAGCAGATTCTCTCCCGCAACCAACTAATGCTGTACCAGCACATCCACCCGCCCCGAGCATTGCAATCGTCCCAAGCATTTCTCTTCGTGTATATCCGCGAACTTCCATAAAAAATCTCAAGATTTATTCTATATAAACATTATTGCATAAAAAGATATAATTTATTTTATGAAAATTTCAAAATTATCTATAAGTTTCAAAAGAATTACAACCGATTGCACTAAGCGTTTCAGTTTTATGCGGCACAAAAACAACCCTATATTCTGCATCATCTCCTTTAGAAAGATAACTCCAAGCCATTAACCCTCCACCAGCAATAGCAGAATATGTTGCTAATTTTACAGTTGCAGCTGCCCCGACAGCCAAAGCCCAAGCCCCAATACTAGTACCGCCACTAGGTACCGCAAGGAAAATAGCAACACCTGTCCCAACAACAAAAGCTCCTCCTCCAACCAACATCTTCCAATCCATAATATACGCGGGCTTTGAAACAACATAAATAACAGAATAATCATAAGCTGGATTAATGACCGAAGAAGATTTAGCGCTATCAACTACTTCTGAATTCAACTTGTCTTTATCCTTAAATCCCTCATTAGAATATACCGTCTTCAGCTCACCATTAACTTTAATCGGATCAACAAAGTCTACTCTGGCCGGAGTAGTAGAGCTCGAAACAAAAGTATCCATATAATTTTTATCACTATTCGGAACTTTTTCTTTAAACAAATAAAATTCAAAATCTTTTATTCCGCCGTAATTTATTTTCATGTCTTCAGTTATTTTTTTATTCAGCGCCGTAACATCTTCTAAATCATTGCTAGTATATGGTATCGCAGTTGGCTTCGCATTTCCAGGAAAATAAATATTCAAAGACAATTTATGATTTTTAGACATGAGTATAAGTCGATCGAGGCCATCATAGTAGTTATTCCATGTTGACGGAAGAATTGAATAAGATTTGTCTAGTCTTATTTCATCACCACGATTATACTCTCCTTCTTTAGATTGTGACCATCTCCAACCTTTTTCTGGAGACCATTTAAGAAAAACATGATTCTTGAAAAGTCCAACAAAACCCCCATACGTAATTTCAAAAATAATTTGACTATTCCCGACATTCGTCGGCAAATTTGAATTTATATTTGCAGCTCCCAAATTTGTATCGCTTGCTGAAGGCTGTGTCGGAGATAAACGAAGACCAACTGCATAGCGATTGTTCAGATCACTAATAAATTTATTCGCATTTGACAATTTTTCGCCAGAAATTTTCTCTGCAATTTTTTGTGAAGCATCACTATCAAACTTTAATTGATTACTTTGAACATTGCCCACCTCGATAAAGTTGACTGAATCAATAACATAAAATATTCTATTATTCTGATAATAAAATTGAGTATCTATCGTAACATCACCCTGTTTAAAATCAATATAGTACAAAGGGCTCATATAATCTCCATTATAAGGTCTTAAAATATATCCATCAGAAAAAATTACAGAAGGATTATCCCGTAATTCTTTCAAATCAATATCCAGATTAAATAAATCATTAACTGGAATTGCATTATTCTGATTTTGAACAACAGCGTTTAGATCATAACTTATTTTATTTTCTCCAACATCGTCATAAATTCTTCCAACAAAAATTCCTTTATTATCCGTTAATGTAGAGACATATCTAATTTCTGAGGGATCTTTGTTGTTATCTAAACCAACCACCAGTTTATAATCTCTCTTCGGCGTCCGGATAAGTTCATTTGTTTTTTCATCGTATATCCACGTTCCAATTGTCTTATCCTCTCCCAAGATATTACTCCCAAAATCCTCTTTTATTTTCGGGTCAAAAGAAATCCTCGAACATTCAAAACAATAGCTATATGTCGAGGCAAAGGCACCTTTTCCCATAAAATTTAATTTCCCGCGCCCCATCATATCCCAGCATCGGTACATTCTGTCCGCGAGCTCTTTTTTTATCTGTTGCTCAATTTCATCTTTCGTTGCTCCAGAAACTTTTATTTTCACAATGTCTTCCGCGTTTATCGAACCAAAAGAAGCATTGCAGTTTTTCGTATTCATTCCAAGAATTCCCTGTGATTCCGCAATGCAAACATTTTCCGTCTGGCACTGAAGAGGCAAAACCTTATTCACCCCAGGACCCGACGCCACGCGAACAGAAGTCTGACACACCGTTCTTTTCAAATCCATAGTATCTTTATTATAAATGGTAAAATAAAAAATTAAAACAACCGCAAGCGCAATTACAACCATTATCACTCCGACTAAAAAATACGCGCTCATTCCCCGTTTGTTTTGAAAAAATTTATCTTGCTGCATTTGTAATTATTTTAAATAGCGCATTTAAAGCGAAAAGAAATATTATTATCACAATAATCCAAAGAATATATTTTACAATCTTCGTATTAAGCCCTCTTTTATTCATGCTTAAAATAAAAAAAGCTAATTAATAAATGTTATTAAGTCCATTAGAGTCAAATTTTATTTAATGAAACTATTGCACAAAAATACACAAATTAATTTAAACCCAAAATTTCTCAAAAAAACATGAATCTAACAAGACGGCAAGCAATCGGCGGTTTAGCCGCTCTCGCGCTTTCTCCACTAGCTTTAACTTCTTGCTCAGATTCTTCAACAACAAGCGTTGGTGGAGTTCCAATAAGAACTTTTGCAGCCATGGAAGCAGGAAGTAATTTTAATATACGTACTGATTCGGACAGCATCGGAATAAGACTAGTTTCTTATATAGACCAACCAATAGAAAAAAGAAAATTAATTCCAACAAAAATGCAGGTTATGTATGCTTGTCCCGAAGGTGTTAATCTTTTTCTTAACGGAACGAGAGAATATCCCTACCACGTATTTGCAAAAGATCATAAAGCTCTTGCCGGTTCACCGGACACAAATTCTCGTAATAAAAGAATGGCCGAGGTCCAGTTAAACGTCTGGAGAGGTTCAAAAGAAGAATTGCAAAGAGAAATAGCGAAACTCGACGGAAATACAAGAATATTAATATGCTCAGATGACCCGAAAAAGTTATATGATGAATCAAAAGTTGAGGGATGTTCAGTAGATTTTGTATTTAAAGGAGATAAAAAAAGAATCAACGAAATTTATCTTATAGTTTTAAATGAATTAAAAAATTCGGATTCGAAAGAAACAAAAACAGTTATACAAAAAATGAAACTGAATGATATTTTAATAGACCCAAAAACTGCCGAAAAAGATTATACAATTTTATATCGCTGTCCAAGTAGAGTATACTATTAAATACGATTATCCTCTTCCAAATCCCGGAATAAGCATATCAAACCACGTGACGATATTATTCCAAAAAATAGTAACCAGAGATGTCAGCACAATTGCCAAAACAATTAACGCCAAAACCCAACCAGCAAGTTTTCCCGTCGCGCTAACCATTTCCACCAAACCCCTTAAAAATATTTTGAAGATAAGCAATCGCTCCCTCGCCCTTTCCACCCAAAACATAAACCATAATAATAACACCCATAGCGAGCATAACAATCGCAATAATCCACGCGACAAGTTCCCACTGCTCCATCCCTTTTCTGTTCATAAATAAACGAATAAAAAAGAGTTAATAAATTTATCCCGCGCCGCCAAATCCTCCGAGGGAAACTGCCGCCAAAATGCTCAATGCAACAACTCCGATAAACGCCGCAGTAAGATACAACAAAATTCCTCTGAAAAGATTTTGCGAAATATAATAAATTCTCTGAAGTTTATCTTCGCCCGCTTCGATAATTACTAAAGTAGAAGTCAAAATAAAAATAACTTCAATCAAATAAATTCCAACAGCGATTTGCAAAAAGTACGGCGGAATCATCAGTGTAACATCAAAAATGTTTACCAACTGTCCGACGCTCGCAAATCCCCCAATCATCTGATCACCAAGACCATTGTTAATCATATCACCAAGTTTATCCAAAATCAAAGTTATCATTCCCGCCAGCCCTATAACAATTCCCGCGAGCAATGGCGCTAAAAAAGTCATATTGCTTTTCATATCAGAAATAACATCAGCCAACAAATCCTTCAGCCGGTCATTTATCACAAAAATATTTTTCATATATTCTGAAATCGACATAAGACTTTCCGACGCTATTCCCAAACCTTTCTTCAGCGATTCAACAAGAATTTTCATGCTTATCTTAATCAAATCCGACGGGAAAAAAACTAAAGCTCCAAGAGTCTTATGAAATATAGCTTTATCGACGGACATTCCCAGCTTATGGATATTATTATCCACCGTCTCAAAAAAACTTTGTGTCTGCAAACCAGCCGAAATTTCCGCAACTCTTCCGAAAGCAATTTCCGCCGGCACTCCATCGGCCAATCTGTTTCCTAACTGAAAAAGCGAAGAAGTAAATTCTTTTTCTAACTGATTCGTTTTATTTATCGTAATAATCAAATCCTTAGAACGAGAATAATATGCAATTGCAAAAAATAAAGCTATTGAAAGCGGAATAAGTAAACTCAATAATAACGCCCCTATTCCAAACGGCCCGACGAATCCATTTCCGAGAGGTTTAAAATCGAAAAATTTTCCGCTGCCAAAAATTCCTAAATTAATCTGACTCAATAAATAATCTTTCTCCAATCCAAGCCAACCACTTATCGGAGTATACTGCCAAATAAATGGCAAAGCTCCTAAAACCAAAAGAGGTAAAACAATTAGTCCGGCAGTTAAAAACGCTTTTTTGCTTTTATACTTCCAGTACAATGGATGATATTCCAGATATTGCGTCGAACCGTATCCTCCCGGCCTCCGCACAGTAACCGAATTTGTAAGATAGTAAACTCCAAAAGGAATTATCAAATTAAACAAAAGAAAAACATGATACCATTTTATCATTCCCTGCAGAAGCGTCGATGCAAGCGGAAGCAACGCCAAAGCCAGAGTCGGCAAAACAATTCCCAGCATATAAATATTTGTCAAAGGAGATTTAACATCATGGGTGAATTTAATCATCTTGTCATAAACTCCGTCGAGAATAACTCTCAAAGATTTTTCCAAAACCTGAACTCTTCTCGCATTTGTCGGCTCGTATAAACTGGATTCAATCAAATGAAAAGATTCTATAAACTCTGGAAAAAAATCTCTCCACGTTTCAAGGTATGCATCTAAACTTTCTTTAACGGTATGATATTTTCCGGTCTGAACATTCCAGAATATTTTTTTAAAATCCAACGCAAGTGGAGGCTGCAAATTTTCAGACGCGAATGAAATCGCTCTCTCCAAATTAGAAGTATGTTTCATGTAAATCACGATATACAAAACTGCCGGAACCATTTGCGACGAAGCTTTCAATCTCCACATATTTGCTTTTTGCGAAGGCAACTGATATGTATAATAAAAAATAAAAAATGATGCCAAGAAAAATAAAAGAAATAACAATGCCGGAAAGGTATTTGTTAAAAGATATACTGCCACGGAAATCACAACACCAACGAAAAAAGTCAGCAAAAAACTTAATATAGAAACAGTCAGCGCCTGCGACGGAGTTATTTCCAAATGCGCCTGATCAATATGTTTTTGAACTCGGTCATAATCTTTTTTTGAAAGATTAATTTTTATAATATTTCCTAAATTCTGGCAGAATTTTTCATATGAAGAAAGCTCCGGAACCATTTCTCTTTTGAAAGCCATATAATCCTGGCTCTCATTCACAGCATTCGTCTCCGTCTGAACCTGTTCATCAATCTGTCTTCCGTATTTTTTTATAATTTCATCGATTTCTTTTCTTGCCATGCTCACTCTCTTTTATACAAAATATCCAACAGAAATAGATTAATAAATTTATTCCAACACGCGTTTTCGTTTCTTAACTTCCCCGGCGAGCCATTTTTGAAAAGCCGGAAAAACTTTTTCTGATTTCGGCAGATTATCTTCGGATTCAGCAATAACTTCTTCAGAAATTTTATGCAGCATTGTCGAACATAAAGAATTAAATTGCGCTTCCAAAATATCGGGCAAATTTTCTTTTTCCGCAACATCGACAACTTCCTGTAAAATTTTTCCTCTCAATAAAATATTATCCCACACCGCTTCCCAATCCCCCGCCCATCCCTTAACATTTGAAGCAATATCTTTTACAATTTCCGAATCTCCGTTTATCAAATCTCCCGTCGGCTCGAGCTTATCGCTCTCAACATTATATTTCAGCAAATCAACAAAACCAGCTTCATCAAGAGGGTCTTTCGTCCAATGTTTTCTAACTTCAGTAACTTGAGTAATTCTTCTGAACGAACTCAATCCGTCCGGACTTTTAACAACATTCGCAACAATAATTATATCCGTCGCTTTAAAACTCGTAATAGGAATTTGCAAATCATTTACCACTCTGTCAAAAACACCGTATGGCGACGCACCGTGAATTGTTCCCGCGACGACGTTTGCTAGTGCACCAACCCTCATCGCTTCGTAAAGTGCCTGTGCTTCTTTGCTTCTAACTTCACCCATAATTAAACACGAATCACCAAGTCTCAAAGAAGTTCTAATTCCCTCGCTCGCATCCATCTCCGTCGTAACATTTGAAAGAGAGGAACGAACTTTCATTCTCAAGATATCATAACCCAAATCTCTCAACTCCTCAATCGGTAATTCTAATGTATCTTCAACTGAAATAATTCTATACTTTGGCAAAATTCCCAGCATCATTGCACCAAGAAATGAAGTTTTTCCAGCACTTCTTGTTCCCGCAACTAAAATTGTTCTCGCGCCGTCGACAAAAAAACTTATTAATCCTGCGGAAAAAGAATCAATCATTTTATTTTTTATAAATAATGGAAGCGTCCAAGGATTTTCTCTGTGCTTTCTCAACGAAAATGCCAAACCGTGCGGAGACAACGGCCTCTGAATTATCGCCGCTCTCGCTCTTATATTATCAATTTTCAAATCTGTATCTAAAACCGGATTCGCCTCATCGAGCGGTCTTCCCGACGTCATTCTGAATTTCGCCGCCCATGAATCCGCATCTTCCTGCGACGGGTAAATATTTGTAACACAATCATCATAAACAGGAACTCTCACAAAAGCCGGATTAACAGAAATCGGCGCATTCATAGAAATATCCTGAATACTATTATCCTGCAATAAAACTTCAATCAGCCCAAATCCAATAGTATGCCTCACCAAAATTTTCGCTAGTTTATTCAAATCATCAAAATTAATTTTCATTCCTTTATTATTCGCAAGTTCCTGAACTAAATCTTTTGAAATATTAAAAAAAACCTGTCGCGTTCTCTCCGGATCGGTATACTCTTCTTCTTTCGGTTTATGTTCCATCAAAACATTTCTTGCCAGATTCAAAAGCTCGTGCTGCTCTTCAGTCAAAGCATACTCCGGCGGAATAATATGATAAAAAAACTTTGCATCATCTTTTATTTTTAAAATTGTTACCGTGCTCTCATCATAACTTCCCGACGCTATTTTATACTGTTCAACAATTTCCGCATTCGCAGGCATTCCTGAAACAAGTCGAGTAAAAGTAAAGTTGGGAACAATATCCGCAACAAATAAATTTTGATAAATTGTCCTGTCCTTCAAAACATAATTCTGAGAATATTCAGACGAATCTTTTATTAGCTCACAATTTTCCAGAAGAGATTTAAATTTTTCAAGAGTCGCCAAATAATTGAGTTCATAAATTTTTGTCTCTCTCGCCGCTCTTTCAGTCACCGCCTTCTGCTCTCTAACCGCCCGAGAAATTTCAAAATAACACGCAACCGGATCCTGTTTCAAGAGCATAAGTAAGTAATTCATATGATCATATCTTCTCGCAAATTCTTCCTGCGTCACCGCCGTGACTTTTTGTAAAGAAAGCATTTTTTCCTGTTTCGTAAGATGAACATACAGCTGAGAAATCTGAATTAAATAATTGGTTTCTTTCAGATTATAGCTATAATTCCTCTGCTGAACAAAAACAATTTTCGCAACATTCGGCGATTCAATAAGAGAATCAATAACTTTCATCATTACAAGCGGAGAATCTGCAATCGACGGAACAAAACCCGCAGTGAGATAATTAACATACATAGTATTAACTCCTCCCTCATCTCTTTCAACCTCAAACCCATAAAGTGGCGTCCCCTTTTTGAAAATCATTGAATTTATCCTTAAATTTAATGACTAGAGAATTTATATTCTCTTTGTCATAACAGAGTATGAAAAATTGCATTAAAATAGATTTCTATGATAAGATTATTTAGTTGTAACGCAAGCTCCATTAGCACAAGAATATTTTTTCGTCGCAGTATTCAAATTTGCGCAATTAAATGACTTCATAACCGCAGGATTATTATTTGCATCACAATAATATTCGGTCAATAAACCATTAATGCAACTGTCAATTCCGCCATTTAACACACTTCCTAATTTAGTAATCTTTCCTTTTTCGAATGGATTATCTCCTGCAGAACAATTATATTTATTATTAGGTGCGGGATACATTCCTGTGCATTTTCCAGCGTCGGTATCTGCACAAATCGCAACACAAACCCCATTCTTACACCCATAACCTTTTCCATAATTTTTTGTACAATTAATTATTTCATTATTAACATATTCATAATTATTAGCCGAGTTCGGACCATCACAAAAAAATTCAACCAGTCTATCGGATCCGATACAATAATCCGATTTGTTAATTAATTTTTTAGTTCCGATTTCATTTCCCTTTGTCGTTCCAAAAAGAGTATAGTCTCTGCCCTTGTCAATATCCGAACATTTGATAGTCGGTTTATCACAGTCATAGCAACCGGTATGTCCCAAATCATACATAAACATTGACCAATCTTTTGGTGAAGGATTATAAGACTTGTTTAAATTAAAGACATAAAGCTTTTTGGGTTTAGAATCACTTGGATATGCCGGAATAATCAATTCAATTTTTTTGTCATTATCTATATCATCTAAGGCAGGTGAAGAATACATTAGCGAACCACCTATTCTTTTTGGCCAATCACTAACTAATTTTCCTGTCCTATCAAAAGCATAAATTAAAGATTCATCAACCCGGTAAGCTCCTACAATACCTACAATAATTTCCGGATAAGAATCTCCGTTAACATCGTCAGTAATTATGTATGAAACCGAACTAAAACTTAATGGCCAACCAGATAACTTAGTTCCATCGTACCTAAAAACATGCAAACCCTCATCGGATGCAGCAATTATTTCTGCAAATCCGTCTTTATTTAAATCACTAATGGAAAAGTGCCGAAAAATATTTGAGCTTTTTGGCCATCCGGGTTTAGATTTACCTGATTTTGAATCGAGGACATCTATAACCGAGTCATATTTCTCGGCAGTACTAAAATCTTGATATTTAAAAATAATTTCTTTAATTCCATCACCATCTACATCTCCAATTGAAATTTGTTCTGTTGGACTTGCTGGGGGATATTGTTTAGGCCAGCCAGATACTATTGCGCCATTTGGTTTAAAGATATAAATAGAAGAATTTTCCGTAGGATAAGAACAAGAGTAAACTAACTCTTTAATCCCATCACCATCAAGGTCTCCGACAGCCACCCCACCAATTGCGGTACAGATAGTTTTTTGTGGCCAACCTTGCTTTAATGTACCTTTCTCACTGATTACAAAAATATAATACCCAAAAGCAAAAATAACTTCTTTATTACCATCATTATCAATGTCATCTGCAGTAAGTACAATGCGATCGAAATTAACATCAACATCTTTAAACGGAGCAGAAACTAGATCCGACAGATTTATGTCCCATCCCGGAATAATATTTCCATTATAATCTAAGGCATGTAGGAAGTATTTATTATCTCGTTTAAACACTATCGTTATTATTTCTAATTTATTATCTTGATTTATATCGACAACTAATGGCGTCACATCACTATAAGAATCATAATTTTTAAAAATACCTAACGTAGAAAAGCTTACTGGCCAACCTTCTTTATTATTTCCATTTTCATCAAAAACATAAAGACTATTTTGCCAATCTCCTGCTGATTGAATAATCTCTTTTTTACCATCATTATCTATATCAGCAATCTGAGGTGAAGATCCAGAGTTATAGTGCCCCAATAATCTAGGCCAACCAACTTTTATTGAAGGATCCCTTGTTAATATTTTAGTTATAGACTCTAGAGTAGTCTTCGAAATAGTTGTACTAAAATCTAAATCAAGATAAGAGTCATATCTTAATTTTATCTCCCTCATCCCCGCACCCAAGTTAGTAACTAATGGTGTCTGTCCTCGATAATTCCAATTTCCAGAAATCAAATCTTTAACATAAACATCCGCCCCCGACGGAGTTGAACTAATATTTAAAGTTCCAGTTTGCTCATTTGATTTTCCACAATTTTGATAAATTGCAGAATTTGAATCATCACAATCTTTCGCACTATTGACCGAACAAGAAGCAGGACAATTTGTCGGTTTCGTCATAGATAATCCCCAATAGCAATATCCATCTTTATCATTGTCTGTACAAACAATAGTTTTTGGTTTCGTCGGATTGGGGACTTTCACAGCAAAAGCAAACCAATTTGAAATTATTGAATCATCTGCAAATATTCTAAAGTAACCATTTTCTCCCCAATTTAATCCCCAACTGTTTTTTACAATATAATAATCTCGCCCGTCATATTTTCCAAAACCAACAATTGAAACAGCATGACCTCCAAGAAAGTTTTCAGTAGTATGTTGATAAATTCCCCCACTATAATCGGGAAAATCTGCATAAACATAAAAACCAACTTCAACAGGACCATAATTAACAACTGCTTCTTTAATCAATCTAATATTTTCTTGCAAATCATTTGTCAAAGAAATTGCATAGTAATCAGAATCCTTAACGGAATCTAAATTCCAGTTGGAACATTTATTGCAAGATGAATCCGTAGCAGAATATGGAAAACAACTCTCCGTCGTTATGCCTGTATTTTTAGCATAATCACTAAATATTTTTTCAATTTCATATTGATTTGCTCCAGGCCCACAGCTACCCGGCAAAAAACAAGAAACCAAATCCTGCTCAGATAAATCATAATCAATTGTTTCATTATTATAATAGGCGTTAATATTTCCTTCAAAAGTTGCAACTGCCCCGAACGCCCAACAACTACCGCAGTTTCCCTGGTCTTTTATAGAAGTAATATAATTTTTCCCGCCAACATTTCTCCAGTCAAAATTATCTGGTAAAACAGTTCCACCAGAATCTGATTTAGGTCTTCCTGCAAAATTAATTAATTTAGTTTTATCGGGTACACCCTTCAAACCCAAAAGTTTCTTCTTCTGTTCATCGGTCAATAAAGATTTAGAAGTAAAATCAGCTTTCCACAATGCCCCTGATTTTTTTATCCCCTCTTGCGTTTGTTTTAACTCAAGATTAACTTGTTGTTGCCTTTCCGACGATAGAGATTTAAGCTGGCTTTGTATTGCCGGTTTTAATTTTTTAACATCTGGAGAATTGAAATTAATATTATACTTTGAAAGTTCTGGCGAGTTATATTTTAATTGATTTAACGAATTCGTTTTAGTAATAGAGGCGCCATCTTCCGTCGTCTTCACAACATTTCCACTAACAGAATTTTCTTTAGTATTATATTGAAAATAAATAACCGCGCTAACAACCAATAAAGCCACAAAAAGAAAAACAGCAACATAAAAAAGATTTAACCGAAAACCAATCTTCTTTCTTCCAACCACCATCCCTTTTCTCATGAACAGTTAATAAAAAGTCACTATAAATATCTTTCCGCAAATAAAAAAATTCGGTTCAAAAGAATTTTTAAACACACATTTCCTCAATAAAATATGGCACAACCGCAAGAAGAGGCTTACTATCCCGAGGAATCTATGTCTCTCGCCGCGAGTATAACTGATATTGAATCTCGCCAAAAACTGTTGAAAGATAGAATTTTATTGATAGGAGAAAATTTAGTAGAAACAAAAGAAATTATTACTTCAGAAATTATCGGAATAAAAAAAGATATTTCTCAAATGAAAGAAGACATAGAAAAAATAAAATCTTACGTCCAAAGAATCGCGGAAGAAAGAGAAAATTTTGCAAGAAAATCACAGGTTGAAGTTCTCGAAAAACAGGCCAAAATGTTTCAGCCGCTTGAACTCGCAACAAAAGAATACGTCGACAACTTACTACTCAAAATAAAGAACAGAGAAGAAACAGAAAACATTTAAACCAGCATAAATTAAAAACAACATGGCCGTACTCGAAAAAATAAAACAAATGCAGACTCAAAATATGAACGATAGCCAAATCTATCAATCTCTTTCTGAACAAGGTTTCAATCCAAAAGATATAAGTGATGGACTCTCTCAAGCGCGAATAAGAAACGCAGTCATGAATCAATCTCCCGGAGAAGATAAATTCGCGAACCCTCAACAAATGCCTCCGATGGGAATGAGACAATATCCCGGCTCCTCTCGTCCGTCGGCAGTTCCAAATTCTTATCAACAACTACAAGATGCTTCTCAAATGCAGGATTATTCCGGATATGAAACTTCTCTTGACCCCGCACTAACAGATTTAAATCCCGAGTTTGCTAATCCTCAACAAATGCAACAGTCTTCATTTCAGAATGCTCAGATGCCTCAGCCACAAATGTCTCAAGAGGAATATCAAATGTATAATCAAATGCCTCAAAATTATCAGCCGGCCGAGCAATATGGTTACGACCAAAATTATTCACAGCCTCAATCTCCGGAATATGGTTATGATCAAAATCAGCAAGAATACCAAGATGCGGGATATTATCAAGAAGGAATCACTTTAGAAACCGTCAACGACGTTGCCGAACAAGTTTTCATAGAAAAAACAAAAAAGATTCGTTCAGATTTAGATTCATTAAACGAATTTAAAATTATGCTTCAAAGCCAAATCGGAAGAATTGAAAAAGACATAAACCGTATTCAGTCAATTATAGATAATTTGCAAATGTCCGTAATTCAAAAAGTCGGTAGCTACGAACAAAATATAAATTCAATAAAAAATGAAATGGGCATGATGCAGGATTCATTCGGAAAAGTTATCAACCAAGTCGCCAATAGAAATTCATCTAACCAGCAGCAAACTCAAAAAAGTTCTCCGTCAATTCCAAAACCCGCTTACCTTCCGCAATCAACCCCCGGAATTTCTTCTCCTCAAAGAGAAACAAAACCTTCCGCATTGCGAAGAGTTTCATCAAGACAAAAATAAAATTCTCATCTCAAAACCAAAAAACTATTTCTTAACTGTTCTCGTCAATATCCACGCCGCTAACGCGGCCAGAACAATAAGAACTACAGTCCCGATTGTATTCACAGACCAAAGCCAGTTCTTAAAATTCGCTCCGACGTTATCCAATCCAGAATCAGGACTTCCCGGCAAATAATAATATAAAATATCATTATAAACAAAATAAAACGAAACCAAAAAAACAATCGCCATAATTACTAAAAAAACAACCATTAATCCTTTATTATAATTTTTCATATCAACTCCAATAAACATCATTATTACCAAAACAAAAAATATCATTATCACAATAACAGCAAACCACGGCGTCACACTCTCAAGAAGTTTTTCTCCTCGAGAAAATGCAATAAAAAATACACCTATCAAAAGACTCACAAAAATAAGCGCCCATTTATTTTCTCCCAAAACTTTTATCTTCCACAAAACCAAATACATTACAATCCAAACTAAAAGAAAACCAAAAATCGGCAAAATTGCTCTTATCGGTGAAAAATCATAAGCTACCATATTTTAAAATCTACAAATTAAAGCACGACTACTTACCTGGCACTACGGTCCCTTCTTTATCGTAGTTCGCATTAACATCATGGAAGAATCTGCTCTTACTGACATCGCTCCCACTATTAATTAAAAATATAATCAAAGCAATTAAAATTCCGCCCCAAACAATTTCATCCATATAATTGCTTATCCACGACGAGCCCCAGTACCCTGTGGCGCTGAAACTTTCTAAAACAACAATCGCCGCAATAATTCCGCCAATAATCATGAAAATCCTAACTATCCCTTGCTTCTTAAATTCAAATGCAAACAATCCCATGAATATTAACACAATTAAAAATATTGCAATCCACATTCCAAATTTAGGAAACAATACAGAGAAAAAAGTTGAAACAATATCAAACTGCAAAGCCAATAATCCAATAGCAAGTGAAACAATCGCAAGAACTTCTCGTTGGTCTCCAAGAACCTTTGTCTTCGTCAAAATAGCAAACACAACTGCGAATATAAGCATGAACGGCAAAATAAATCTAACCATCATATCGCTCATCAAGAAACTAGCGAAATTACCACCACTAATTGCAAGTCCAGTTATGTCCATGTTATTATTTATTAATGAGTATTTAAATATGTTTTGTTATTCTTTTTTTGCTCCGTTGGATTTTCCAGTAAATAAAACCGCCGCCAAAACTGCGATTATCACGACGATAAAAATAATATTTGACCACATTCCGCCGGATATTCCTTCACTCGTTAAACTGCTCCACAAAGAATCACCCCATCCCGTCGCCCACAAAACAGCAACGATAACTGCAATAAAGATAATAATTCCAAAAATTATTTTTATTTCTTTTGGTAATTCAAATTCTTTTTCAGAACCCTTATGCGTAAAAGCAAATAAAAACAAAAATACAAAAAGTATCACTATAGCAACAACCATAAACACAACCATTTTTGATATCACGCCCGTCGGATATGGAAACGCAATCAAAATTAAAGAGATAACAAAAGAAATTATTGCATGAGTTTGTTTCGTGCTGCCCGAACCAAAAACTTTTATTTTTTCGAGAACGGCATAAATAATTACAAATGCAAGTAAGAAAGGCAAAACATAATTTGTAAAAAGTCCAGTCGTAGTAATAAGTCCGTCAGCCATTAATTAGATTCTTCTCTTTGAGACGCAACTAAAGACTCGTCCCTGCCAGGTATCGCGCCGCTGCTTATCAAAAAAACGTCGCCAACAGCCCTGACAAAGTTGTGCGGAATAATCACACCTCTAGCGCCCCCAAGAAGAGAAGTCACACCTCCATGAACTCTTATCCTCCAACCGTCTATCCTATTATCAGTAAGGTTAACCTCTTCAATAACGCCAAACTTATTCCCAACGTCCGTAAGAACTTCAGCGCCAATCGACTCACTTATTTTTTTTATTTTCATAATCAACTAAAAAAGTTTCTCTTTATATACTTTTCCATGATATTAAATATATGTCAAAAAGATATTATAAAATATGAAATCAAGTTATCATCGATAAAAGTTCGTGTTTAGTTATTTTTAATCACTCAAATTTTTAATTTTCCCAAAAAAATTTCGGGACAGTCACTAGGTTTTATAATTCTTCTATTTTCTTCTTCAAGTCCAGAAGAGAAGTATGCATTTTTTGCGTGATGATGAACTAACGGAGAATCACTTCTCAAACTTTCAGCTATTTCCTCTCTGCCTTGAACATTATCTAATTTAAATAAACTGACCAGGGCTTCTTGCAAAAGAAGAGAAACATCATAAATCAAAAACTTTTTCTTATCATCATTTGAACCAAAATATCCCATTCGTTCATAAATTTGCGTTTTATCTCGCGCCTCACCAGCAACCTCTCTTAACGCTCTTACCGCGACGGGATTTTTCAATTCCTTTAACGCTCTTGCTGCCAAAAGACGAACATGATCATTTTCATCATGAAGCAAAATTTGAGAAATATCAAAAGCAGCATTTCCTGCTCGTTTACCCATTCTTGCAAGAGCCTCGACACAACTTCCTCGCATCTCACTATTCAAATCATGTCTCGCAGCTTCAACCAATTCTGGAATTGCGGCATAGCATTTTATCTCCCCCAATAAATAAGCATCCCATTTTCTTCCGCCCGGCGGCCATCTTCCTCGGTATTCATTGTCAACAGGTAAACTCTCGTCGACAACAGACTTTTTTAATAGCCAAGCTACTTTCTGTGCCTGAGAACAAAAATGAATATCTAATAAACCAAGACCCAGATCATTATTCTTCCAAGAATCCAAATGTTTTGGAGTCCAAAGAAAAGCAGGCTCGCTTTCAGGGTTATCTTCATCTCTACTCCAATGAAAAGAAAAAGCTACCTCGTTATAAACAAATTCTTGAGGATGCCATCTTTTCCGAGCAATACGTTCCATCCATTCCATTCACGACTCGAACAAGTACACTATAAAAGATTAATTGCGATACAGAATACAGATAAAATAAAATTTTGAGGATAATATACCTGCTCCGCGCCGGAACAAGTTCACGGCGCTCCGCTAACGAGTGCTGAGAATTAATAAATATCTTAGGTTCAAATTGCAGAAATTTTTATTTTATTATAAATCAAAAATAATTTTCAATTTCCTGACTTGTTCGTTTTATTATTTCTCCTTCGTCGTTCTGGGCGGGCGAAACATCTCGCGAGAGAATTGGGGCGGGAGGGTGGGGAAAATAATTGCGAGCGAGATGTTGAGTTGGGTAGGACGTCAATTACTAGGAAGTTGCGAGCGGAGTATTTACCTGGAAATTAGGAAACATCCGGCGAATTTCAAAAACCAAATCTTTATAAAAATAAAAACTATCTAATAACATGGAAAAAAGGGAAATTGGGGCAATATTCTTATCAATAATTGTTATAGCGATAATCGTAAGCGCTTTCCAAGGCCTCGGAAGATTTTTAATTTGTCTGCTTTTTGCGGCCATAATAATTTTAGTAAACGTCCTCGGAAAAAAAGTAGCCGCGTATTATTTAGATTCTCAAATTGAATTCAAGCTTTGGGAATTTGAAAGATACTGGTTCAAACCAAAAGATCATTTCAAAAGGCCGATTCCGTTGGGAATAATTCTAGCATTAGTTTTGGGATTAGTTTCACTAGGATACATAAAATTCATGGCACTAATGGAATTCGACGTAAAACCAGCAGTTTATCGCGGTGTAAGAAGATTCGGCCTTTACAGCTTTTCAGAAATGTCCGAGCGTCACATTGGATTGATAGCATTTTGGGGAATGATTGCAAATCTTATAATCGCAATAATCGCTTACCTAATTAATCTTCCAGAATTAGCAAAACTAAATATCTATTTCATGGCTTACAATATCATCCCAATCTCAAATCTCGACGGAACAAAAATATTATTCGGTTCAAAACTTCTCTGGGTAGTTTCAGTCGCGATAACCATTATTGCGCTTTGTTATGCGTTCTTGTTGTAAAATAGATTATATAAGAGAAATCCATATAAACAACATAAATCTTCAAAAATTATTCTAAAAGAGGAATAATGATAGAAAAATATCTCCAAAATCTAACACCGAGAAAATACCAGCAGGAAATATTTGAAAACTGTAAAACAAATAATTGTCTTGTCGTTCTTCCAACAGGCATAGGAAAAACTCTTATCGCGTTGATGTTAACAATTCAGCGATTTATAGAATTTCCAAGAGAAAAAGTTTTGATTCTAGCCCCAACGAAACCGCTCGCCGAGCAGCATTATAACTATTTTAAAAAAAATCTTCCTGAATTATTTGGAGAAATAACTCTTTTCACTGGAAAGGTAAAAGCCGAGAATAGAAAAAAAATCTGGCAAAGCTCGGATATAATTTTTTCAACGCCACAATGTATCGCCAACGACATAAAAAAAGGCCTTTACAATCTGACGGATGTTTCACTTTTAGTTGAAGATGAAGCTCATAGATGTTTAAAGAAATATGATTACCGATATGTTGCAGAAAATTATATTCAAAATTCTCAACACCCAAGAATTCTCGGAATGACCGCTTCTCCTGGAAGCGATAAGAAAAAAATTCAGGAGATTTGCAAAAATCTTTTCGTCGACCACGTCGAAGTTAGAACGAGAGAAAGTGAAGACGTTAAAGAATATCTTCAGGAAAGAGAATTTGATCATATTGATGTAGAACTCCCACCAGAATTTTTAGAGATAAAAAAATTACTAGAAGTTTTGTTTAATAGAAAAACCGACGAGCTAAGAAATAGAAAGGTTTTATTTCAGCCAGCAACCGGAACAAATCTTATTGCATTGCAGCAAAGATTATTCAAAATGGTTTCAACCGGAAAAAGAGATTTCAACACGTTAATTGCGATGAGCGTCGTCGCGCAAGCAGTAAAAATAAATCATGCGTTAGGACTGATTGAAACTCAAACCGTAACCGGATTTCAAAATTATTTAGACAAATTGTTTGAAGAAGCCAACACAGGAAAAAGCAAAGCATCAAAGCATCTTGCAAACTCTCTCGAACTAAACAAAGCAAACGTTCTCTCAAAAGATTTGCTCGCAAGAAATATTGAGCACCCAAAAATGGAAAAGTTAAAAGAAATAATTCAAAACGATTTAAAAGAAAATCCGAATATGAAATCTATTGTTTTTTCCCAATTCAGAGATTCGGTAAACATAATCGCAAAAAGATTAAATGAAATTCCCGGCATAAAAGCAGAAGTTTTCGTCGGCCAGCAAAAGAAGAACGGTTCCGGCATGGATCAAAAAAAGCAGGGTAGTACGATAGTAGATTTTTCCGAGGGAAAAATTAATGTTCTCTGCGCAACATCAATTGGAGAAGAAGGTCTAGACATTCCGGAAGTTAATTCAGTTATATTTTACGAGCCCGTGCCGAGCGCAATAAGAAAAATTCAGCGAGCGGGAAGAACCGCGCGTTTAATGAAAGGAAAATTTATAATTCTCGTCACAAAAAACACGCGCGATGAAGCATTTTACTGGACCGCAATAAGCAAAGAAAAAAGAATGCATAAAGCATTGAAAACAATCAACGCTGATTTGGAAGAAATTAAAAGTAACAAGACGTTGGAAGATTTTGGAAAAGGAGAAAACAATTAAAATGACACATCCTGTTTTTCACGACATATTCAAATCGAAAAAATCCGCAGAAGAAAAAGAAAAACCAAAACCAAGAATTACTATTGAAGCAGATTACCGAGAGAAAAACTCTTTAGTTTTCACAGCACTTCGGTCTTTAGGAATTGACGTAGAGCAAAAAGCTCTCCCCGTCGCAGATTTTCTCGTTAACGGCGTTGCAATTGAAAGAAAAACAGTGAGCGATTTTATTTCATCAATGATTAATAAAAGAATTTTTCAGCAGTTAGAAGAAATAAAACAGTATGAAAGATATTTTCTCATAATTGAAGGCATAGAAGAAAAAGAAATTTATGATGACGAAGCCGAAGGCGGAATAAATCCAAACGCAATTCGCGGAATGTTATTGTCAATAATTTTAAAATATCAAGTTCCAATAATTTTCACGAAAAACGCAGAAGACACCGCAAAATTTATCGCTGTTTTAGCGAACAAAAAAGAGCGCGCTGATTCGTCAATCCGCCCAATAAAAAAAGCCCATAATCCTCAAGAACAAAAACAATATATTCTCGAAGGCTTTCCGGGAATCGGCCCAACAAACGCAAAAAAACTTCTGGAAAAATTTCATAACTTGAAAAATATTTTTAACGCATCAGAAGAAGAACTAAAAGAAATTCTCGGAATAAAATCAGAAGGCTTTAAAAAAATTATAGACAATTAATTAACCGGAACATCTTCATCTAAAATTCTTACTAACTCATGGTCATCTTTAAGCGCACCAAAAATACGAGTACTCGAATTTCCGTTTCTCACTTCTGCATATCTCAAAAAGCGTGCTACATAATCAACTTGCTCGGGATCTTCACTTCTATAACCTCTCGCCCAAGCATCAAACGCCGTCATGCCCGCAGGCAAGCGACTACCATTTATTCCAAAACCATTGTTATAAGCCTCAGCTCCCTCGCGCAAAATTGCTAATGCATCAATCCTATTCATAAAAACCTCCACGACAAATACAAATATGAGAAGAAAAGTAATTCAAAGAAAAAATCACAAAACTTTGAGAAATTCGTAGCTGTTTTGTGATTACCGGGAAAATCTCTGGAGACAAACGTGCACAAATTAAAGACGATGGATTTTCACGAGTATTAAATTCCATGTGCCCCTCCTCCCAGAGAAGCATCACGAGATCTTTTCAAAGCGCCTACATCGACGACATAACCTTCCGCGCGAGAATCATTAGAGACTATTCTTTGAACATAATCAAAGTCCGCAGGCCATCTTCCTCTTAAAACATGCGCAAAAAGAAAAGCGTCGTTTGTAGAATCAAATCCCAAAAAAGTAACCCTATTCGGAACCTTTCCATTCATCAGCCGAAGCTGTTCAACTTGTTCACCAACAACGGCTCTATAAAAATTTTCTAATGTTTCCATTAAAATAAAGAGACTTAGTTTTTCTTTTTAAATATTATCGCGATGTAAAATATACTTTGCACAACAAAAAACATATAAAGCCAGATTTTCTTTATTTTCTATATTTCCCCCGCATTATTCCAAACTATACTTCTCAAGAATTTTATACGTCGGCCCTTCCTGACGAACTTCCGATTTCATAAGAACAAATTCTTTAACTTCGAAATCTAATTTTCTGAAATTTATTTTTTCCAAATGTTGTTTAAGCTCTTTTCTCTTTTTCGTTCCCTTAACTCGAGCCAAAGTTATATGCGAACTGAATTTTTCAAATGCCGACGGAAATTCTTTCAACTTCTCCTCAATTTTTTTCTGAAACTCTTCAACATCCGCAGATTCAAATCCCGCCCAAATGATTTTTATAAAGTTTTCATTTGGAAAAAAACCAATCTTTCCAATCTTTGCATCAAATTTCTTAAACTTCACTTCAGAGAGTTTTTTCTTTACCTCCTCAATCTTTTCCTCAGGAATATCTCCAAGAAATTTTAAAGTTAAATGAAAATTTTCTCTAGCTGTAAAAGTTCCAATTAAATATCCCTGCTTTCTAAGATTTTCTTCTTCATGAAAAATTTCAGCCTTAACATGCTCGGGTAAATCAATCGCAACAAATACTCTCATAGAATCTCCGCTAGAATTTTCGCTCCAACCTGAATAGATTTTTTGTCCGCATCACAGTTTGCCTCAACAATATCAATGGATTTGAGGTTTTTAATTTTATTTATTCTCTGCAAGGCATATAATAACTGCCTAGGCGTCAGCCCGCCGATATCTCCAGAATCCCTATAAATCCCGTCAATAATTCCCAAACTAACGCTTAGATAAACCTCTTTTCCGTTGCAAAATTCCATAACAGTATCAGTAATATTGTCTATATCTTCCAAAAAAGAATTTATGCTTATTCTTGCAACACCCTTCCGAATTAAAAATTCTCTTTCTTCGGTAGAAACATTCGTCGCCCCGACAATCAAAATGTTTTTCGGATTAAATCCAGATTCAATTAATTTCCTAAGCCAATTTTCATTAGTAGCATATTCTTCCTTTCCCTCTTCAAAACTACAGTTTGCTCTCGAATCAAAAACCAATAGAGATGGCCTTTTTCCGACGTCATTGCAATAATTCACAAATGCCCTTCCCAGATGAAAACTTATCGAATGATCTCCCCCAAGAAAAATAACTTTATCCTGTGACTGAAAAATTTCCAGAGCATTTTTACTTATCAATTTGCTCGTCAAAACCAAATCTTTATTGTCTAAATGTATCTCCTCAAAATCTAAAAGTCTCTTGTCAATAACACGTCCATTTTCGCTCGAGTGAATATTCTCGAGCTCAGCAATAATAGCATTTCCTGCTCTCTCGCATCCGCAAGCATTCTTCAAATTATTTATTCCTGGAACTTTTACAATTAGCATATAAGAAGTTTGAATCTAACCTTTTAAAATTTGCCGTATCAAAAAATACTAAACAGATGACAAACCATTTTGCGGTTTTTTCTCCAGCTGAACCGCGCCGCTATTTTTTCTCTTTATGATTAAATACAGAATCAAAATAAATATCGCCGCAATTAAAATGAGCCATAAAATCAAAAAAACAATTTTCCACGTCGAGAAAAATGATTTGCAATCACTTGGACAAGTTGCAGAACTTTCCGTTCCCCCACAAATTCCATCGCCACAAACTTCGGTCACAGCACAATCAGCAGGACAATTTGAAGTGTCCTCCCCGATATCGCAATTTCCGTTTCCACAAATAACTTCATAACCCCCATTTTCACAATCCTGAACTTCCGCTGGTTTCGGATTCACAACATAAAAACATTTATATCTATCAACACACGTTCTTGTTCCACACTGATTCTCCGAGTCACTCCATTCAGTACAATTCCAAACAGACCAACAACCTCCACCCCCGCTATCTCCCCCTCCGCCAGAGCCACCACAACTAATTCTGCAAACACCATCGGAACACAAAGACTGCCCATACGGACAGGAAATAACTCCGCATCTCCCAACAACTACCCCCTTATTTTCCCAAACATAATTCGCCCCGCACATAAAATAAACTGTTCCCTCGCATTTTTCAGTCAGTCCATTCAGAGGACCGCACTCTCTTCCAGATAAATAAGTTAAAATATTTTGTAATAATCCGGTCGCATTCCCACTTCGGCTGTCATATTCATTTTTACAAACTCCGTCCATACATGATTGAATCTTACATTCATAATCATTTTCACAAGCAGCCCATTTTTCTTTTAGAGGAAGAACGCTTCCACTCACATCGCAATAAGCAGTTGAATTATAATTGCCAGAAGTTGTACATACAGAAGAAACGGGAACAGAAGAGAAGTTATTTGCTAAAATTTTGAAATCATCAAAACTTAAACTCCCCGTAAGACCGTATCTATTAAAATCAGATAAATCATCAGAACGAGAAACCAACTTCAAACCAGGATTACCGTGACTGCAAATTTTATAAAATTGTATGCATAAACTGTTTATTGAACTATTAGTCACACTTGAAGAAAAAGAAAATTCCGTCGGATAACTTCCCGTTAATGATTTCAAAATTTCTCTAGAATCATTAAATTCGGATATCATCTGACTTTCAGTTAGCGTCGTAAAAATCGTATGGCTTACACTATGAGAAGAAATCTCCCAACCATAGGTATTTTTAAGAGTTAATATATTCGAATTGCTAACCTTACCTAAAGTCCCAATCCAATTTGTAGCTATTTGAACATTTCCAACAAAACCATACTTTTGCAAAATTGGGGCAACTGTAATTAAAGTAGATAAATATCCATCATCAAAATTCAAAATAATTGGTTTGCTCGGTAAAATTCCGTCGTTGGAAACATAGTCATACCATTGAGAATAGGTTATTGTATGAAATCCGCTTTCATTTAGATATTCCATTTCCAAATCAAAGGTTACGGGATTTGTGACAAGAGATATCGTTCCCGGACCAACATCATGATAATATATGCTCGCAACTTTTACTGAATCTTCTGCAAAAACAAAACCCGTCAAATAAATAAAAACTAAAAAAGCAAAAAGCAAAAAGCAAAAAATATTTCTTGAGGACATTATTAACCTCCGCTTGCCACACACTGCTCGTATCCATTGTTACTTAAAGGATTAGTAATAAAGCACCATATTCTCGTAATCAAACTAATAGTAGCGGCCGTCGATATACACTTTCCATCAGCGCAATTATTGCTATCACACTGATAACTCGCGTCACAATTTGCCCCCAAGGCAAGAATAGGCCTATACGTTAAAGTAAGAGGATCACAATAATATTTTTTATTATCAGCTTTAGTAACTTTCGTCTTTGAAGCAATTCGTATGTTGCTTCCAGAAACATAAGGATCACATGTTCCGCCCGGCGAAGTTCCTTGAGAAACGACACACTCCCCACTGCTGCTCTCACAAGTTGTTCCTTCCTCGCAATTAAGTACATCACCCCAAACATAACAAGCGGGTTTTGCCCCATCATCTTCAGAATTTATGCAAGCATGATAATGTGTAGAATCAACACAGGCATTAAAATTTGGAACGGGATTACATTCTCCACAAGTCGAGCAAACCCCGCCCACACAAGTCTGCCCAGCCGAACAACTATGCTCAACATATTGAACAATTCCTTGCGAGTCACAATATCTCTCTATTTGAACATTATTAACTCCGAGTTTACAACCATCAGAATAATCTGCTAAAACTCCAAAGCCATCTTTACCATGAGCAATACCAAACAGATCATAATTTTTTCCATCCGGATGAGTAGCATCAACATCACTATCAGTACATGTTGAAACAGGCGGAGGAGAAACAACTGTAGCCAACTCATTTATCTCACTTTGAGTCAAAGTCCGATTATAAAGTTTAAGTTCATCAACGGAACCATATACTAAGGAATAAAAATTTGTCGCACAAATAGGAAAATTAGTGCCTACCCACGCCCGAACATTACCCACTCTCAAAGCCACATTGTTATCAAGATTTATACCTTCAAATAAAGATATATTGACAACCGATCCACTCTTTCCATCGAGATAAATTGTAACTTTATTACTAGTTCTATCAAAAACGTAAACAACGTGATGCCATTTATGCGAAGTCAGAGTTATATCTGCAATTGAACCAGTATAATCCAAATTATTTAAAGAACTTTTTGATCCCGGACCAGAAGGGCTAGACGGACTAGATGGATAAGGTCCGGAATTCATTAAAAAACCAAGAGTACCAGACTTATTTACGAAAAGAGCATAACCTTTTACCAAAGGCGTATTAAGATTAGCACAACTTCCCAAACTATTTCTCTCTTGCTGATTAACACCTTTATCAAGAATATATCCCATAGACATACCGGTAGTTACATTTATCCAAAAGCTTATTGAAAAATCATCCGAGCCAAAATTACCAACCGAATGACTGTTATCTCCCAAATAGATACTACCTTTATCATTATCTCTAAAATTTGTGCACGCTTTACTGCCGAAAACACCGGGCACATTACAATTTACATTACCAATCATCTGCCCATTATTTCCATTCCCGCTAGCATCATTAGCATCTCCATTAAAATGATAATACGCTACTAATCCTTGATTCGGATTTTCCGTCGGCAACCTGCAAGCACCACTAACACAAACTCTTCCTTCAGAACAAGCCATTACTCTGTTTGCTACAAAATTCTCACTGCAAAAATACTCTCGAATAGAATTAGGCTGATCAGTACAACCCGCAATTGAATCACTACAACAAATATCCATTCTACTTGTCATATTTCCTGTAACAGTATAAAGTCCTTCAACATAACCAAAAACATTCGGAATTACTCCCCCATCAGTATCCACACACTGCCCGACCGCAACATTCCCGCTAATCCCTTTATCTGTAGAACTATTATTAAAAATCATTACAATACAGCAAATCAAAACAATCAAAAAAGCCATCAACACAAAATTAAAAATCCAAAATTTTTTTCTACTACCTGAGTTAGAAACCTTCACACGATTTGCCTTCACCCTTTTTCTCATCTTCAGTCTATAATTTCCTCCTTTATAAATATTTCTCACAAAAATTACATTCGTTATAATTAAAAATTAATCTAACTATTATAAAAAATTATTAATTTTCTGGCAGCAACGCAAAAAAGCTATAATTTCTCAACTTCGCCAAATTTCTTACATCGGATAATTTAACTTCACGAATACATTTTTCAAAATCTTCATCCATAGTTCCAGAAATTTCCTCGCCCAAAACTTCAACAAGCCTATTGGTAGAATCTTCCAGACCAATATGATAATTACCGATAAGCTGCTCTTTAATTTCATTCAGCTCTTTTTCCGTCAGATTTTTAGAAACTTTTTCATACTCTTCCAAGATTACTTTTTTAACCAGCTCATAATTTTCTTTTGAAGTTCCAATATAAATTTCCGAGTACCCGAAATCTTTTTCAATATTTGAAATTCCCTTAACCGCGTAAGCCAAATTTCTTTTTTCTCGTATCTCATTAAAAAGCCTTGACGACATTCCGCCAGCCATCAGCGTCGTCAAAACCTGCGCCGCATAATTTTTCCTGTCGCTTTTTTTCGGAACATGATACGCAAAAACCAAATTAACCTGATCTATATCCTTTCTTTTTTCAATTAAAATTCCGTTCTGTAAAACTGGAGCCGGCACAATAATATTTAATTTTGATCTTTCTTTCTCAAAAAACTTTTCACAAAAATCACAGAGTTTTTTAAAATCCGCATTTCCTATAACGCACAGAATCATATTAGACGGCTTGTAAACTTGTTTGAACTTTTCAACCAGATGCTCACGCTTCATAGCTCTCAAATTTTCTATCGTCCCAATAATATCCATTCCAACCGGCTCTTTGTAAAGAATATTTTTTATTTTATCAAGAACATACATCCTCGGATTGTCATGATACATTTTAATTTCTTCAATTATTACTTCTCTTTCTTTTTCCAATTCCTTGGAATCAAACACCGGATTTTTTACCATATCGCTCAAAACATTCAAACCAAAACTCAAATTCTTCGACGGCATCTTACACCAAAACGCAGTAATTGATTCACTCGTAAATCCATTTAAAATTCCTCCCTTCAACTCAATTTCCTGAGCAATCTGTTGTGCAATTCTCGTCGGAGTTCCTTTATACAACATATGTTCAATAAAATGTGAAATTCCTTTCTCCTTCTGACTTTCATAAGCCCCGCCATATCGAACCGCAAACGCCATGCTCACAACCGGAAGCTCTCGCTTTTCAAAAACAACAGTCAAACCGTTCTTCAGCACCTTTCTTTGAATTTTCCCTCGCATAATTTGTTAAAATAAAGAGGATTAATAAACTTTCACCCCAACCCAACCAACGCTCTCCAAGCATTCTTTTCTCCGTGAACAGTTATCCTTTTAACTTTCAATCCTTTCTTGAACAACGGACAATTCAAAACAAAACTTTCAAACTCTCCGCCCTCGCCCGCCGGATTAATTTTATATCTATCTTGCAGGATTTTAACCTCATCAATAAATTTTTTATCAATTTTTCTCCCAATCCATTTTTCACTTAACGGATAAGCAAAAACCCCAACAATCACAACTTCAAACTTATTTTCTATAAGCTCTTCCAAAAGTTTTATCTGATCTTTTCTCCATAAAGGATTAAAGCATTTTATTTTTAATTCATCACAAATTTTCTGAATTCTCGACGCCTGATACACGCTCGCAAGAGCTCCCGTAACAATTCCATCAATTTTGTATTTCTTAACAGCCTCTTTTATTGCCTTTTCTAAATCAATTAACTCTTTTTCTTTTTCTCCTTTTGTTTTAAATGTCAGCAAAGGCAAATCCATAACCTCGGCCTGCTTCTTCGTCAGCTCGATAGCGGGCGTGTGAAACATATAACTTTCCTTATTCTCCGAATACAAACTAATCAAACATTTTATTTCGTTTCCTGCCTTCTTCGCCAAGTACGCCGCGTACGTAGAGTCCTTTCCGCCCGAAAATAAGATGCCAAGTTTCATAGCCATAACTTTCTTAAATAACAACAAGTTATAAAGTTATCATAATATGGCCTCATCAAACCAATCACCTTTTTATCAAAAAGCAGAATCAAATTTCCTAAATGCAAAAACCGACGACGAAAGGCTTCAATTTCTCGAGGAAATGATAAAAGAATGTCCGAAACATAAATCCGCGGAAAAAATGCTTTCAAGTTTAAAGATACGCCATAAAAAGTTATTGGAAAAAATGGAGCGTCAAAAAAAATCCGGAAGATCATCAGGAAAACCAGGAATAAAAAAATCCGACATGCAAACGGCCATCGTCGGTTTGACAAATTCCGGAAAATCTTCTTTGCTTTCGGTTCTAACAAATGCAACGCCAAAAATTTCCGAGCTTCCTTATACAACAACAAGCCCAGAACTTGGAACTTTCGATTACAGCAACGTAAAAATTCAGATGATTGAGGTTCCTGCCGTCGATTCCCCATACATTGACACCGGCCTAATCAACACTGCAGACAACTTAATAATTCTAATAAATTCTATAGATGATTTAGAGAAGATAAAACCTTTTCTGCAAAAATCAACTGGAAAAAAGATTATTGCATTCAATAAAGTCGACTTGTTAAACGAAGAGCAAAAAAGAAAACTTGAATCAACATTAAAATCAAAAAAACTCGACGCGATTTTAATTTCTACAAAAACAAAACAGGGAATAAAAGAACTGTCAGATAAAATTTTTCAATCATTTAATAAAATGCGCATCTATCTTAAAGAGCCGGGAAAGGAGGCTTCACCAATTCCTTTAGTTATGGAAAAAGATTCTTCGATTGAAGAAGCAATTGAAAAAATAAAAAAAGGTCTCTCAAAAGAAATTAAAGATGTAAAACTCTGGGGCCCATCAAGCAAATTCGGCGGCCAGTCCGTCGGATTAAAGCATATTCTGAAAGATTTAGATAAAATTGAATTTAGGACGAAATAAGTTTAGGCCGATGCTTCCTTGTGAAGAACGGCTGAATTTGCAAAGTTCTCTAATGCATGATTCCAACAGAAGGTGTCAGAAAATACTTCCCCCGTAATTTTCCAAAATCCATAAGCACAAATTTCTAAATCTTTATGAAGCCGTGATCCAACGTCACTTCCATCTCCACCATAACCACAAGAGCTTAGGTAACCGGCTAGTTTACTTCTGACCTCGTGCATATTTCCAACTCGGCTATACATTCTTTCCATCACACCAACAGAATCTGAACCTGTCTCTGCAGAAAAAACCGCCTTCCTAACCGCATCTTTTATTGGTAATTCTGACATAATGCCAACGTACCAGAAAGACTATTTAAAGATTTATTTAGTAAAATATATATATTTCCAGTTATCTCGTAATCAGCAGTTTGTCCATTTCTTCTTTTAACTTTTTTATTTTTGGATTAGAAAAATGCTCTATCGCAGGTTTCAAAATTTCAACCAATTTATCGGCCATCGCATTCTTCAAATCCATCGGATGAAGTTTCTTCTCTGAAAAATCTTTCTCAAGTTTCTCATATGAATCGTAAACAACATCGCCGCCAAACTTTTCCGGCCGTTTAACTTCTAACTTAGATTTATCATTGATGAAAATAATATATTTTGCCCAGTCCATCAAAGGATTAAATTCAATTTCTCCCTCCGGACAAAATGCTCCAGCAATTTTTTTTCTTATTTCCTGCTCGTTATCAACCATATAAATCGCAGAGCTTGGAATTGATTTAGACATTTTCATCTGGCTCCAAAGTTCTTGCATATTTTCTTTTGGAACTGGCCACATCGTCGGCTTCTGCAAACCCAGAATCAAATGTCCATGAACGGCAATTGGTTTAATTTTCTCTCCCTTTTTATTTTTCAATGGATTTTTCAACTGCAATGCGACTTCCCTAGCAATAACCTGCGCTTTTCTCTGATCGTTTCCAGCATGAGCAACATTTATTTTCTGCGCAAAAATATCTGCAACTTGCATCGGCGGATAAATCATAAGTGCAAAATTAACAGACTCGCCCTCATTTCTGCCGGCAATGGTTATACTTCTTTGAATCCTTGCCAGCGTCGTATTTTTTGAAACATCAATAACAGTTTCCCAATAGTTATCATTATTGTGATAAAATTCAGAACCTAAAACAAATTTCAAATCTTTGGGATTTCCGCCAACACACTTATACGCCGCTATTAAAGCTTCCTTGAAAAACGGCACACCAACTTTTTGTATTGTTTCCATATTTCCCCCGAGTTTATTATTTATCCAGGAATGCCAATCCGCTAAAAAAATAGAAACATCAGCTCCGGCGTCGTGAAAATCCTTTACTTTAGACATGCAAACTAACCCATGACCTAAGTGCGGTTTTCCGGAAATTTCAAATCCAATATAATGCTTAATCTTCTCTCCATTTTTCAACAAATTTTTCAGCTCTTCCTCCCCAATTATTTCCTCCGTATTTCTTTTTATCAGTTCAAATCTTTCTTCAACAGACAAACTATTTTTTACCATAATCATACATACCAAAAGCATTATTAAACTTTTCTGGCTTAAATTAATATGATAACTTTGCAAAAAGCCTCGCTCGCTCTAGCACTCGTCGGAATTCTTATACTATTTATAACTCTAACTCAAGAGCCTCAAGAAAAAAACATCCGAGATTTATCAGCAAAAAACGTCGGAGAAAAAATAAAAATCTCCGGAACAATAATTAATCAAAAAAATTACGACACTTTTTACGTCCTAACTCTCTCAAAAGAAAATTATAAAATCCAAATAACCGCGAACAATTTAAACCAAAATCTCACAAACAAAAAAGTCGAAGTCATCGGCCGAGTTTCCCTATACGAAAAAACTATTCAAATGAAACTCCCAATCGCAGCAAGCTGCGGGGTATCTACGACGAACCAAACTCAAATAGACTTAATTGACTAGGATTTCTTCCTTGTTCTAAAACGTATCTTTTAACTTGTTCCAATG
>Ga0247841_10001938_pt1 | contig 43450 bp, 24 predicted proteins | sample LaCruzMarch2015__2_FD_192410 | JGI IMG/M metagenome (GOLD analysis project Ga0247841, IMG submission 192410) | Freshwater microbial communities from meromictic Lake La Cruz, Castile-La Mancha, Spain - LaCruzMarch2015_18m | ecosystem: Environmental > Aquatic > Freshwater > Lake | place: Spain...
TGCCAAATCCAAAGTTAAATTTACCTCCGAAAAGAATCCCGCTGCAGGATTCAGAAAGAATTTCTTTGTTGAGGTATTGATAGGTTCTGTGATTTTCGAAATTATCTGAGGCAGAGGCACCGATGAGGGGGAAACTTTTGCCCAGGCTTTCCTGGAGCCCATTGATTAAATGCGTTCCCTGGGTAATTAACTTGTCTGATAAAATTATGCTTAAACTTCGGGGTACATTTTTGAAACCGAATAGTAATTTATCGCCAAGTTCTTTTCCGGATAGAAGGGGAGTTTTTTTATTCATATCCTTAACCGTCGCGACATTAAAAAATGTCTGCTGGTTTAAACTAAGGAGCAAAATGGCAAATCCATGTTTAAATACGCCCTGATTAGTTATAACTCCCAGGCTGCTACAGCCAAAGATGGGAATTTCTCCTAATAAGTTATTTGCCGTTTTTAGTGTTAAAGGATGCGCCAGTTCTATAGAGGTAAAAATAAATGCCAGGGATGTAGGGGCATTTTTTAATCCCGTTATCGCTTGTCCGATTGCTTCGTTAGTCGCTAAGACAGGATCTTCAAGCTGGCTAAAACCAAGGCTGACATTCATAATCTTCAGTATATAGTGCAAATATAGGAGGGTCAATAAATAAAATGATACTGCGCTATAACTTATGAGCGTTATGTTTTATAAATACGCAGTTATTATCCCACCTCATAAGCAACACCAAAATTCTGTTCCATAATTTTGGTGTATTCGGTGGGATTAATTCGGCCAACAACTTATGTCACTATCGTTCCATAAGTTGTGGCCTCATTAAAATTATTGACTAAAGGTGTTTATATAGTAAAATAACATAAGCTTATTTTTGGCCCCATCGTCTAGCCTGGCCTAGGACGTCAGCTTCTCAGGCTGTAAACACCGGTTCAAATCCGGTTGGGGCTATTAAAAAACCCTTGCATTTTGCAAGGGTTTATAATAAAATCAAAATAACATAAGGAGGAAATATGCGTGAACATCTAGGTTTTCTAAAGGCTTCCAGCGCAGTGGTTAAGATTGCTGCCTGGATTTTTTTATGTTTGGGTATTTTAGGCGGGGCATCTTTGCTTTTTGGAATGGTTCCGGGTAATCCGCGTTGGATGGGCTTAGTAATCTTGGGGGTTTACGCTTTTTTATTCTTTTTTCTTTTTCTGATTGCCAAGATCGCGGATTTATTAGTGAAGATTATTAATGATTTAAAGAAGGAATAGCCAAGGAGGCAACAGTGAGCTTTAAATATATTAATTTAGTTATTTTATTTTTATTTTTTGGTGGAATTTTAGGGTGTGATAAGATTAACGCTGCAGCTAGCCGCAAAGCAGAAGTAAAGGCTGTTTCGGCTACGGTTATCCAGCCAAAGGGCGCGGTAATTGCCCGGGTAAATAATATCGCCATTGGTTTAGACGACCTTAACCAAGAAATTGAAATCTATAATGCGAATATCCCAGCCGATAAACCGGAGCTTAAGATAACCACCAAAGAGCAAAAAGTAAATTATCTTAAAAATGAAGTTATCCGGCGGACTTTAATTTACCAAAATGCCTTGGATAAGGGATTAGACCGGAATGACGACGTAAGGCAGGCAGTTGAGAAAACCAAGCGCGATCTTTTGGTTTTACAGGATATTAAAGAGATTGCGAAAAATATCGATGTATCTTCCAAAGAAATTGAGGATTATTATAATACTTATAAAGAGCAGCTTAAAGAACCTGAGGAGCGTCAGATTCGCGAAATAGTAGTGAATAGCGAGCAGGATGCCAAGGATCTCTACATCCAGCTTTTGCAAGGCGCAGATTTTGCTACTTTAGCGAAGAGTAACTCAAAAGCATCGAGCGCTAAGGATGGCGGTAATTTAGGTTTTATCAAGAAAGGCATAAGGTCTGCTCAGTTTGACTCTGCCGCTTTTGCGGATTCTTTAGAAGTGAGTAAAATCAGCAATATATTTAAAACCTCCGAAGGTTATAGCATAATTATACTGGAAGCTAAAAGAGGAGGCAAACAGAAGCCGTTATCAGAGATGTGGGAGGATATTAAGCGCGGCCTTACCTTTTTAAAGCAGCAGCAGACAGTTGAAGAATTGCTTGGTAAACTTTCCCGTGATGCCAAAATTGAAGTCTATGAAGGAGAGATAAAATAATGGCTATCGAAAAGCAGAAGCTTATTTTAATAAGCGGAATAGTTTTGGGTATCGTCGCGATTGTGATGACGAAGATGTATCTGGACCAGCAGCAACAGGCGATTCAAGAGAGAGCTAAAAAAGCAATTGCTAGTATGCAGGCTAACCAGACATCTGTTTTGGTGGCCAAGCAGGAGATACCTAAGGGCGCACTTATAGAAGCGGGTATGTTTGATACGGCAATTGTGCCAAATAAGTTTGTTCAGCCTCAGGCGGTAACTTCCTTAGATAGAATTTCAGGCATGGTTACTGTGGCGCCCATCGGCAAGGGTGAACAGATAAGCCTCTCTAAGTTAACTAATACTCGGCAAGCCGGCGGAGGGGATCTGGCGGGAATAACTCCGGCTGGCAAAAGAGCGGTTTCTATATTGTCTGATAATATTATTTCGTTATCCGGGATGGTTAAGCCGGGGGATTATGTGGATGTGCTGGCTACTTTGCAGATTCCGGTGAAGGGGCCGGAGAATCAGGTGGTCAGCCAAATGGCAGTGATTCCTTTATTTCAAAATGTTTTAGTTTTAGCGGTGGGTCAAAATACCGGGTCAGTGAATAGTTCGGACAGTAGATATACGGAGAAAGAAACTTCATCCGGGCCGGCACTGATTACTTTAGCACTGGGGCCTCAAGAAGCGAATCTTATTGTTTTTGTTCAGGAACAGGGTAAGGTGCGTTTGACGATGCGCTCTCCGGCAGACGCCAGGGTTGAATCTATGGCTCCGGCGAGCTGGGAGACGTTGTTTCAATATATTATGCCGCCGCCCCCGCAGCAAGAGAGCGGGCCGGCAAACGTGCCGGTAGTCGATACAACTGAATACGTAGAAATTTTCCGGGGATTAAATAAAGAGCAGATTCCTTTATCAAAATAAAAGGAGAACCCTTGCTTGTTTCTCTTACAAGGATTTTTCTAGATCAAAACTTAAAAGGAGAAAAATGAGAAAGTTATTTTTCGGCTTATTATTTATAACTACCTTTATAACTATTCTGCCTTTTAATGGTTATGCCGTTAGTAGCAGCGAGGAGGAAATAAATCTTTATCTGGGGGACAGCAAAATAATTTCCGTAAGCAACCCTACGCGTATTGCTATTGGCAATCCTGGTATAGCGGATGTTTCTAATGTTAGCAAAACAGAAGTAACCATTGTTCCGAAAATGGCCGGCAACACCACATTTATTGTTTGGGATAATTTTGGCGAACAATCGTATCGTTTAAGGGTTTTTACGGAAAATACCAGCGATATTAAACGCCGCGTAGATAATTTGTTGTCAAAGCTAAATTTACCGGATGTATATACTAAGGCTGAAGATGAGGAAGGCAAGGTGTTACTTTTAGGTAGAGTAAAGTCTGCTAAAGATAAAGAAAGAATTGCCGTTGCCTTAGCTCAAGTAAAAGATAAAACAATGGATTTAATCGCCGTGAAAGAAGAAGAAGCGGTTATTGAGATTGATGTTCAGGTTATCGAATTAAATAGAGGTTCTCAGGATATGCTTGGATTTACCTGGCCGGGGTCAGTTAATTTAACCGAAGTGGGTTCTCCGGGCATACAGGCCGCCGGGACTACTTGGGGCACGTTGTTTAAAGTCCTTAATGAAACACGCGGTGCTTTTACTTTAAAACTGGATGCTTTGATTCAGGAAGGTAAGGCGCGGGTTCTTTCCCGCCCGAGGCTTTCTTGTCAGAGTGATAAAGAAGCGAAGTTAGTCGTGGGAGGGGAAGTCCCGATTTTAAGCGGTTCAGTTACTCCTAGTTCGACTGGACCGGGTACCGGGGGGACAAGCGGAGGTTCAGTAGAATATAAGGAATACGGGATTATCTTAAATATTAAACCGAGGCTAGAAGATTCCGGGCGCATACACCTTAACTTAGAGGTAGTCGTCAGTGAGGTGGGTGATCAGGTAGAAACCGACTATGCCTTGGCCTATACGATGACTAAACGTACGGCGACCACGGAACTCTTTCTTGATGATGGCCAGACTATGGCTTTAGGTGGTTTAATTAAAAAGAAAACGCAGGATGAACTAAGACGGGTGCCCTGGCTTTCGGATGTTCCGGTTTTAGGTATGTTTTTCAGGCAAAAAACCAGCCAAGAAGGTTGGAAATCTGATACAGACAAGATTAATGATACGGAGTTATTTATCACCTTGACTCCGCGATTAGTCAGCCAGGGAAAACAAGGAAGTGCGCTTAAAGTAAAAACAGGGGAATTTCCTACGGTCAGCGACGATAATTTAGCGGATCCGGTTTTAAAATACTCAAAAATTGTGCAAAAGAAAATTCTGGATAGATTAACCTATCCAGTGCAAGCGAAAGAAGCAGGTTTTCAGGGCACGGTGAGGCTAAGCCTAAATCTTTCTCCTCAGGGTGATTTGTTAAATCTGAAATTAAAAGACAGCTCGGATTACCGCATACTTGATGACCATGCGTTAAACACGGCACGCATAGCCAGTCCTTATCCTCCATTTCCTTCTGCAATAAAAAATAAGGAAATCTGGGTGGATATCCCGATAACCTACCAATTGGAATAAGATGGCCAAAACAATTGTAATATTTAGCACTAAAGGTGGCGTAGGTAAGAGTTTAATTGCTTCCAATTTAGCCGTATCTTTGGCTCAGGGAGGCAAGCGCACCTGCGTCATTGATTTAGATACGCAGGTGGTCGGTGATATGGCGCATATACTTAGCCTGAATCCCGGAAAGTGTATGGCGGACCTAATGAACTTTCTTAAAAAGCAGCTGCAATTAACCAAGAAAACAGATTTTGTGGTTAAGACCAAATTTCCCAATTTGGATTTTTTAGCGGGGATTTTAAAACCTCAGCAATCCGGCCACTTACATCCGGAAATGATCAAAGATGTTTTTAGTTTTCTAGATAAAGACTACGATTATATTGTTGTGGATGCGGGAAAAAGTTTTAGCGACGTATTCCTTTCAACATTAAATCAGGCCAATCTTATTCTTTTAGTGGCTACTCCGGATGTGCTTTCTATCTACCAGACTAAATGGGCATTAGATACTTTGCAGTTTTTGCATTTTCCTTTAAGCATGATTAAGCTTGTGCTTAACCGGGCAGAGTCTTTGTCGAGCATCAGTTGGCAGGAGATTCGCGTTAATTTGCCCATAGATATAATTTCTAAGATTCCTTCCGAGGGGAAAATAGTTAACCAGGCAGTAAACCAGGGAAACCCGGTTGTGGTTGAATCTCCGCGTTCAAAGATTGCTTTGTCTTTTTTGGATCTGGCCGGGGTGTTAATTCAAGGAAACGCATTATTCATTGAACGCCGGGATATTGATCAGATTAAGATTAAAGAAGCGATGAAAGAGAAATCCGGGCAGTTTTGGTCAACCCAGGGTTTAACCGAAGAAGTCGCTGAGCCGGACGTTAATGAAGATAAGGATGAAATCGTAATCTTAAAACGCAGGATACACAGCCGGCTTATCGATACGATGAATATTAAGAAGCTGGATCTTGCTGTTTTTAGCGACCATAAAAAAGCCAAGGAATTAAAAGATAAAGCGGAAATAACCGTAGCTAATCTTTTAGTTGAAGAAGCGGGCAGTTTTATACCTTCTCAAGAGATTAGAAAAAAGTTGATTAAAGAGATTTTAGACGAGGCCTTAGGATTAGGGGCTTTAGAAGATTTGTTAGCCGATCCGGAAATTACCGATATTATGGTGAATAATAAGGATGAAATTTTTATTGAGCGTTTCGGAAAAATCGAACTGACCAGCAAAAAATTCCTTTCCAATGATCAGGTTAGAACGATCATTGAACGGATCATTGCGCCTTTGGGCAGGCGTATTGATGAATCTGTCCCCATGGTCGATGCCCGGCTGGCAGATGGTTCGCGTGTGAATGCGATAATTCCGCCGCTAGCTTTAACCGGGCCAACTTTAACCATTAGAAAATTCCGTAAAGAAAGATATAAGACAGCGGATTTAGTTAATTTTGGAGCGCTTACTCCGGATATGGCGGGTTTTATTAAAGCTTGTGTAGCTTGCCGGAAAAATGTAATTGTTTCCGGGGGTACGGGTTCAGGAAAAACTACGGTGCTTAATGCTTTGTCAGAGTTTATTCCTGAAGGCGAACGGATCATAACTTTGGAAGACGCTGCCGAGTTAAAATTAAGCCAGCAGCATTGGGTAAGATTAGAGTCGCGTCCTCCGAATATTGAAGGCAAAGGCGCGCTTACGATCAGGGATCTTTTCAGGAATACCTTGCGGATGCGTCCGGACAGGATACTGGTGGGCGAATGCCGCGGGAATGAATCATTGGATATGCTTCAGGCGATGAATACCGGCCATGACGGTTCGATGACGACTATTCATGCTAACTCTACCTATGATGTTTTATCCCGGCTGGACTCGATGATCCTTATGTCCGGAGTAGAACTTCCGGTAAGGGCGATTCGTGAGATGATTGCTTCCGCGGTGGATGTGATTGTACAAACTGCCCGGCTTTCCGACGGATCCCGTAAAATTACGGCGATTGCCGAGATTACCGGGATGAAAGATGATTTGCATATAAACATAAATGATATATTTATTTTCAAACAAACCGGAGTAGACGCGCAAGGTAAAGTCCAGGGATATTTTACGGCTACCGGGCATAAGCCGACATTCTTGGATGAAATTCGTGTGCGCGGAGTTTCTATTTCAGATGATATTTTTAAACCCACCACTGTAAAATAAGCGTTCATGCGCCTAATCAATCAAACCCAAAATACAATTTTAGCCGAAGATGTTTTTATTGCGGATACTGTTTTCAAACGGGCCAAAGGTTTGTTAGGTAAAAAAGAATTTCTATCCGGCCAAGCCTTAATTTTAAAACCTTGTAATTCTGTGCATACATTTTTTATGCGTTTTCTTATCGACCTGCTTTTTGTAGATAATCATTATAAGGTTATTAAGGCTCTGCCAGGGGTCCTCCCAAATAGGATTAGCTGTATTTTTTGGAAAGCTCACTTAGTTATTGAATTGCCTTGCGGAGTATTAAAGCTTACCAAAACCCGTAATAACGATCAGCTTCTGCTCGATCAATAGAAGCCTTACACGTCCAATCTGACTTGACAAATCCATAAATAAGCGCTATATTTAATCGAATAAATGTCCAATCTGGAGAATATATGGGTGTTATCCACAAATTAAGGCCGGATGTTCGAGATTATATTATAGAGAAAAAGAAAACCACTCCTGCACTAAGCTGCCGTCAGCTAACCTCGTTAATTATTGAACAGTTTCAAATCAACGTTTCCAAATCCAGCATCAACGCTATTTTTAAAGAAAACAATTTAAGCATGCCTATCGGCAGAAGGCCAAAACAAAAGAAAAAAAAGTTTAATCTGCCTGCTTTACCGGTCATTGAAGGTATAAAAGCGATTACGTTGGTGGCGGATTCCAATAAACCTGTTCAGGAGCCAATTGTTAATTTGCCTTTGTCCGTAGTTAAAGAAGAACCGAACCTGGAAGAAAAGCGTATTAAAGAAGCGGAAGAGTGGGCGCTAAAATTGCAGGAAGAAGAACGTGCTCGGATGCAGGAAAAATTGAACCTAGAAAAACAAAGACTCAAAGATGAGAATCTTAAGTTAAAAGCTGAAGAAGAAGCTCAAAAAGCCCGGCAGGAAAAATTAGCTAAAGAAGCCCAAGAGCAGGCTCGCCAGGCAGAAGAGGAAAGAAAGCGCTTGGAAGGGGAAGCAGAGTTAAAAGCAGAAAAAGAGAAGTGGGCAAGGTTAGCCGAGGCGGAGCTTAAGTCTAAGCAGCCGGCAGTAAAAGAAGAAGTAAATATACAAAAAATTGAGATTAGTCATATTGATTTGCTGCCGACAGACAGAGGGTGTTCCGGAGCAGTACTGCTTAAGGCCATAGATTGTTTAATCGGGGGCAGTAAGCAGATCAATGAAGCAATTTGTAAAATTACCGGTAATCATCCAGAAGATTTTATAGCCCTAACCCAAGCAATTATATTTAAATTTTTATTCGGGTCCGGTAAAGACAATCATGCTTTGTTGTGTTCTTTAGCCGGCCAGCAAATACCCCAAGAAAAGTTGGACAGTTATTATTTAGAGATTAAAGAAAATAAAACCATAAAATCGGATATTGCTCGAATCATTGCCAGCGCTTTTACGGAAGCCCGGGGCGTAAAAGTGCATTTCATCGACGGAGGCATTGTTTATCTGGACGGCCAGTTGCATACGACATGGTCAACTCCATATTTACCATATGATTTTGCAAGTACAGTTTATGATTTAAAGAATAGTTTAAATAAATGTTTCTTTGAAAATCATCCGTTGGTTTTATTGTCTGCTCCCGGGTATGATATGCCAACAAAAGAATTTTTTAATTTACTTTTAAATATGAGCTTGGCTAATAAGGGCCCGGATAATGTAATTTTATATGGCAATAAGCTAGAAGAGTTTGAGAATATATCCCTAAATCAGGAAAATAATTATTCTTTTGTTTTTGGTTTGTGGCCGTGGCAATTTACCAACTGCCGGAAAATAAAAAAAATCGGTAATTTTAATCCGGAACACATTGAAGGCATTGACAAAGATCTTTATTTAGCCGAGATTGAGCTGGATTTATTGCAAGCATCAACTAATCAGAGCATAACTTTGCAAGGATGTGCTGTAAAAACTGATCTTAAAGAGAAAATACGCGTAGTTATTTTAAGCAGCGATCAGGGCTTGGTAAATTTAAATAAATTGGCGCAGATTTATCTTAGCCGTTGGCCTAATTTGGATGAGGGTTTTGCTGATTTTAGCCGCAGAGTAGAGGTTTTTACCTATGCCGGCAGCTCACAAAGCTCTTTCTCGACGGAAAATATTGGCTTAAATTTGACAGAAATTAATCCGGGGCTAGAGGAAATCTTCGCCAATTATGTTAAAGCTTTGGATGCTTATTTGCGTTGGCATTTTCTGCCGGCAGGATATGCGAAAAAAGATTTTTCTTTTACGAATGAATGTTTTTATAAGGCACCGGCTAAATTGGTTACCAGTCAGGCGAAAGTCACCGCTCAAATGCAAGTTAATCAGGAGGGAAAACCGCCTTTAAAAGATTTAGAGTATCTTATTTGCCGGCTTAATGAACGCCAGATAAATTTAGGCAACGGTAAGATATTTTACTTTGAAAACGTTTTCAAATAGAGGGCATTTAGTCTTGATTGCCCGGATAGATAATGGTATATTTTAATTGCAGTTATACTGTTAAAACAGGTGCGTAATTAAAGAAGGTAGAAAGATGAGGAAGATAGATCGCGGACAAAGCGTTACTGAATACGTGATTATTTTTGCGATTGTTGCGGTTTTATCGGTGATAACGATTGCGAATATACCCGGTTATTTTAAAAATTATGTTTCAACGGCGACAAGCAGCATGAGGTAGGGAAATGAAAAATTTTCTTAAAGGGCAAAGTCCATTGGAATATGTAATTATGTTTGCCGCTTTGGTTGGCGCGATAATTGCGGTTGCGGTGGTGTTTAAACCTAATTTATCAAGGTCTTATAGCAGTGTAAACGGGAACATCTCTAAACTGTTACAGGGTGGATAAAATGATCAGAAAAAATATGCGGGCACAGAGCGCAATAGAATACACAATGCTGATTATTATCATTGCTGCAGCATTGATGGCGATGTCTACTTATATTAATCGTTCAATGAACGCGCGCCTAAAACAGGCACAAGATGAGTTAAATTATTATCGACAAGAAGATAAGAATGATTAACTGAGGAGGTGGGGAGATGAAAAGATTTGGTAAGGGGCAGAGCACGTTGGAGTATGTGATTATTTTGGCGGCGGTAGTTGGGGCAATTATTGTGGTTGCAGGAATGTTTAAAAATAAATTGCCGAATACGTATTCAGACCTAACGGATAAAATGTCGGACAAAGTAAAGGATGTAGAATTTTAAGGAGGTGAAAGAATGTTAAGGCTAAAGAGAAAGGGGCAGAGTACGGCGGAATACGCAATTGTTATTGGTTTGGTTATTGCCGCGGCAGTCGGTATGCAGATTTATGTAAAGAGAGGCCTGCAGGCAAAGATTAAAGGCGCGGTAGATTATAATGACCCTAGTGCAACAGCATATATGGGTTCTCTTGATCAGTATGAGCCGGATTATGCGACTACAGAGAAGATGGTGTCGACGAGAAAAGCAATAGAAAAAACAGATACTCTTGCAGCGGGAGGCGTAAAAAGGGAGATTCAAGGGACAGAGGAAAGTTCTAGAACAGGTACAACCAAGATCTCAGCTACGCCTTAAAAAATTCGACCATTGATTGATTTTTAAATTAGGAGGTGAACATGTTACGTGTAAGAGCAAGAGGGCAAAGCACCCTTGAGTATGTTATTTTGATTGGTTTTGTGGTAGCGGCCTTAATTGCCATGGGTGTGTATATGAAAAGGGGTATCCAGGGCAGGCTGAGAGAATCAACGGATCAGGTTGGCCAGCAGTATTCAGCGGGAAATACCACCGGTTCATATACTACGGATGTTGATTTTGAGCAAGAAGAAAATATGCAAGCAAAAGGCGCAACCACAACAGTGATAAAGACAAATACGCAGAAGAAAACAGGATCTGAGACAGTTGCGGATTGGAGTAATACAGGGAACATATAATAAAGGGGCCTATGAGAAGAGGGCAGGGGACTTTAGAGTATGTTTGTTTAATTGGGATAGCGGCGGCGGCTCTGATTACGATGTTAGTTTATATGGGCCGCGGATTCCAGGGGAATGTGCGTACGTTGTCTGACCAAATTGGGGCAGGGCAGTATGATCCGCAAAATACGCAAATCCAGAATGTGGAGGTAAAACAACAAAACTCTTTAATTACCTCTTTGGGCACATCCAAAGTAACTTATGGTAGCGAAGATGGTTCTAGCCCAGGTAAGACAAAAAGCAGCAGTTCGAATATAGACGAGACAACGGTTATTACAACCAAACAAACAAGTGAAAAGCTGGGACGTTTTGAAAATGACACTTGGAATTAAAAATGAAGAAAATGTTATCGATACGAGGACAGGGTCTTACAGAAGTCGCACTGGTTATTGGCATAGTGGGATTAATGTTGATTAGTATGCAGGTTTATGTTAAACGAGGTGTTCAAGGCAAATTAAAGGCTTTGACTGATAAGATGATCTCCAGTGATCAGGAAGCTTATCAACAAGATGTCTCGGGCTTAGAAATTAATGAGTCGAAATCTGAAGTAACGATTAGTGCAAAGATGGAGGCGGCAGAAGCTGTTGGCGGGGTAAAAAGCCTAACTTCAGTTAAGCCTGAAATTACAAAGCAGGTTTCCATTTCTAAGTCTGAAGATAAATAAAGATTTTTTAGTGAGGATAAATAAAATGTTACAGATTAAAAAGGCACAAGCAGCGACGGAATTAGTTGTTCTGGGCACGCTGGCTATTGTGGCCTTTTCCTTCCTAATTAACTACAGTGAAAAACTTAATCGGCAGCAAGCGAATATCCAGCAAACATTCCGTGCAGCTTTAAAAGAGTCCAGGGGGACTAATAATTCGGCTTCTTACACTAAAGTCGTCTTCCGGCGGATGGCCAATGTAGCCACTCCAATGGAATTAGGCCAGTTACAGAATTTTAGCAGTAGTGCTAATGTTTTATGGGCCGATGGTACAAATACTGATGATCCGACATCAAAATATAAGCTTAATGATGCTGCGGCAATAAGTATCCCTTATCGTGAAAATCCCGCTGAAGGGACTGTAGAGGAAAGCCACAGTTCTTTTATTAATACTGTTAAGACCACTACAACTTTTACAAAACAACAAAGTGGTGGAAATATTGTGACTACCAAAACGCTGGATGCCAAGGATACATTAAATGCAAAAATAGATATTAGCGGGCACGAATATTCTTTTACACATGAATTGGGCCCAGGTGGAAAATATCATTAAACAGGTAGTAGGTGGTTTAGGAGTATGTAATAATGAAAAAAGCGCAAGCAACACTGGAATTTACGATAGTTTTTGTTATAATGGTAACATTGCTTATGGGGCTGCTTTCCCTGTGGAAATGGTCGAGCGATAATATAGTTGAGCGTCAAAAAAAATATAATCAAACTCGAAAACAGGCAGGTTCCGATTCTCCGGGTGAACCAAGCGGTAGTGATATGTATTCCGCTCCTGCGGCAGCGATTATAAAGTAATTAATCAGGATCTTTAAAAGATAAAGGAGGCAGTTTTGTTTTTCTCCTGGTATTTAAAAAATAAGCATTTTAAACAAGGGAGTAATTTGCGAGGGCAGATTGCTCCCTTTTTACTTGTAACTTTGGTGATTTTGCTGATTGCCGCGATTACTACAATTAATATCGGGCGAATAGGCATTGATAAGACCTATAGTGCTAATGCGGCAGACTCAGGTGCGCTTGCCGGAGCCTCCATAATGGCGGGTGTAATGAATGGGCTTTGTGAAACGAATCAGGCATTCCTTGACGCATATGTTGGGTTTTATTATTCGTATTTGGCAACTTTGATATTGGCAGAGGAGCACTGGGAAAATGCCTGGATAGCTATGGCTACAGTTTCTGCCTTACAGCTTGTGGCTGCAGTTATTGCGTATTTCTGGAGTCTTAATGGAGAAGCAAGCTGTACGGCTGCAGCATTTATTGCATCCTGGCAATATTTTGTTGTTGTGGGATTCTTAATTGCTTGTACTGTTTTGGTGCACTATGCGATGAACGAACTTGCTAAGCTTGCTACAGATATATCAATTTTAAAATCAACGATAACAGATTTTCACGATGCTTCTTGGGAGGCTTATTGTGATCTTCTGGATAGTCTTGCTTTAAGTATGAGCGAGGGAGAATTAAGTGCTAAGAAAATGGCGTTTGGTAATAGCGGAATATCAGAAAAGCTGAATACTAGCCAAGGAGATGCTTTTTCCGCTTTTCTTAGCGGCTCCGGAGGAGGTTCATACAGCTGGACAGATAAGGTCTCTCAAACCCATACTGTTACTGTTGATGTAAATATGCCAACTAGTATGACATTTAATATACAACATACAGTGCTTTCTTACTCTGAGGAAATCGCTATCTTAGATCAGATTATTTCCGATATTAATGATGTAAATCAGACGCTCTACGGGATGGCAATTTCCATTGATACAGCTACGGTTAGTTTTATTCTTATAGCGATTGGAGCTTTAGTGGTTTGGGCGCTGTATCTTTGTTCGCAGACCGTAATAGGGTGCATTGTTTGTTGCGGTCCATGGCTTGCGGCATGTGGTATCTGGTTAGCCGCAGCCGGAATAGCTGCAGGGTATTTAAGTGTTATTGGAATTATTCTTGATCTTATCATGTTAGTCTCGGGTCTTTTAGGTTCCGCCACTTTGTATGGGATTATGGATGGTTTAGAGGAATCATTTGCTGGCCTTGATCCAGATGGCTCTCTGAGTAGTACTAGTTGTGGTGACGCCGCAGATTTATTAATTGTGATGTTTTCTTCTGTTACTTATCCGGGAGACGTCAGCGCACAATCAACTCAAAATCATCCAAGCGTAAGCTCAGGATTGGTTCCTACAACTTATCAGCCTGTTACAAGTTATGCTACTGCTAATTATGAAGGTGGAGACGTTGGGAGTATGGATGCTAGTTATGATTCAAGGCTTTCAAGTGCAAATTAAGGAGGGATTATGAGGATTCGTAAGTTAATTTTAATTGTTTTTTTTCTATTTTGTTTAAATATAATTCTAGCTCCGATATGTTTTATCTTCTCTGCCGAAGAGTCATATCCTATCCCGAATGATGCAATTCTAAAACTCGAGAAAACTGTTCCTATGGGACCATCATCTATGATTGTTAGGAGTTATTCAACTATGTTGAATAAAGAGCAAATCCAGAATTTTTTTCGTAAAGAGCTTTCAAAGGCAGGTTGGGAGGGAAAATTTAAGTCTGGGCTTGTTTTTGTTAAGGGTGACAAGATAGTTTGTGTAATGGTTTTAGCCGGTAAGCCGCGGCCTTCGGATAAAAAAACATATTTTACTGTAGCTTATTCTACTAAGATTTCTGATGAGATGATGCAAGCAAGCGCTAAAGATAAGCCGGATAAGCTTAGTTTCATGCCGATTTATCCTAATTCCAAACAAGCGGTTCTTTGGGATAATGCCAATGGTGTTATGGCTTCATATACAACGGATGACCCAATTAATGATGTTGTGGCGTTTTTTAAAAATAAAATGCCTGCTTATGGGTGGGTGATTTTTCAAGACAAACCAGTTACTGAAAAAGTTACCAATTGTCCAAATTGTCAGAAAAAGCTCAAAAATTTAAATGATTCAAAAGTTGATGTTTTACAATTTAAGGGTAAGTTCTATACTGCGGATCTTAAATATAGACGGCTAGATAGTCAAATGTGCTCAATAAGTTTTACTAGTAGTGATTACGGTGGAGCTTCCGTTTCCAAAGAAACGGAAGCCGCGGGTTATTTGCCTTTGAAAACATCAAAAACACAAATAACTGTTAGCTATAGAGATATGAAGAATGTTAAATAACGGTAAGGCACAATCTATTTTAGAGTACGTAGCGGTAATTTTAGTAATTCTTGGTGTCTTTATAGGTATGGGAGCCTACTATAAACGTGGTTTACAAGGAAGATACCGCCAGGCAGGAGATGTTTTGGGCGGCGGCATGCAGTATACCCCTCATTAAAAAAATAATGGAGAATTATGATTATCTTAGTTAGTATTTTAATTTTGTGCGCAGTTATTTTAATTACTTTAAGCATCTTGCCGACGATTATGCAAAGATTGCAACATTTGCAGCGTAAGCAGGAGGTTGTCCTTGCTAAAGAAATGGATAAGATGTATGAGGATAACCCTAAAAACATTGCTATGCTTTACTATATTCTTCCTATAGTTTTAGGTGTGGGTGGTTATTTCCTTTTGAGTTCTCCGGTTTTTATGGTTTTTGGCGCGGTTATTGGTTTGGTTATTCCGAATCTTATCCTTAAAATGCGTTATAAACAAAGAATTAATAAATTTAGCAATCAGCTTTTGGATGCGATTAATATGCTTTCCAGCTGTTTAAAGGGTGGTTTAAGTTTACTGCAGGGATTTGAGGTTTTAGTTGAAGAGATGCCGCCACCAATCAGCCAGGAGTTTGGTTTGGTGGTTCGGGAGAACAAAATGGGAATTCCTTTAGAGGAAAGCCTGGTGCGTTTGAATAAAAGGATGAATATTGAAGAACTTGGTTTGATTGTTAATGCGCTTTTAGTTGCCCGTGAAACCGGCGGTGAGTTGACGAAAGTTTTTAGCCGGTTAAGCGTAACCATTAGAGATAACCGCAAGCTTAAGGAGAATATAAAAACCCTGACTTTACAGGGAAGGATGCAAGGGGCAATAATGTCTTTTTTACCCATTTTATTTGTAGCCTGGGTTCTTTCGGTAAATAAGCACCATTTTGATATCATGTTGAACAATGACATAGGCAGGATGCTGCTGGTTGCTGCCGTTGTTTTACAGATCGTCGGTATGATTCTTATAAAAATGTTTAGTGTAATCAAAATATAATATGGAAATAATTATACTGTTTTTAGTTGTGGGGACAGTGGGATTGGTTGTTTGGAGTATTGCTGCTTCCAAACAAACTACGCTTATGCGCATGCCGAAAGATAAGATGGGTATTAAGATTCATAAGCCCGGATTTGATTTCTCGCGGATTTTTCCCACTCGGGCAATTTTAGAGCGGTCTGGTTTGGATGCGAAAATCAAAAAAGATATCGATAATGCGCATATGCATATTTCTCCCGGGGCATTTTTTAACTTAAAATTATTAATAATCATTTTGTTGGTCGCGCTGGTGGTAACTTTTACCGGTAAAGTAGATCCGGTTTTTTTAATCATTGCTGTGGCTGGGGGTTATCTTCTTCCGGATTTTTACTTAAAACAAAAGATTTCTAAGCGTAAATATTTGATTGCCCGCAGGCTTCCGGAGACAGTTGATCTTTTGGGTTTATGTATTGAAGCAGGATTGGATTTTGTAAGCGCGGTAAAATGGGTAATTGATAAAACACCGGCTACCCCGATGACGGAAGAGCTGGCTTTTGTGCTTGAAGAGGTAAAATGGGGCAAGCCGCGTATTCAGGCATTAAAAGATATGTCGCGTAGGCTTGAAATCTCAGAGATAAGTTCATTTGTCCAGACGATTATCCAAGCGGAGCGTATGGGGACACCCGTAGCTGAAGCTTTCACTATTCTTTCCGAGGATGCCCGTGCCCAGAGGTTCCATCGCGGGGAAAGGACTGCTTTACAGGCGCCCATTAAAATACTCCTTCCATTAATATTCTTTATAATGCCGGTAATCGGTATTGTCATTGGTGGCCCAATCCTGCTTACATTTATGTCCGGTGGCCTCACTGGTTTAAAGTAGGGACGGTTCCTCGCTGTTTTATTCTTTATATCCCAGTCAGTTAGGCAATATTAAAATACAGCAGTTAGATTAACCTCCTTTTTACGTCTGTTATATAGAGGAATTGGAGGTTTTATTATGCCTAGAATAGCAAGGTTAATTCCGGAATGTGGAGCGTTGCACGTAATGTGCCGTGGTAACAATAAAAGAAAAGTTTTTCGCAGGGGAAAAGATTATAAATTTTATTGTAATTCATTAATTAGTCTAAAAACGGAAGAACACATAAAAGTATATCATTATTGTCTCATGCCTAATCATGTGCACCTTGTGGTTGGAGTGGGTGAGAATAGTAACCTTTCCCGTTTTATGCAAAGGATTAATGGAAAATATGCGTACTATTATAAAAAAAGGTATACATATGTAGGTCATCTTTGGCAAGACAGGTTTAAAAGTAAAATAATAGCCAGAGAAAGCTATTTGGCGCAGTGCGGTAAATATGTTGAATTAAATCCTGTGAGAGCTAATATGGTGGGGTTCCCGCAGGAGTATACTTATTCAAGCTATAAATATTATGCGCTAGGAATAAAAGATAAACTTGTGGATGAAAATCCGCTGTTTTTATCGTTAAACAAAGATTTTGATAAACGAATTGAGATTTATAGGGATATATTGCGTGCTGAGATGAGATTGTAACTTTATGTCAGTGAGACTGATGTATGTAGAAGAACCGTCCCCTATTCTATATTATAGTCCCTCTATATTTTGTCCATTCTGAAAGTATAATTGTCCACTCTAATTTTTATTGTCCAATCAGAGAATAGATTCATTAACATTGTTAGTTGATTGTGAAAATGTAGATCTAAATAGAAGTAAACTCATCAAGATTTCTTAAAGTTTAACTAAAAAAGACTTATTTTTGCCGCTAATTTTTGTTTGGTTTTGGGTGTAAAAACAAGGTATTTCTGAGAAAGAAAGCGGTACCAAAAATACCCATTTTTATACTTGACAGCGACGAGGCAAATGGTATACTCTGAATGTAAGTTGAGCAAGTTGAAAAGGTAAACTTAGAGTAATCTAAGGACACAAAGCCACGGGTCCTTAAGTCAAAAGAAGTTTCAAGGATAGCCGGGTTGCCAATAGCGACGAGAGTTGAAGTTGACGACTCGATTTTATTTCGACACTTACTAAGGGATTTTAAAAACAGTTTATTAACTATTATGAGTAAAAGAAAAGTAATAAAGTTGATAAAAGATATTGGGGTAAGGGGAAGAGTTTGTTTTTTATTTAATCATATTAGAAATGATAAATAAAAATCAGCAGCAGACAGAAGACCGGATTGAGCAACCAAAAACAAAAAGTGAATTCAAGTCAAGTTTCAAATCTTGGATTCGCGTAGTTGCTTTTATTGTGGTGGCTATCTTTTTGCCGGAACAGGTAGCCCAGGCTGTTGAGTATGACTGGCGCGTGCTTTATCATAAACCAGCCATAGGCTCTATTGCTCCCTCTTATCTTAAAGATCTCGGTAATATCGATACCGCTTTAGCCATCCGTAATATCCTCAAAGATATCGCCAATAAACCGGTTACTTCCATCAGGGTTTCGTCCAATCTGACCATAAATTTGGATAAACCATTAGAAATGTCCAATCAGAGGATTGATGAGATTACTGAATGGTTAAAGGGAAAACCCTGCGGGTCTAAGGCTTTATTTGATTATTTAAATTATACCGGCACCCCGGCTTCTGAAGCGGATATTGCGATTATGGCTTTGACCATAGATATTTTAAATGATGTAACCCGGCCAGAAGGAAATCCGGAAGTTATCAAAACTTCTTTATATGCCCTTTCTAAAACCGCTGAATTCTTCGGTCAGAAGCTTTACCCGGTCAAGTTAGATTTGGCCAAATTCGAAAATAATCCTGGCTTAACTCCATTTATCGCTCACGTTAATGGAGATCACTACGTATTAGTTACCCGGATAACCGAAGATAAAATCTATTATTCTGATAACCACAAAGAAGAATTTTTGCCCAAAGACAATTTCTTAATAAAGTTTACTGGATATGCTCTTTTAAGTATTTTACCCGTAGGCCTTAATGTTCTTGATATTGTAGAAAGCAAACAAGTTTTAGGGGCTTTCGAAGCTTCCAATTCTTTTAAAAAGGTGGCTGGAGGTAGTTCTTATTCCGCTGCGCAAATAAACAATATTATTACTACTACACAGAATACGGTAAGGGGCTATGAAAATACAGCAGTTAGTAATCTTAATAGGCAATATTTAAATGATTTTGCATTAAGCTATGGTATTTCAGCGGTGGTGGCGTTGGGTACTGCGGGATTTGGAGCATATGTAGCTCCACATATGAGTTCAGTTGGCAATTGGTTTAGTATGACATCTCAGTATGGGATGAGTTCAGCTACAAGATATGCTATCACAGGTGCAGCAGCAGGTTATCTATATAACGGCATAGCTAACAATGATTGGGCGAGTATAGATTCGCTTAAATATTCGGGTATTGGGGCTGCTGTAGGTTGGGGTATTGGTTATGCAGGGAGTAAAATTTTTACAAACGCAAATACAACTGGTACTTGGCTAAATACTGCAAAGTTAGGAATTAATGATCCCACTCTTTCCGGAAATTGGGGGAGCAGCCTTTGGAATAGTTTGAGTCCAAGCTCTACTGCCTCATTCTATACATGGCCGGTAGTTGGTGCTGCTGGTGGGTATGTGTATGGCGGTATTACAACTGGAGATTGGGGTGGAGATGCGCTTAAATATGCTGGTTATGGTGCAGCAATAGGCTTCGGAGCAAGGTCCCTTTATGGAATAAGTAGTTGGTTAAATGGTCCGGCTAATCTTAATAACGATTTAATTAATAAACCAGTAGCAGATTTAGCTAAACAACAGAGCCTTGCAAATATCGGTCGTGGTTTCTGGAATGCACAGGTAGTCTATCATGCTTCCCACTTATTTACACAGCTGGGAATGGATCAAGATGATGCCGAGCTTGGAGCAGCAGCTCTTGGTGGATTTGCATTAGGTGCTACTGGTGGATTAAATAGTTTTACTACAAATCAGCTTCAGTGGGGAGCAGGCTCAACTTTTAGCCAAAACCTACTTTATGCCTTTGAAGGAGGGCTGATTGGCGCAGGTAGCAATTTTGTTTCTAAATATGTTATGCAGACGGCAATAGATAAATGGGGAGTGCAAGATCAAACTGCGGCGATGTTTATTGGTAATGTTGCCGGATTAGCGACAAGAGATTTGATGGCGGGTGGTTTTTTAAGTTTGAATAATTTTTATGGTTCCGAAGGTGGGAAATATTCTCTTGGTTCTATTAGTGAGGGAGTGAATCGTAACATTGGCGAAGTTGCTACTCTTGGTAAATCAGGTTTTGAAACCCCGTATACTTTTTGGAGTTTTATGAAAGGTTCGTTTAATAGCCAGTGGAGAGATGTTGTTAGCGGTGGAATTTCTAATGGTATTACTGAATATATAACTCGTCATCCTGAAGCTCTTGGGCTTGATCCGGCAGATACCCAAAATATTTCTTACACCACTTATATGCTAAGCGGGGCTGGCGGAGGTTTAGTGGGGCCTACAGGGTCTAGTATATTTAATAATGTTTTAGGAGGTGTGCAAAACGGTGCATTAAAGATTGGCGCTGCCTATTTCGAAAATAAATTATTGGAAAGTAATCCGAGTATGAGCCATCTCTTAGCGGCATATATAGTAGATATAGGGAGTGCAGCGGTTTTAGGCGCGGTGGTCGGGTTAAGATCTGATAAAGGCATGTTGTATTCGATTCTTAACACCACAGGGAACGTAGGCTTAAACGACGGTATTAATTCATTGAGTTCCGGTTATATCGACCGTAACAAATCAGCTTTTGGTGAGATGTCTTATATAAGTACGCTTACTAATTCTTATGGTCCGGTGACCAATGAAATGAGCATGCAAGAGCTTCAGCGTAACTCTGTTACCGGGACTACAGTTGGCGATGGCTCAACAGTTATTATTACAGTAGACGGCCAGCAATTGACTGTTACACTTGATTCAGCGGGGAGAGAGACGCTTAATTGGGACGATGAAGACACAACTAATGATACTACTGTTGTGCGTTTCAGACAAACCGATCCTCGTGCAGACCTTACTTATTCTGATGCTGCCGGAAATACTTGGGTAAGTAATGGTGATGGGAGTTTTTCCAAAAAAAGCACCCAAGAATATAATAATAGCTTTATGATGGGTTGGGCGCAGGTTTCACACGACATTTATCAGCAGGGCGCGGTGAGAAATGCCGGGTTGATTGTAACACCGGTGGTGAATGTGACGCAAAGATTTTTGTCCAATGCATTATTAGGCAGTCCTTTATTCTCTACGCATTTCGCGGATCGTAACAAAACAAATTGGAACCTCCCCGTAAACTTAAAAAATACAGTTATGAATTTATTTTCATTACTAAATCCTGCAGGTCTCTCTTCGGAAGTCGCACGGACAGTGTCTCCTACCGGCGAAATAACCGATTTACCCGGAGAGTCGGTGAGAGTAACAGATGATAATTTTTTCAACAGATTCTTTGGTATTAATGATATTTCAATATATAAGAATTCATGGGGTCTGCCTGTGGGGCGCGGGGAAAATAACGAAACAACTATCCTGGGATACAAAGGTACAGACTCTATAACTGAATATAGCAGGGAAATAAGCGGTATAACTGGAACGACTTTGTGGGGAGTAAACTTTAGCCAAATGAAATACCAGGCGGGCGAAAGTAGCAATATACACCCAACAGCGTATTTTCACGTCAATAGTAGTTATTCACAAAAATACGGTTTTGTTATTAATAAATTGGCAGCTGTGCCTGTTGTTGACGCAAATGGAGTAAAATCGATTCGTTTTATCGATAATTATATGAATGCTGAAGGAAAGGCCATTGGGGGCATGCCAACAATAGAAGCTAGCATAGTTCAGCCTGAAGCGATGTCTTATGAATATTACAATGGTCCGGGTAATATGGGTTTGGGTGATCGCGCTAAATTAACCGCGATTGTAGATCCGCAGAAACTTTCCGCTTACACTATGCAACCATTATCAGGTACAGTAATATCTAGTGATGGGCTTAATGATAAAGAATTTGGAACGGCTCTGGCGGGTATGGTTGTTTTTAAGGATTTAAGTGGAAATATTAGTAAGGAAGGGTTAGCGTATTATTCTAAAAACCTTGGGATAAATAATACTATTTATAATAATGGTGAGACGATTAATATTTCTTTGGCAGGTCAAGTAAAGAATGCCAGTCAAAATACTCTAAAGACAGGAAATCAAGATCCTAATGCAGCAATAAAAACTCATTTTTCAGTCTCCGATGTGGAGGGTAATGCTGTAGGCGTTTTTAATATGATGGATAATACTGATTTTATCCGTATAGGAAATAGCGGAGCAGAATTACGTATCGGAGATACTGTGTATGGAAATGCCGGAGATACAATTAGAAAGATAGGGGCAGATTCAAATGCCCAAGATTTAACATATGGTACATATCAAGGCGTTGGGGATAAAACGGCTTCTTATAAGTATCAGATAACTTCTGAAGGAAACTTGTTCTTTAGTCCTCAAGGCGGACAAGGAACTATTAATGGTTTTAATGCTGATGCAGCAAATGCCGTAACTCTAGCAGGATATCAGTTTTGGGCAAGTTCCCAAAATACAAATCTTACTGCCGCCAATGGTGTTTTTGCAAATAATTTTAATGGAGGTACAGTTTGGGCTTCTAGGGAAGTGAGAGGCAAGTATACTGAGGACATTAAAGGTGCTATAGAAACATTATCACTGCCTAATCAGAAAGTTACCTTTGAAGCAAATAGTAAAACAGGCGGAGGATTCCTTAGCCTTGAGAATCCAGAAGGCAATTTTACTCTTAATGGCAAAATAGATCAGCTAAATTCAGAAGCAGCGATAACTACCACCGATATGCGTTGGCAGATACTTTACAATGGTACAGCCGTATCTAGCCGCGACCGTGCATCTATACCTTCCATGCCGCCAGTAGATAATAAGGATAGCGTAGTAACGATTCAGCGTGAGGTTCTAAAAGGTACAATCATGGAAGCGGAAATCGACACGGCAAAATCAATAGGCATGGATGTGGATAGTTCTATTGTGGAAACTAAAGGATCCAACAAATTTTACTTAACTTTTGATGCAGACGGAAACCTTGCTAATGCCGATTTCCATACTGGACAATATGAACAGGGCGCGCATTGGTTAGCTGGAGCTCTACCGACAGCAGGATTAGTTGAAAATAAGATTGGCAATGGTTTTGAGCGTTATGTTAATGTTTCTAATGCTATTGTTCTAGAGGGTAAGGAATATTTCGCTTCTCCTGCTTATTCGGGTATTGATGGATTAGTGAAAGCTGATACCGGAGAAATTTATTTTGGCGCGAGCGGGCTTCCTGCGCTTGGCGATTATTCTCATATGGAGCATTTGAATGGGCTCTCAGCGGTTCAGCCCGATCCTTCTGGCGCAGCTACCTCAGTGAGGTTTAATTTAGATGAAGTTGTGCGCACGGATACTTCAAATTTTGAAATTGGAGATCGTTCTATCACAGGCACCATAACAAATACTGTTGATTGGGATCTTTCTCGGGCCAAGGGTACATATGAGCAAACATTGTTTGGAAAACGCCTAGCATCAGGAGATATCTATGATGTTGGAGTTACAAAGGTTAACGGGCAGATTGCTCCGACATTAGCGATAAGCGGATCACTACTTATTCCTGAGAGTGTTCGGGATATGCGCAATGAAAAAAATCCACCCAAAGACTCAACAGGTGTTAATGCGACAACCGTAAATTCTCAACTTAATCTTCTTGGAAGGTTAGGAGGTTCATCTGTAGCTAATTTAAACAATGAGAATTTTAATTGGCGCATAAATTATGCTTTAGGGGCAACAGGTTTTATATTTGGTTTTGAAAATAATAAAGTAACGAGCCTCGACATTAATACTCTTGCTTTAAGCGGCAAGACGGATTGGAGCAATGTTGCCCAGGCAACACAGTTAGGAACAACTATTATTGCTGACGCTGTAAGCGATGCACAGGGAAGACCAGCATTGGCTACTTCTACCACAATTACTAATGCCGGAAACATTATTCGCGCTGATGTTGGAGTTAAGCCAGGCACAGGCTCAACCCTTAATATAGGTAAGAACGATTATCAGGTTAATAGTTATTATCTTAATACACCACAATCAAAGATAGTTGAAGTTCCTAAGAACGCAACAGTTGAACAAGCGCGCTCAGCATTGATAAATCAGGGTGTGCAGGAGGGGGATGTAAATCGACTTTTAGGTGATTGGGAAAGAACGAAGAATACAAAAATAGAATACACTGTTTCTTCTTGGGCTACTTATCAGCAGCGTGAAGGAAGTGATCTAGTATTTCCAAAGGTAGATGTTAATTTTGGTCCGAACATCCAAGCTGATCACCAAGTTGCTTGGACGATAGGTAATGCTGTTGTTAATAATCATGTTGTTCAGGCAACTGAAAGCGGACTTAATCTTTTTGCCGGGGACAGAACGGCAGCAACTGCAGGATCATCTGGATTGAAATCTCAGGTCCTCTATAGCTATATTAAAGATGGTAAACAAGAAGTAGCACCTGCTTTTGGTTGGGATGCGTTACCATTTATCCTGCAGTCTTTAACTAGTTCTACTGTAACTACCGTGAATGCAAAGGGGGAGCCGATTAAATCGGTTGATGCTTCTACGAAGGATAATAGTGCGATTAGTTTTGTAAATAATCAAACATATACGATAACTGACCGTATTGGTGGTGTCCTCTATAATAGTGGCGTAACTTTTATGAATTTATCATATGATGCAAACGCCAATCTTAATGATTTTGGTATTATTTCTCAGGCAGGCCATCTTAATTATGCCAACGTTAAAGCTTCAGAAACCTTTGAGATAACAAATGATCAGGCAACTTATGAAGGCCGGTCATTGATGGTTCAGGCTGAAACCATAAAGACAAACAGCGGCGATCATACTATATATAATCTTGTGGATACGGCTAATCCTGATAATGTTGTTTTTAGAGGGATTACCTATGATTTAGCAACGCGCAGTGGTTCAGCCCGCGTTGCTCGTTTAAAATGGGATGATCGTTCTTTAGCTATTCCGTTTGGTGTGGGGGTAGTTCAGAACGAAAATGGCGATATACTTTCAGAAAATTTGAATTATCTTGGTGGTGCAGATAGCACAGGATTTGGTTTTAATGATAAAGGCCAAGTCACCGGTGTTAATGGTTCTACTGTGGGCCAGATTAGCGCGGCATTAAGTTCTAACCCTCAATTTACTACAGTTGATACAAGAGGCGGGGAAAGTTTAGCTACGTCCGCTCCGCTTAGTTATCAGTATCAGGAGCTGGTTAATGGTAATTGGAAAACTCCGGAGGGCAGGACTTATTTAGGCGCAGATTTAAACTTTGCAGTTTTTGAAAGAGTTAATAATGATCCTGTTGCAGCTCGGACAGTAGTTTATCAGGATACTCGCGTTGAACAGTTGGATGTTACTTATGCTAAAGACGGCACAAAGACTACGCAATTAACCAAGAATCAGCCGCAATTATATTATGGCGTAGAGAATCTTTCCTTTGTTCCTCAGGCACTGGCTAAAGGAACAGCTTCAACAACCTCCACTCGTTATAATCTCTTAAATCATGAAAACGCAATAAGAATTGCAGACCAAACTAAGAATGGTGAGGGCGATATAATCTCTACTGGTGGCATTGTGCCTGTTCTTTTACAGGTTGGTGGAGGTGTTCAGTCGCTTGCTGAAGCAGGTGGAATGATTTGGACAGGAGCAAAATTAGCAGAAGGTGATGCTTTGGCTGATAAAGGGGCTAATGTCAATAAAGAATGGGGTGAAGATGGATTCGCGCCGCATTTTGCTCAAATAGATAACGAAAAAATAGGCACTCGTACTGATATTTTTGTTGGTGGTGAAAACACAGATGCTATTTTCTTTAGAAATGATGGCACAACTGATGCATTGGGATTATTGGAAACAACGAAAATAAGTGGTGAGGATATTGTTTCTACCGCGCATACTACCAGACATAAGAGCTTTTTATTCAAAAGTGGAGTTATTGGTAGCGTAGAGACAAGAACGAAACTTTTACCTATGGTTGCTAGGCAGGGGGAAAGCGGAAATTGGGATCAAGTCCCTCATGGCCGTTATAATTTCTCTGAAGACCTAGGTTATAATGTGCAGCAAAATGTTAATAATTCTGGTTGGGTGGACAAGCAAATATCAGCTCAAGATGACCGCATGTCTTTTCTGGATAAAGAAGGCAACGTTGTACAGGACAATGTTTTGCATTATCTTATTCGCGATCTTTCTTTTGCTTCTCCTGTAGAAGAAGTAGCAAACAAAGGGGCGAGTAGCCAGCGAAAAGATAGCGGAGAGCAAGAAAGCCCTGCTACTGCGGGGGTTGCTTCAATAAAACTTGGTTACGAGCTTAACTATATGGATAGGATGTTTGGTTATGATAAAGGTATACTTACCGGAACAAAAGGGGCTGTTCTTCCTGTTTTAATGGGATTAGATGAAACTGGAAATCTTAATTTTAATCCAACTTCTTTGGCGCAGGGGCTTTCCTATAAATATATGCCTAATAGCGCTAGCAGTTTTGTGACTTATCGTATAGAGGATGGCAATGTTACTAAAGCACAGGCAGATGCAACGGATTTAGCGCAGAGAAGCGCAGAAATAAGAGATGGTTTGGAGAGTTCACAGTCTCCGGAGCAGCAGTCTCGTCAACAAAGAATAGAAGCAAGGATTGCGGAGCTTGAGAATAGTCGGCAAGCTGTTGAAAGTGGAATTGGAGAATTAGAAAATACAGAGAGTAATCTTGAGATACAGCGTGAAGCGATTAAGGAAGAAAAGTCTAATTTATCGGATTTAAGATGGGGTGTTGATAGCCTGGGAAGGTGGTTAGGTAGAGAGACTCTGCAGAAAGAGATGGGGAAAGATAATTGGCAGAATGAAGTTAATGCAACAAGGGCTAGGATAAAGCAACTTGAATCCCAGGCAGATATTTTGGAAGATGCGCTGGATTCAAAAATGTATAGGCAACAATTAAATAGCTTACTATCCCAGCGTAGCCAATTTACAGAGCAGTTAAAGCAGTTATATCAAGAGCGGGCCGAAGTTCTTTCTCCTGCACAAGCAGCACAAGAGAGGTTTGAGCCTTATGGAAACGATGGAAAAACTTATTTAGTCAGCCCGGAAACAGCCCGGTTAGGTATTGCAAAACAATTAGCCGCGGAAGGGGTTTTGAGAGGAAACACTCCTGATGAAGCTTCGCGATTAGTCCAACTAGATTTAACTGCGCGTTATCAGGAAATACAAGATTTCCAGAATTTCTTAAATACAGAGCCCCTGGTGGATCGAAATGGTAATTATAGCGACCAGGATATCGTAGATGATATGCTTATAAGGGGCATGTTTAATAGTAAATATGATAATTTACAGGATACCAGAGAAATCCTTGATCAAAAAACAACTTTACGGAGCAATTTGGCAGATGAAGTTGAACACTACGAAGATAACGTTCTACCACAGCTAGATAGCGCTACGAGGGATGTTGCAGCACAATTTATGGAAATGGAATCTAATTTTCTCGGCGGGACAAGGATTCAGAATGCTTTAGATGTAACGCAGTACATTGCAGTAAGTTCTCAAATTAAAACAATTGATTTTATTAATAATCATCCTCTTGTTTTTGTAGTTGGTTTAGCATCGGCAGCAGCTTGTGTGGCAACCGTTGCAACGGCAACCGTTGCCACATCGGCAACCGTTGCAACGGTAAATACCGTTACCACAACAGTTGCTACTAATGCAGTGCGGCAGAATATGATGAGAACTTTTGCCTCCAAGATATTAACTCCAACCGTAAAAGTTTTAGCTTCTTATTATTTAGGTAGTACTGTATATGTTGCCATTAATCCGATTACTGTTACATCTCGGAGCAGTGGATTTACGGCAGCATTTAACAATGTTGCTTCTGTTGGAGGAAGACAACTTGCTTATGCTTTCCATATCGCTGACTATAGGGATGTTGATCAGCTCGAAACGAGCATCGTTTTAGGTTCTTTAAATGATATGGGGGCTATTGGCATTATACCCGCAGCTGCTTTTGGATACGGTAAATTTTATTTAAGCGCACCAGGCCTTGCTTTGAATACAATCTCCCATTTACGTTCTACATGGGATGGGTTTAAGAGCTTAGTAACCGGAATCAGCGATACAATGCAAGGTAAAGCAACTAATATTACTCCGGCTTCTTTTGCCGAATGGGGATATTTGGTTGGTGGTTTATTAGGTGCAGGACGTAGTTTTAATACTATGGGCAAGAGTTTACAAGGAATTGCTCAAACTGCAAGATTTACGCAAGCTGGCCAGTTATCTTTAGTGTTTAACGGTACAGAAAATCTTACTCGGACCGGCCGGGTTCTTTATGGTCTAGGCTCAACTATTCGATCTACTGAACTCATGATTGGGATAAATGCAGGAATCGGTCTTGGTATTCCTACATTGAGAGGCTTAAGTAATGGAGATTTTGGCGCGTTGAATAAAACAGCCACTCAACTTGCTTACAATCTGGATACGGTTATTTCCAGTGCTTTCGGTATGAATCTTATTTTTTCCGGGGCAGGATCTCTTCTTAGGGGGGTAACAGGATATTACGGTAAAACAAGCTTAGCGAAATTTGTATCAGGGGATATCGCACCAGCAAGCTGGGTAGCAAAGATGGGGATACGAAGCCCGCAAGGGGTGGGTGCTTTAATGACGTTTTCGGGTGCATCTCTTTATTATAGCGGGACTCGTGAAGGGTTAAATGGTACGACCTTAGGAAATACAATGGCAAATATTGGTAGTGTATTTATGGGTATCGGTTTAGGTTATATTGCTTCTGCCAATGTCGCTACTTTAAATAAGGGGTACGCAAGCGGGAGCATTAAGAATCTTACTTCTAAACAGATGATGGCACGGTTAGGTATTGGGGCAGCAGGTTTAGAATTATCAGTTGTAGGAGATCTTACAAATAATAACTTTTTAAAAATTTCTGGGTTAGCTGTTACAGCCATAGCTGCAGGTAGCCTTATTCGCGGATATCAAGGGACACGTATATGGTTTAGCGCTGCTTCATTGGGTATTCCGGCAGCTGGTTTAGCTTGGTATGGTGTGCGTCAGGGGCTGGTTAATCCCGCACTTGGCGTATATGTTAAAGATAAAAATGGTGAAATTGTAAAAGCTGGTTTTGGTAACTTATACAATTTAGTTTCTGCGCCAAATATTTTTGGAGAGAATCCGCTTACCTATTACGGTTACAACAGCCAAACCGGAAAACATGATTTAGAATTCCAGACGCCTGTTTATGGGGATCTACCCTATGTTTTAATGTCTGGAGCTATGTTTTTAGCTTTAGGTAATACTACGAGGTTATATAGCAAGTATTATGAAAGAGGATCTTTTTCTCAAAATCCTTTCCGAGCCGCGTGGACAAAAATTCGCGAGCCGTTTAACACCCGATATACACAGGCATTATCTATGAACTCAGCGACATTTGCAAAAAGATTGACTACGGAATTAAAGTTTGTTGCTGCTGGACTAGGGGTTGTAGGGCTGAATAACCTTCCCGAAAATATAAGGAAGTATGTTCCTATCTTAGGGCAATTAAATACCGATCAGTGGAAGGCAGAGATAAATGTTCTTGGCGGGGCAATAGCCTTAGCTGGTTTTGGTGCATATGCATTGGCTAAGTCTCCAAATCTTTATAAAATTGTGTCCGGAGCAGGTGTTGATACTGGTTTACGTAGCGTTGGTACATTGTTTACGGTTATTGCTCCTTTACAAATCGCAGTAGAAGGTGCGTCAGCTTTAGTTTATTACTTTGGTTTACCTTCAGCAACAACTGGAGTAGAGAGATATATTTTGGGTAACTTTGCTGCTTTCTGGCAACCAGCGCGATATGGATATGACAAAAATAAAGATGGTAAAATAGATGCTACTGAAAAATCTTTATTGATTCCTGGTACGGGTAGCGAACTTAAATATGCTGGTGTTTGGAATCCGGCAAATAAGGGTTATTTGCGTTCTTTCCAAGATATGTTTGTAACAGGATATATGGCCGGCTTGATGGGGACAAATCTTGAAACAGGCATGTTAAAAGTAAGTTCATTAAGTCAGTTAGGTGGTTTTTCTGAATTAACTGGAGCCATATGGAATGCAGATCCAAACCATACAAATGTCGCTTTTGCTCTTATATTAGGTTTTGGGATGCAGCCGATACAGGCTTTTATTTCTAATATACCAATGGGTGATTTTGGAAGAAAGTTTGCAGCATTTGGAAAGTCTTTAAAGGAAACTGTTGGTTTTGGTATGGTTGGACTTGAGTCGAGTAAATCTTCTAGTGCACTTGTTAATTATACCAAAAGAAGTTTATCAAATAGTATAGAATTGGTTTTTAATGGAACTAGGCAAGAATTTATAGATGAACAAATTGTGGACATAATAAGTTCACCGGTTATGGGAATATTACAGGGCATTTCTGGTGCTATTTCTCCTACATGGACTAGTAAATATTTTCCGCTTATTCAGGAAATCTGGCAGGAAGTTGCTACGCCGGAAGGCGGAGCGATGAGAAGCTTGCCGACGCAACTTTATCATGATTCCAAAGTAAATAAAGCATCTTATATGGGGATTGCACATGCTGACGGCACAACATCAATTATTAATAATATAGCAAATACCGCTGATGCGCGGATGTTGGCAAATGTAAAAACTGGAGATCAAATTGTGATTGTGCGTCAAGATGGTTTACGTAGAATTTTTGATGTGGATGATACATCTTCATGGTCGAATTTCTTTAATGTTCAGGCGCAGGCGATAGATTATGGCGCTCAGCTGACCGCCGGCACAGTCACTCCTGCTGCTTTAGTTGAAACAATGCGCGGGCAGGATAAAGTTGCAAGTGAGGCAGCGGCAGTGGCGCTGGTTAATTCTAATCAAATTACTCCTGCACAGGCTATTCAAGCAATGCAGAGAACTAGCCATGATTTTGTGTTTACGTTAGGCCAGGATGCAAATGGCGCTCCGGTTACGGTCATGGCCAGTGAAATTATGCCGCAGATTCATCAGCGCATAGCTTATGATTCAGCTTTTGAGAATCAAGTAAGAGCTGTGGCTCCTAAACAAAATGCCCTATCTCAGGCAATGTTCAATGCGCATATGGCTCAGGCGCAGGCTATCCGTACCGGTGATGGGGCAGATCAGGCGCAGGTAGAAACATTAATCAATAAATTAAATAACTTGCGTACGTCTGCCGCTTTGCAGAGGGAATTATCAAGGTATAATCTCGAACTTAAGAGCCCGGTTCACTTTATACATAATAATAAGGTAATGGCTGAACTTAAGTCAAAGATAATATCGAATAATTACGGTGATATTAATAAGCAAATTGGAGAAGTTAAAGACCGCTTGGCCAAACTTGATTCCCAGGCAACGCTTACTCAAAAGGATAGAATCCGCAAGCTTTATCAGGCAAGATTAAATAGATTGGAAAATATTAGTAAAGGTAAAATAGATCTGCAGCAAGAACTTGGGCGTATGGAGTTTGAACGGCAGAATAGAAATACCCAGTTTGTGCAGGCGATGCTTGAGAGAAACAGAGTGAATCAGCAGACCGGCGAGATGGTTGGTAAAAATATTACTTTTAACCAGGCAATAGAAAATCTCGAGGGAGTGGAATATAAAGGAGATGCTACCGTATTTAAATTTAAAGATGGCCAGCAGATTGGCGCGTTACCTTTGACAATCGAGCTTGCTAATGGAGCAAAGCTGAAAGTTCCGGCGAATATAGAGAGTTTAACTGAAGTTCAGACATTGCCCGATAATCAGAATAATGACTGGAAGGTAGATGTAGACGAAAAAACAGGCAAGGCATCATTTGGGATTTGGAATGCTCAAGAATTTCAGGCGATTCCTGCTGGTCGCGCAGTTAGCAAGGATGTGATTTTGAGTGAGCCGCTTAATGCTGAGTATAAAGATGGGAAAGCAGTTAGAATAATTAATAAGCCAGCGGCATTAAATCTGCAGGACGGAAAGAGTTTAGTTTTAGAGTTTGAGGTTAATGAACAGGGTGATTTATTATAGCGCAGGGGAAGCGCGGATTAAAGAAATTGAAGCTATTGTTGAAGGCGAGCGTACCGCTGATTTAAAAGGAGAACTTGAAGCACTAAAGAAAGAAGCGGATGAAATCAGGGGTGAGATAGCGTTTGTTCATAATCGGGCCCAAGAAATTGCCTGGGGATGGGATCGTTCGATAGAAAAAAATAATCCTCAGGAATGGGCTTGGCATATTAGTACTCCTGAAAGAATGAAACAGCATCAGGATAATCAGTACCTTGAAGCTCGTAAGGCAGCGGAGCAGGAATGGGAAACTCAGCAGCCTGCCCCAGCTTCAACGCCGGCAGCAAATCGTTCAATTAGCACTCTTGATGAAACAGGATTTTTAGTAGGGGAAGTTGTTACTGTCAGGCCTGGAGCGTTAGGAGACGAAATTGGCCAGATTCGTGTAACTAGAGTCGATGCTGAGGGGCGGATTTTGGATGCTGTAGGAGTAAAGAATTCATACGGTTTAGGAGAAGGTATCCCTATAATAAAAGACGGAAAGTTAACTACGCCACAGGAGCGTTGGGCGGCAGCGGATAAATTAGAAGCAGTCTCTTCAGCCGCGCAGTCAACCGCCGCATCAGCTCCAGCAGGTGAAGGAAAAGTCGGCGGAAATGGCCCGGAAGCAGGTGTTGCCGGCCCGGGAGTTGGTGGTAGTGCGCAGCAAGTTAAGCCTATTGAAAAGATTGATGATGTTAATAAAGTAATCGCAGCCCTCGCTCAGGAATTGCTCAAGAAGAAGCTTAATGGTTACAATGCGGAAATGTTGGCGGAAAGAATTAGAGCTGAACTTCCGGATGGAACGTACGTGCGAGAAGAAAGATATAATCCGTTAAGTTTTACCGCTCTTAAGATACGGGCAATCATTGATAGCTTACGTCACGGCCAGTTTAAATATGCTTTAATAGAATTATTTGCGCTTTTGACCCAGATAAGAGTTCCGACCGCAGAAGAAATCATCTCTAAGAATGGCCATGTTGAAGGCACGATAATAAGAGAAGGTGGCTGGACGCTTGGCTATCCTGTTCCGGTTGTAGGTATAGCCGTGGCATTATTGGGAGCACCGCTTTTGGTATGGTTGCCGTTGGTGATTACTCCGTTTATAGTGGATAAATTAGCCGGAGCGCTTATGAAAGACCAGGCAGCGACTAAACACGAATGGTTGCATGCTTATCAGTTTGCATTAATTGAGAAGGCGGCCAGAGAAGGTAGGATTAATAATGCCGGCAGATTTATCAAGAGTAATTATCTTGCGCTTGAATACGTTACTGAATATGACCGCAAGCCGATAACCGAAGAAGCGTTAAAAGATTTTGCCCTACGCCTGGAAACTTTAATACAGGGATGGGTAGATGTAGCTGTCGCAGCGCCAGCAGCGCCTGCTAAGAGCACGATATCTGCTAGGCTCGTGTCTACTGCAAAGAAATTGCTACCGCATGTTCTTGTTATTCCTGTAATGGTTTTAGTGCCAGCCTGGACACTATTCTTTATCTTAGGTTTTAATTTTACTTTTGCAGCCGGGGTAATCGGCGTAGTGGCTAGTTTCTTTGTAACAGTTCCACTAGCTTTGAAAACAGGCAAGTGGGTTGAAGTAATGTTGTTTAATTACCTTACCACGACTAAGTATGTTTCAGCCTATCGTGAAGGAAATAAAGTTACATTACATATTACCAGAAATTTAAGCGCGTTAAGGAAAGAAGCAGCTCCGTATCAAGCGATTGTTGCTGACACGCTAAAGGCGGTTAGTGAGACGTTAGTAATGATAAAAAATGATCCTAAATTTAGCAGGGTAGTTTCTATTGAAGCAATATCTCCTTTATTGTGGGGTAGAAATAATGCCAATCCGGTATTTGCTAAAGCTTTAAAAAAATTAGGTATTAATGAAATAACTTCTAGTAATACAGGATTCCCGCTTAATTTTGTAGGTAGATTAACAATGCTTTTTCTTAATGGTCTGGGGCAAGTTACTTTAAAAAGAGTTTTAGAGGTATTTTCTTTGCGTCCATTAAAAGAAGGAGCGCTGGTAGTTGACATCTCTACTTCTGAAAAGAGAGCGGCTTTACAAGCCGCCCTCGAGGCTGTAGAGGCAAACGAAGCGCTTCCTAAGCTTAATCAAAAACCGCTTTCCGGCTCTACTGCTAAGAACAAACAAGGTGCAGTAGTTATTGGCGCCTTACCTATATTATTACCGTTTGTGGCAATGTGGAAGGGTTTAACTAAACTGGTTAATCTGCTACAAAAGGCAGCGAAGGCTTGGCAGGCTAGAAAAGCTGTGCGTAGAGATGCTGCGGTTGAAAGAGATTGGATGGACAATATGTCTTCTGAGACAGATGTTGCCGGCACAAATCTTTCTTATGAGCCTTTAGGACAGGTACTTGATAATGATAAACTTTCTGAAAAGATACGTCGTCATGTAGAACTTTGGGTGGATAACCGTTATGGCGGAACTGAAGGGTTTCTGCTCAAGCCGAGCAATTATAATTTGAGGAATGTTGAAGAAGAAGGAAAAGCGCAGAATCGTAAGCGGTCCGGTGCAGAGATACCTTGGGTGTTGCATAATACCAATGCTGTTCTCGCTGAAATTATTGATGGGGTTGCTGCAGAACTTGGCACAAAGGAATTCATTCTTACTATATCTAGTTTAAGCCGTAGCCTTGCCGAACAAGCCAGGATCTCCAGGAATATATTTATTCCTTCGGCAAGAAAGGGTGAAAGCAGTCATTTAAGAGGCTTGACTGTTGACTTCTATCTGGTTTCTGCCAAGAAGACGCAGAACGAAGCCTTAATTAAGGTTCTTAAGGCCTTAAAAGCCGAAGGAAAAGTGAATGTAGTCTTTGAGTTTGATGGGAAGGTTGTTCATGTAGCCGTTAATCCGTTTGATAGCGCGGATTCAAATAGCCCGGTTAATGAAGGTACACAACCGGCGACAGTTCCGGCACAGGCAACACAGGTTCCGAATAGGACAGTCGGCTCGGTTGTGGGCGCGGTATCATCTACCGGTATGGCTGCAGGTTCAGCCACCGGGTTGCCGAATATTAATTCCGCTACGGGTGCGGTAATACCATTAAGTCCGTTAATTACAGGTAAACTTATTCCAGGGATTAATTTAGGCACATCTCCGCCCGCTGTTAATCCGACAAGCTCTCTCTCAGAGTCTGTCGATCCACAAACGAGAGGCAAATTAGTTGTAGTTGTAATAGGTTTAACAAGAAGTGTAGTAAAAGTGGCAAGAAACATGTTCTCAAGAATTATGAGAACCAGAGGTGCCCAGAGTGCAACCTTCGGAAACGAAGAAAGAGGGCAGGGTGCAGTAGGTGCATCTAGTAATAGAGGTAATACGACCGAAGAGGCCGTAGTAGAGACAGGTTCTGTAGTTAGATCTAGCACCAATGATATAGGTACAGGTGCTGGTGAAATTGACAGAAACAGTGGTTTGGAAAGTGTAAGCTCAAGAAATGAAGTAGCAGTAAGCAGTAATGTAGTAGCAGCAAGATTAAGCAGCTTAGCAGCAGCTGCAAGAAGCATAGTTAGAAATATAGCTGCGAGAATAGTTAATTCTAGAACCGCAGGTAAAGCAGAAAATGCCAAAACCCAAGGTTCTATTCGTGCGTATAGCTTCCGTGATGGCTTTTTAAATCTATTAAAGAACTTAATCGTAATTCCCGCCTTACATAAAGATGGCACACCGGTCAATTTAGTTATTCCCGCGTTAGATCAGTTTAAAGGAATTAATAAAACAGTATTCGGCAGTTTATTAGCTAATATATTTAATAGTCTTTCTCATGATTCCAACGGCCGGATTAATGGTTTTGGTAAATTATTCAGCCTGTTTGGTAATGGTAATGGTAAAAAGGCTCAAGAAATAGCTGGACAGCCGGCGGCAAGCGTTGCTCCAGCATCTAAAACTAATATAATAATTTCCAAAGTTAATGCGGCCGTAGATACCTTAGCTGAGATTAAATTTGAGAGAAGATTAAAAGAACATACTCCGGCCACCGCAGATCAGTTAGCCAAAAGAGATAGAAAGGCTTTGGAGTTAGCACAGCTTTATCCTGATGCAACTGTTGAGCAGCATAAGGGAAATGCTCTGATGTTGGTAATGAAGGAAGAGGATTGGACAGCGGCTGAGCAGGAAATAAAGGGTAGTGTGATGCTGCTATTAAATGATGATGAAAAAGGTGAGCAGATTAATGATTTATTAATCGGCGCCAATGAAGTTGCTTTGAAGAGCAAGCTAAGTGATATTTGGGTTGAGGTTGTGGCAATAGTTGAAGGTTTAGCTATTGCAGAGCGCAGAGAGTTAAGACATGAGTATAAGAAATTTGCATCAGTTAACCTTCCTGCAGATGTTTTGGAAAGATTAGAGAAAGTTGAGCAGGAAGCAGGAGAGGCTAATGCAAAAGCAGGAGTAGCAGAAGCAAAAGCAGAAGAAGCTAATGACACTGCAATACATGCTTCCACAAAAGCTGGGACTATTCTTGAAGCTCATAAGCAATTAGGACTTATTAAGAATTGTTTTATTGCGCTTATGCATGGGGAAATTAAAGAAGAAGTGTTTAAGAGAAAAGAAGCTATCAGGGGTTCCGGTAGCAAATGGACCTTAAGTACTGCAATAAATACTGTAAGAGAAATTATTGTTACTTATAATAACGAGCATCAGGATAAAACCCTTGCCCAATTAAATACATATAAAATAAGCATTGAAAGAGCTAAAGAATTTTTAAATACTGAAGTTCCTTTAATGTTTGTTGAAATTTTAAATAATGGAGTGCCGCATTTAGTTGCAGCCTTAGCTTTTGGTAGGGATGCCAAGGGGGAATATATAGAGGCTTTTGGTGGTAATATGGATGGCCTTCGCGCGGTTGATAGTAAGGTTTATTTTAGTGATCTTCTTAAAACAGCAGATGGTAATTTAGTTACTTTGGCCTGGAGTAATAAGGCGCAATTGTTTAATGTAAATGAAGCGCTTGATATGCAAGAAATAGCCCAGGCGGAAATATTGGGAAAAATTGAGGATAAAGAAATTTTAGGAGCTGTAGATGGTGGTTCTGGTGCAGGTCAGGGTGGCAGCGGTGCAAATGGTGGTTCTGCTGATGGTGGCGAAGGTGCAGGAGCAGGGGCAAGCGCTGGTGCGACCGTACCCCCGATAGCTTTATTTATTATAGGTTTAGGTGCTTTAGCTATTGCTGCACAGGTATTCTCTGCCAGCGGAATAATCGGTTTAAGCGTTGGGTTAGGTGTAGCCGGTACAGCAGCATTAGTTTCAGCAGGAATAGCCGCAAGCAGAAATGCTGCCGGAAGAAGCAACGATAGAAAATCAGAAGCCGCAGCCAACCAAAATAATGTTAATAATTCAGGTAAAAATACAGCGAATATTTTAGGTTCAATGTCAGACTCAAGATCGAATGCCTCTACGAGAGGTAGAGTAGCTGGAGATATTAGAAATTCAAAGTCGAACTTAAGATCGAGCTTCTCTATTCGCGCTCCTCCGCGGGCTTCTGCAATTGCCAACATGCTTAGATCTTTAGCTAGCCTGTTAAACCCGACAGAAGCTCAGAAAACCGCAATAGATTTATTCAATCATTTTGTTCAGTCTCATTCAATGGATAAAGCAGTGCGCCGCGAAGATGATGATTATTTAGTCGCTCTGCTTAAGAATCTCATTAAGGCCATTAAATCCCGCAATATAAAGGATATTAAGGGCCATTATTTCCGCGCCGCTCGTTTAATTGCCAGTAGATTTGGCTTGCCCTATACTTCAGAAGTTCAGCTTGCGGCAGCCCTGATCTTACTTAATGAGACAGAAGATTTTATTCAGGCATTAAAAGAAGAGAATTTTGTTAAAGCGGAGTTAGCCGCCGCAGTGACTACAGGTGTTAATGAAGTAGCTGAATCTGCAGATACTCAGAAGAAAACCGGTGTAAATTATGATTTATTAAATAATATTCGCCGTATATTAGATTCTATTCATGCGCAAATTTCAAGTTTTAGAGCAGAGAATAGGGGACAGTCTTTTGCGGGGATAGTTTCCAATATTATCCACGCGCTAAGCGAAGGATTCTATGCGGTTAGGTCCTATCTGGTGGTTCTTTCAACGATTACTGTAGGTTTCTCAGGGGTAAACAATACAGGCAGTAATAGAAATGTTCTTTTACAGAGACAGTCCCCTGCGGGGACAATCCCTGTATCACCTGCGGGGACAGTCCCTGTATCCCCTGCGGGGACAGCTCCTGTATACGTCCCTGTATCGACATTATCAAGGGCATTATCAGTTTTATCTATTGTAGTCGGAGGGTTGCTGGCGCAGCTAAGAAAATTATTCGCTTCTTCAGGGGCGGATAATCTTAAGAATGATTTAATTAATAATCAGCAGATTGGTTTTGGAACGACAATTAACACTACCGCTCCTCCAGTTGGGGGCAAAGGCTTGTTTCATCGTTTCACAAGCGTAGTTAACCCAACTAAAGGAGGAAAAAATGAACGCGAACAGACTGATAGAAATGAGAGAAACAATAGCAGAGTTAGACAATCAGTACCGAATCAGACGTTTACAAGAATTAAGACAAGCTGCTGCTCTGGAGTTCTTAAATTTAAGGAGCATGTTAGCAGAAAAGCCGAACAATTAAAGTATAGTTATTATACAAATTTAAGAAAAGCCTTAGTTCAGTTTGGCACGCATTCTTTACGTGCCCCGCCGTTCGGCAAATCCGGAAATCTTGTTGGCGCAATACTTACTGCAAGCTTAATTCCTTTCCAAATATTTGGTTTCGTAATAAATTCCCTACACAATATTTTAACCCATTTTGTTTATAACCGTCGCGCACACATTGCTCAAGGCCTTAGGGTTTTGGCTAATCGTGCTGCGGCCCTTATAACAACCAAAGGAGGTGTACCATGTGCCCAATTAAATCGGAACAGATGGCCATTGACCACATCGTGGATTTCTCGAAGGACCATACAACTTTCGCCGCTGCTCGCGATAGCAGCAATAATCACCTTAGGATATTTCTTGTATATGCAGATACAGGCAATGTCTATACCCGCAATGGACGGGCTGATTCTTGGGAAGAGCTTAGCGGCCAGTTACGGGAAGATATCCTTGGCCGGATCGTTGTTGCTCGGAACAGTGTTCCCGTCTACAAACTTAACGGATCTCACGCGCAGTAATACCAAGGTTGTAGCCGTACATCTTGATATGCTTGAGCATAGCGATAAGGGGCTTAAGGAGAAATTGTATAAAAAGTTTAAAACTTTAATCGGCTGGTTCGGGGAAGAGAACTCAGTAGAAGTCTTTGCGGATCTTAATACCTCGCATTTCTCAGGGCTGCCAATTTATTCCGGTAACGGAACCTTGGCCCCGGAGGATGTCGCGAAGATGGGTATAGAAAAAGAAGTTGTGCTTATCGGAGGAAATTCCGATATGTGCCATCTTTGCGCGTTGAATTCGTTGATTAACTTCAGCATAGCTAACGGTAAGGATATCCGCATAATCGTCCCAATCGACGCTCTGTACGGTTCTCATCGTAATGATTCTGATGCTTGGCTGTTACAAAAGCTCTATTTTGACCTGTATAGCTCACCGTATTTCAATAAGACAAATTTTGGAGAAATCGCAATATCTGTCGATAATAATGTTGCCCTTGGTAAGCCCTCTATTGTATTAGGGAATATTATGAGTTCTGTAAAAATAGAGATAGCCATTTTTAGGTCTATTAGCCAGATAAATAAACCTTCTGAGGATTCTCAAATTGCCTGGCTTATAAGTAATCTTCGCGCTCTTTACGAAAAAGTTTCTACCTTGGATATGCCCTTAGCAGAGGCTAACGCCTGGACGGAAATAAAGAAAGATGTAAGCAGGATTTTAGATACTTTAAGGGAGGGATGGTGGCAATATCCTGCAGGGAAGACAGTTAATATTTTAGGGCACTCTTTAACCCGGGGCGGAGAGCTTAGCGCCATTGACCTGCCTAACGGATTTTTAGGTATGATGATGTGGTATGGCGATTATCTTGAAAATAAAGATAAGGAATCTTTGGTTTCAGCAGAAGATGGTAGGAAGGAATTTTTAGCCCGCCTTGATTTAGTGAACAAGGTCTTAAGCCAGAAAGAAATTCGTACCAAAGAATTACAAGGCATGGTTCTGCTCGATTCTGAATGGATTAAGGCAATCGCCGGTATTGGTTTCTTCGGGAATGTCCCTTCTTCATCCAGGGCTCATCTGGAGGGGTTAATTGCGCAGGAGCAATATTCACCTATCGGCGATTTTGCTTCAGTAGATGTTGACGGAGTTAACGTTAGTTTCTACAGGTTGAATATCTTTGAAGATGCGGCAGCTGCCTTACCCGGTGACCTGATTTATAGTATGCCTTCCTCTACGGGCTTAAATATCTATATCAGTGAATTTGCGGAGCGTATTTTACGCGAGAAGTTTGATACTGAAAGAAGGCTCTCCGTGATCCTTAATGTCCTTGCAAGGCATGAAAAAGTTGAGACTATTGATGGTTTAAGCCATTTTGAGGCGAGGATAGCCCAGGCTAAAGTAGATGGCTATAGCGAAATCTCTAGCATTATCTCTACGATTCAGGATGTGGATAAGAATATTGTTCCTGTACAGGCAGAGTTAGCAAATCCTGACCATGGCCGCTTAGTTGTATTACACAGAAACGGGACAAGAGGCAAGAAAGCGGCTTTAGGGTTAGTTAATCTTGATGCCTTTGCCGTTAAGGTAAACGCGGCTCAAGAAGACAGAGGGCTTTTCCACTTAAAGAAGTCTTTCATTAAATCCTTCAACACGATAATAGAAAAGTTTGTTGAGGCTTTGCCGGGTATGGGACATGAGGCAAATCTGGTTGGACTTTTAGACGCGGTTATAACTGATCAGGAAAGAGAAAGTTTACTTAGCCACAAGCTTGTTGACGGTGAAATTGTTCTTGTTGAGAATGAAGAGGAGTCGCTTTATAAAGAATTGATCGCGATTTTAAGCATAAGGCTATATAAAAAGATCGGAGATGATCAACCGGGTGTTGAGCAGGAGAAATTGAACCGGGCATTATATGCGGTAAAAGACCATATCTTGCGCTCTTTAAGTGATCCCGCCTTAAGAGAAGCATATGAGAATATGTTATTGATGGTTGATAATGTCGGGGAAGGTGAGTGGGCGGAGTCAGCAATATTCTCTGTAATCCAGATGATGGATAAGAGTTTACAGAAGATGGGGCAGCTCTCCAAATTTAGGGATGCTATAAATGAAGTAATCGGCATACTTGAGTCTGTGGCTTGGGAGTTATTGTGTAGGCATGAATATAGCCATCCGGCCATTAAGAGTTTCGCAAGAAACAAGATGGAGAAGAGGTTTAGTACCGCGGTTGAAATTATCAAAGGCCTTATTAAAAATTATGAAGAAGCAGGTTCTATCGGGTATGGCGGAGAGGTTACTGCACTTAGCGGCTGGCTGGTTATTACCAGAAATTATCTAGATAGGGCATTAATTGCCCTGCAGAGAAATTGGGATGAGCACCAGGAGCATTATAGTTATAGAAAAGCGCTTTTTGAAGAAGCCAGAAGCGCTGCCCGCAATCCTTTATATATTCAGGGGTTAGTTGTTCTATACGCAGAATACTTAAGTAAGAAAGTGGCGAATAATGAGATTGCTGCCGGGAAAGAAGCCGAATATATGGAAAAAGGAATAGAGCGCCTTTTTGAATGCGTGGCAGACTATATTATTAAGAATACGGAGTTACAGGAAGACTTTAAGAAAGATTTCAAAGGTACTCATTCTGTGGTGCTTGTATTTGACGAAGTGCTTACTACCATAGATTACGAATATTTCCGCAGTATTTTCGGAGACAGGCTCAAGGGTATTCTTAATACTAAATCTACTGCCCAGTCCCATTTTGCCCTCGCTGCCAAGGCAGATGGTATCCCGGTCTTGGTGATAAAAGAAGTAGATTATAAATTCTTGGAGACTCTTTCTGATAATGTGGAGTTGTATCTTTTTGGCAACAGCAAAGAGAGCCGGATCATAGTCTTTCCTTCCCCGGATACTAATGAGCAGTTTAACGCAGAGATTAACCTGGCACAGCAAGTGGAGAAACATTTTAAGAAGTTAGCCATAGAGAGCCGCGTAAAAGATGAAATTTTAACCGGAGCGAATATTAGCTCCATGGAGCAGGCTCGCCATGCATTCTTAGAAGACTTCGCTGATTTTGTAGGCTTAGTCAGGACTGAAGCGCTTAAAATATGGAATACGATTATTCCTCCCGGTATTAATCAGATTAAGGCTTATTTTGAAGGCATACTCAGGGCTGCCGCCGGCCAGCGTGTTGTATTCAGGGCATTTGATATGCAGCCGGATAAGTTAAGCCCGGCATTTGCCTACACCCGTTATAAGGGCAATAAATGGTATCTTGAGCATCCGTTAGGCCAGGAGGTATTTAAGCAGCAGTTAAGGGCGTGGATCCAACTTGGCCGCAGGTATTCTTTTGATGTGATGTTCCCGATGATTGAAAACGTTTCTGACATCGTTTTAATAGATAAATTATTAAAGGAGGCTGCAAAGGATGAGGGTGTAGAGGCGGTCGGATTCAATTTAGGAATTATGGTAGAAACCCGCGCTGCGGCTTTGATCTTAGGACAGCTTTTAGGCAATAAGATATTTAATAGGAGAATTAGCTTCTTTAGCATAGGCACAAATGATTATATAAGGTTTACCTATAAAGCTGACCGGGCAAACGGCAGTGATGTTCAGGAATATTATAATTATGTATTGCCTGCGGTAGTAAGGATGATTAGAGATTCAAGCGTGATTGCGCATCAAAATAATGTCAAGCCGGGTGTTTGCGGCGACCTGGCATCCAAAGAGGATTATTGGCCGGTATGGTTCTACCAGACATTTATTTTAGGTAATGAGGTGCATTTAAGTATGCCTTCTAAATTGATACCTAAGTTTAAGGCATATGTTAAGGTGCTTGAGGCGAATTGGGATAAGATAGCGCAGATGAAGACAGGGGCCTCCGGTGAGCGGACCCTTACCGAGTGGATGGCTTATGTGTTTGATTCGGCGGTTACGGATTTTGATGATAAGAAATCGGAGAAGCCGCTTAAGGAGCAGTTTAATGCGCTGCTCTCCGCGGTTTCTGCAGAGGTTAATACTATTTTAAAGAATGAAGCAGAGGGAACTACTCATAGAGAATCTTCTGCAAAAGTTTATGATCTTGGTTTACCGATGCTCTTAGGTTTAGGTATGATTCATTATATTCCTTTTGCCGGGATATTGGCGGTGGTTGTGATTGTCGCGGTGTTGATTGTCCGCCTGGTTAAAAATGGTTCCGGCTCTTCAAAAGCATCAGAATTTGCAGAGATAGAACAGGCTTATATGAAAAGAGTGGAAGAAAGAGTTCCGGATGTGGGTGAAAACATTAAAAATGCTTCCAGCAATGAAGTTGCATCAAACATTGCTCGTATCGCGGTTACTAACTCAATTGGTAAACATGATCGAATTGCAGAGTTATTGCTGGAGAAATATTATCCGGGTGAAATTAAGACTGAAAATAAACCTTCAAATAAAATTCATGTTTCTAAAGAAAAAAAGGCCAATGCTTTAGGCCAATTTGCTGCTGGTGCGGTAGCATTTGGTTTGGCCGGAGTAGCCTTAACG